>ERZ773259.2143-NODE-2143-length-13525-cov-3.025316_pt1 | contig 13525 bp, 11 predicted proteins | sample MGYA00511961_ERZ773259 | MGnify/ENA primary metagenome ERZ773259 (study PRJEB29015, sample SAMEA2737775) | human gut metagenome | biome: human gut; feature: human-associated habitat; material: faeces | place: China | collected 2012 ...
ATTGTCAGACCTGCGACCCAAACTCGCACGCGCTGCGTGCTCAAACAAGGGTCTCTGGCCTGACGCTATGCTCGCTCACAAAGCAAATTCCAATGTTTCTGCTTATTCTGTAGGCCCTCCCCGGAACTTCGGACCCTTTCGTGCTATTCCCTTAAATTGTTATTTTGCAGGTGTCTCTTCTGCGTCATCATCTTCTTCTTCAGCTTTTGCGTATTCGCCGACATGGAACAGCTGGGAATCTGCGGTGGTGGTTACGGTAACACCCTTTTCTTCCAGTTTCAAGTCCTTAACATATAAGGTCTTGGTTCCCTGCGGGAGCTTTGCCAGATCAATTTCAATCGGGTCCAGAAGATGTGCCGGATCTGCTTTGTAGTGAATTTCAGTGATCTCCGGTTCGAAGACACCCTGTACAACCTCCTCGTTTACAAAGGTAACCGGAACAGTTGAAGCAACAACCTCGCCTGCAACCAGTGCCTGGAAATCCAGAGCCAGAATCTTCTTGCTGAGTGGATCATAATCAATATTCTTTACCAGGGCATCGACCTTTTCGCCGGAGATATCCAGCATGGTCTGTGCACCCTCTTTTGCTTTTTTAATGAAGTTTAATGCATCCTTCTCTGTATATTTCAGAGATACATTTTCTTTCATTTCACGGCCATACAGAACACCGGTGCTGTAGCCTTCTCTTCTTAATTTTTTTGCCTTTACCTCAGGATCTCTTTTTTCAGCTGCTAACGTCATCATAATAATTGCCTCCTACTTGAATGGCCGGCCAAAATCCATCCGGTCTTATAATCTTTCTTCATTCGTGTAGATGGAGAGCTTGCTTTATGAGGAAGTTCTTCTTTTTGCACTGACTGTATTATAGCACTTCCGGGAAAAAGTGAACCTTCAAAAAGTACCAAAAAAACAAACATACAAAATAATAAAATTATCTATATTTTCAGAAATTAGCACTCTTTTATGCAGAGTGCTAATAATGCCTGGGAGGAATTTAGCTATTTTCCCGGATTTTGATGGAATGCTCCACAAAGTTTTTTTCCTGGACAGGAGGTGCTCCGGAGGTCAGATATTCAAACAGGAGATCCAGGGATCGGGAACCCTGTTTGCGGGGCTGCTGGCTGATGGTGGCGGATATGACACCGGCACGCAGCATATCCAGTGTTGTGGGGACCTCATCGAAGGTAACAATTTTGGGATGGCGGCCGGATTCCTGAACGGCCTTACACCCGCCAAATACACCGGCTGCAGCGAAGAACAGGGCATCGATGTGGGGATTTTGCCGGAGAAGCTGCCGGGTCAGCGCATAGCTTTCAAATTCATCGTCATGGTTTTCCAGAATTTCCGCGATATGAATTCGGGGATAGGAGGCTTCCAGCGTCTCGGTCAGTCCGCGGATCCGCTCGGAATGGCATAACACATTCCGGGAACCGGTGATGATGCCAAGCTCAGTTTCGCCCTCCGTCATGAGTGCAAGCAGTCCGGCTGCAGTCCGGCCGCCGCAGATGTAATCACTTCCGACATAGGCCATGCGTTTGGAACCGAAGATATCCGTGTTGACAGTGACAACAGGAATCCCGCGGCTAACCAGCTTATCAATCTTTTCCTGAATTGCCGGATGATTGTAGGGAGCAAGCAGCAGTCCGTGAATGCCTTCGTCCAGAAGCTCATCGATGGCAGCAAGCTGGGCAGCAAGATCAAACTCGACCCGTCTGGTCAGAGTAGTCACACCGTAGTCGGCCAGTTCCTGGGCCTTTGCCTGCACACCCTCACTGACCTCATCAAAGAATGGGTTGTTCCTGCTGAACAGGACAATGCCGATCTTATTCTTTTTCTTTTGGGCGGCGAGTGCCAGCCCGGCCTTGTTGGGACGGTAGTCCAGCGCTTTTGCGATTTCTTTTATCTTTTCGGCTGTCTGCGGGCTGACACCGCTGCGGTTATTTAAGACCCGGTCCACGGTTCCGCGGGAGACACCGGCCAGTTCTGCGATATCTTTGATTCGTGCCATGAAAAACCTCCGTGCAGAAATATAGTTACTGTTCACTGTATCATACGGAATTTTCAGTTCAGAAAATTCCTACCTGTGAACTGCAGCGAAATATATTCTCTGCATTTAACAATACACAAAATAGAAGAAAAAGTCAAATCAGGAAGAAACGTGCACGTGCACGAAAAGGTGTGAAAAGAAATGGTGACTATAGGAAAAAGAAACAGAAAACAGGTCGGAAACAAAGAAATAACAGATGACAATTGTGCGGTTTTAACAAAATAAATTACAGGATAGAAAAAAACTGGTCAAAGTATTGAAAAGTGTTCTCAAAAACGCTAAGATAAGAATCAGAAACGTGCACGTGCACGAATTGAGAAAACAAGAAGAACATGACATGCATATCAGAAAAAGGAGGATCGGACATGCTGTATATAGGAATAGATCTTGGAACATCGGCGGTGAAGCTGCTTCTGATGGATGGGGCGGGTCAGATCAAAAAGATCGTCTCGAAAGAGTATCCCATTTATTTTCCGCATCCGGGCTGGTCAGAGCAGAAGCCGGAGGACTGGTTTGCCGGAACCATGGACGGGCTTAAGGAACTGCTTGATGGCTGTGACAAAGAGCAGGTGGCTGGCATCAGCTTTGGCGGGCAGATGCATGGACTTGTCATTCTGGATGAGGAAGACAGAGTGATCCGCCCGGCACTTCTCTGGAATGATGGCCGGACCTGGGAGGAATGCGATTACCTGAATAACGTGATCGGCAAAGAAAAGCTTTCCGAATATACGGCTAACATTTCCTTTACCGGATTTACCGCACCGAAGCTTTTATGGGTCAGAAACAAGGAGCCGGAGAACTTTGCGCGTATTGCAAAGATCATGCTTCCGAAGGATTACATTGCGTACCGCCTGACCGGTGTGCACTGTACCGATGTGTCAGACGCATCCGGCATGCTTCTGTTTGATGTAAAGAACCGCTGCTGGTCGAAGGAGATGTGTGAGATCTGCGGTGTGCGGCAGGAACAGCTGGCGAAGGTCTATGAATCTTATGAAACTGTGGGAACGGTGCTTCCTGCCATTGCAGATGAACTGGGAGTTCCTCATATTGTGAAAGTGGCGGCCGGCGCCGGAGATAATGCGGCAGCAGCAGTGGGAACCGGAACCGTAGGAGATGGCAGATGCAATATTTCCCTTGGAACCAGTGGGACCATTTTTATTGCCTCAGAAAAATTTGGCGTGGACAGGCATAACGCACTGCATGCGTTTGCCCATGCGGATGGACATTATCACCTGATGGGCTGCATGCTCAGTGCGGCTTCCTGCAATAAGTGGTGGATGGACGGAATCCTCGAAACTTCCGATTACGCAAAAGAACAGGCAGCCATCACGAAGCTGGGAGACAATCATGTGTATTTTCTGCCGTATCTGATGGGGGAGCGTTCTCCGCACAATGATCCGGACGCACGTGGTACCTTTATTGGCATGACGATGGATACCAGCCGCTCAGACATGACGCAGGCTGTACTGGAGGGCGTGGCATTCGCACTGCGGGATTCCCTGGAAGTAGCCAAATCCCTTGGAATTCAGATTGAACGCACGAAGATCTGCGGCGGCGGTGCGAAAAGTCCGCTGTGGAGAAAGATCATTGCAAATGTCCTGAACCTGAAGGTGGACATGATCGAGAGTGAAGAGGGACCGGCTCTGGGCGGTGCCATGCTTGCGGCGGTTGCCTGCGGAGAGTATAAGAGCGTGGAAGAGGCAGCACAGAAACTGGTGAAGGTCACCGGAACCGTGGAACCGGAACCGGAGCTGGCGGCAAAATATGAAAAACGCTATCAGACGTTTAAACAAATTTATCCGGCCTGTAAGCCGCTGTATGAACTGATGAAATAAGGAGGAAACCACATGAAAATCAAGAAAGTAACAGATCCGGAATTCCGGAAATATGGAAAAGTAGTAGAGAACATTGATTTTTCCGGGCTGATCCGGGCACTGACAGAAAAAACGCCGCTGCCTGCGGAGGTTGTGTATGAGCCGTCGGCAGAAGTGCTGGAGGCAGAGCCGGTGTTTGAAACTGTGCAGAAAAAGGCATACGGCGAGATGCCGGTGCAGATTGGTTACTGTAACGGGCATAACCACAAGCTTAATGCGCTGGAGTATCATCGCTCCTCGGAAATCAATGTGGCAGCTACGGACGTGATTCTTCTGGTGGGACATCAGCAGGATATTACACCGGAGTTTACCTACGATACCTCCCTGGTGGAAGCATTTCTTCTCCCGAAGGGAACGGCCGTGGAGGTGTATGCCACAACCCTGCATTACGCGCCCTGCAGTGTGGGAGAGCAGGGATTTCAGGTCGGAATCATACTTCCGCGCGGAACCAATTATCCGCTGGAAATGACGCATGAGGGCTGGGAGGACAGCCTGCTTGCGGCAACTAACAAGTGGCTGATCGGCCATCCGGAAGGCGGTCTGCCGGAGGGAAGCCATATTGGCCTGATCGGAGAAAATATCACAGTATAGGATTTATTTCTTTCATATTTTATTTTAGGAGGATAAAAGCATGAATAACATTCCAGAAGTAAAAGTAGGCATTGTTGCGGTGAGCCGTGACTGTTTCCCGGAGTCTTTATCCGTGAACCGCAGAAAAGCACTGGTGGACGCGTACAGCAAAAAGTACGATGCAGGGGATATCTATGAGTGTCCGGTCTGCATCGTGGAGAGCGAGATCCATATGGTCCAGGCACTGGAGGATATCAGGAAAGCCGGATGCAACGCGCTGGTCGTATACCTGGGGAATTTTGGACCGGAGATATCCGAGACATTGCTGGCAAAGCATTTTGACGGTCCGAAAATGTTTGTTGCCGCAGCAGAGGAGAGCAAAGACAACCTGGTACAGGGACGCGGAGATGCTTATTGCGGTATGCTGAACGCAAGCTATAACCTGGCTCTGCGCAATATCAAGGCGTATATTCCGGAGTACCCGGTGGGTACCGCTGACGAGTGCGCAGATATGATCCATGAGTTTTTACCGATCGCGAGAGCTGTCATCGGCCTGTCTGACTTAAAAATCATCAGCTTTGGCCCGAGACCGTTAAATTTCCTGGCATGCAATGCGCCGATCAAGCAGCTTTACAATCTGGGTGTGGAGATTGAGGAGAACTCAGAGCTGGATTTGTTCGAGGCCTTCAACAGGCATGAGGGTGACCCGAGAATCCCGGATGTTGTGGCAGATATGGAAAAAGAACTGGGGGAAGGTAATAAGAAGCCGGAGATCCTGCCGAAGCTGGCCCAGTACGAGCTGACACTTCTTGACTGGGTGGAGGAGCACAGAGGATATCGCAAATATGTGGCTATTGCAGGAAAATGCTGGCCGGCATTCCAGACCCAGTTTGGCTTTGTGCCGTGCTATGTCAACAGCCGTCTGACCGGCCGCGGCATTCCGGTATCCTGTGAGGTGGATATCTACGGCTGCTTAAGTGAGTTCATCGGAACCTGTGTCAGCCAGGATGCAGTGACGCTCCTGGATATCAACAATACGGTACCGTATGATCTTTACGACAGTGAGATTAAGGACAAGTTTGATTACAAGAGCCATGACGTTTTCATGGGCTTCCACTGCGGCAATACCACCACAAAGAAGCTGTCCTTCTGCCAGATGAAGTATCAGCTGATCATGGCAAGAAGCCTTCCGGAGGAGGTAACCCAGGGAACCCTGGAGGGCGATATTGTTCCGGGCGATATCACCTTCTTCCGTCTGCAGAGCACCGCAGATAACAGACTGCGTGCCTATGTTGCAAATGGCGAGGTTCTGCCGGTGGCTACTCATTCCTTCGGAAGCATCGGTGTATTCGCGATTCCGGAGATGAAGCGCTTCTACCGTCATGTCCTGATCGAGGGCAACTTCCCGCATCACGGCGCAGTGGCCTTTGGACATTACGGAAAGGCCCTGTATGAGGTATTTAAGTATGTCGGAGTCGATGTCAGAGAAATCGGCTACAACCAGCCGGCCGGCGTGCGTTATCCGACAGAGAATCCATTTGCATAAGAATATGGAATTTGTATAATCAAAGAGCGAAGCCTCCGAAAGAAGAGGGGCTTCGCTCTTTTTGAATGAAAATCAGTATTCAATATAGGAATGTGCCAGCCAGTAGTCAGAGGCCATGCGGATGAAGGTCTCCATAGCTGCGTTAATATAGTGATTTTTGGCGTAGGCCGTGGAGAGTTCCCAGTAGGATTCCGGTCCAAGGGTGAAGTAGGCGACATCGTCATCTTCGACAGCGTAATAGCGAGGAATGATGGAGCAGCATTGTCCATTGGCGGCCAGGCGCTGCATGGTACGCATACTGATGGATTCAAACAGCAGTTTTGGCTTGAAGCCGGCTTTTGCAAAGAGGCGGTCGATGACAGCACGCAGGGTAGAGGTTTTTCTCACTAAGGTAAACAGATCGTTTTTGAATTCCGTGAGTGAGATTTCCGGGTAGTTTTCGGGCGTGCGTTTATCCTTATAGGCTAGCGGATGACTTCTTGGGACACACAGATAAAATGGCTCATACAGGATGTGCCGGTAGATGATATGCTTGTACTTGTGTTCAAAAATAGTGTGAAATCCAAAGTCCAGCTGACCGGAATCCAGAAGCTTTATCTGGGTTTCCACGTCGGCTTCGTAGGGCTGGAAGATGGTTTCCGGGTACTGTGCATGAATCTCCGGATAAATGGCGGTAAACATCTGGATGCCGCGTTCCGGAGTCAGGCCGACAGTGACCGTTCCCTTCCAGCGTTTTGCCATATCCTCAATGCGGGAGTAGGTATCCTTCTTGATTTCCAGCATCTTTTTGGAGGATTCGACATAAAGTGTGCCTACATCAGTCAGCTCCCAGTGATTTCTGGTTCGGACGAAAAGCGGTGCTCCAAGTTCCTTTTCCAACTTTAACAGCTGTTGATTTAAGGCGGATTGGGTTAAAAAGAGTTCCTCTGCAGATTTTGCGATGCTCTTAGTTTCTGCAATTGTGAGGATATATTCAATCAATTTCGTATCCATCTAAAAAATCCCCCCTGTATTGATTAAATTTGGTGAAAAATACAATGAATTTAAGATTAGCTTAAGCTCATTTAATTATAATTAAATTGCATTTATATAGCAATACTTATATAATGAAAATACACAAAAAACAAGAAGCGCAACCGAAAAAATAAAACAATTATAACAAGTGGAGGGTGAACAATGAAAAAAAGAAGTTTAGTAATGGCAATGGCCCTGGTAACAGCAGTTTCCGGACTGACTGCATGTGGTTCTTCTGGCAAGACTGAGACAGCAGCGCCTGAGACTACGGCAGCAGAAGCAGGCAAGGAGGCTTCCTCCGAAGCAGCACCGGCTGAGGTGGATGATAAGGGGTATCACAGCACTTACGATGTTTCTTCTGCAGGAGATGTAAAGCTGGATGTTATGATCACGTCCCTAGGCGATTCCGATGGCGGCCCGTTCTTAAGAGGAGTCATGGACAAATATATGGAGATGTATCCGAACGTAACCTTGAATCCGGTTGAGTGTTCCATGAATGATCTGTACACAACCCTGATTACCCAGACAACGGCCGGAACCCTGCCGGACATTTTTACCATGTCGGAAGCGTATTCTGCGAACTGCCTGGAAATGGGCATGGGTGTTGACAACCTGGATGAGCTGCTTGGCAAGGATTACATGGATGGACTTCTGGATGCAGCAGTAGAGAATTCCACCGTAGACGGACATTTTGTTTATATGCCGTGGCAGAACAATACCACCGCAATGGTTTACCGCAAAGACCTCTTCGAAGAGAAGGGACTGGAGATTCCGAAAACCTGGGATGAGTATCTGGAGACTGCAAAGGCTCTGACGGAGGATACAAACGGAGACGGTAAGGTTGACCGTTACGGCAGTGTATTCGCAGGAACCAGAAACTCTGCAGAGTCCAGATTCCAGACCTTTGCACTGACCTTTGGATGTGATTTCGTAAAAGACAATGGGGATGGAACCTTTACCTCCGGTTTCGATACCGATGCTTACAAGAATGCAATGAGCACCTTTATTGATATCGCGGCAAACGAGGGCGTTTCTCCTTCCGGTTTTGTTGAGACCGGTTACTCTGAGGCTTATACCATGATCGGCGCAGATCAGGCCTGCATGTTCTTCAGCGGTTCCAATGTGCTGGGCGGTATCTACAATGCAAACCCGGATATGCGCGGTAAGATGGGCAGCTTCCCGATGCCGACCGCAGAGGGCGTTGATCCGGTAACCTCTTTCTCAAGTGTAGGTATGACCATCAGCAATACCTGTAAAAATCCGGAAGTAGCAGCAGATTTCCTGAAGTACATGACCAGTGTAGATAACAGTGTAGAGTGGAACAAGGCAACCTGCCGTCTGCCGGTTGTAAAAGAAGCTCTGGATGCAATTGTTGCAAATGATGAGGCATACGCAGGATTTGCAGAAGCATCTGAGAGTGCAGTGATCTATCCGGCATTTGCTGGTATGGCTGAGTTAAGAGATGCAAGTGGTGAGTGCTGGCAGAAGGTTGTTTCTGAGGGAGCATCCGTAGATGATGCAGTAGCAGATGCAGCAGCTAAGGCAGCAGAAACCTGCAAGAGTTACAGCAAGTAAGGCAGCTTGAAAGCGGGCGGCTGTATAGAGGCATAGTTCCATACAGCCGCCCTTTCTCTTTTCTTTTGGAGGGCAAAACAGTGAATGACACCAAGAAAAAATGGAATCTGTGCCGGCTGAAGTCGAAGATGACTCCGTACTGGTTTATTTCTCCGGCAACGCTGACGATTATCTGTCTCGTTGTATATCCGATTCTGTATGGAATCTATATCAGTTTCTTTGATACCAATCTGGTAAACAAATGGAACTTTGTAGGACTCCGGTATTACGCACAGGCCTTGACGGACGCATCATTTTTACACAGCCTGATGAAAACCATGATCTTCACGGTAACGGTTGTGTGCGGACACTTTGTATTGGGCTTCATTTTCGCATCCATCTTAAATACTGACATCAAGTACCGGACGTTATTCCGCGGAATCCTGATTCTGCCGTGGCTGTTTCCGGATGTGGTGATTGCTTATCTGTTTAAGTGGATCCTGAATACCCAGGGTGGTATTTTAAATGAACTTCTGATGCATTTCAGCATTATTTCCGAACCGGTTGGCTGGCTTAGTACTTCAGCCACAGCATTCCCCTGTGTGATCCTGGTCAGCATGTGGAAAGGTTATCCTCTGGTCATGGTACAGATCCTGGCCGGTATCCAGACCATTTCCCACGATCTGTATGAGGCAGCTGAGATTGACGGAGCGAATATGTGGCAGCGCTTCCGCTATGTAACCCTTCCAGCTCTGAAGCCGATCCTGACCACGATCCTGATTCTGGATACGGTGTGGGTATTCAAACAGTTCACACTGATCTGGCTGATGACATCCGGTGGTCCGGGAAGTTCTACCATGGTATCTGCCATCGAAATTTACAAGAATGCGTTCTCTTACTTCAAGTATGGCTTTGCATCGGCACAGTCCGTATACATTCTTGTAATCTGTTACCTTATCGGAGTTGTGTTCAGGAGGTTATTACGTGATGACTAGTAAAGGAAAGAACAGACTGTTTACCTGTATCGGATATCTGATCCTGGGCATCGGATGTCTGGGTGTATTGCTTCCATTATCCTGGATGGTGATTACTTCATTAAAATCCATGGCAGATATTACACTGTCCAGAGGCCTGACTCTGTTTCCGTCCGGTCCTACGCTGGAAAACTTCGTAAATATCTGGAAGGAATATCCAATTGCGACTTATATCAAAAACAGCATTGTTGCAGTTGGCGGATCTACGGTGATCGGCGTTGTATGTGCAGCCCTTTGCGGATATGGACTTTCCCGCTATCAGTTTAAAGGAAAAGCATTTTTGCTGAGCTTTCTGCTGGTAACCCAGATGTTTCCGGCAGTTATGAAAATCATTCCATATTACAAAATTCTTGTTTCTGTTCATTTAAATAATACCCAGATCGGTCTGATGGTGGTATACGCTTCCTTCAGTATTCCGTTCTGTACCTGGATGATGTACGGATATTTCAAGAGCATTTCCACGGGACTGGATGAGGCAGCCCGGGTGGACGGCAGCAGCGCGTTCAATACGTTTTTAAAGATCATTCTTCCGATCGCCCTGCCGGGTCTGGTAGCAACCATCATATACGCATTTCTTCAGAACTGGAATGAGTATATGTTTGCATCGGTCCTGATGTCTGCGGATGAGAAGAAAACCATTACTTATGCAATCAGTACGATGGCAGATGCATACAAGATCCAGTGGAATTATCTGATGTGTGCGGCCATGATCTCCAGTGTGCCGACTCTGACCGTGTTTGTAGTAATGCAGAAATATCTGATCGCCGGAATGACTGCCGGTGCAGTAAAAGAGTAAACGAAAGGAAAGTTGAATCATGGACAAGAATATGTTCTGCAATCCAATTATAAAAGGTGGATATCCGGATCCGTCGGTATGCCGGGTCGGTGATATGTACTACATGGTAACCTCCTCCTTTTATTACTTTCCGGGACTGCCGGTATTTCAAAGCCGGGACCTGGTTCACTGGGAACAGATTGGGAACGCGATTTCGCGGCCGGACCAGTTAGATTTCAGAAACTGCGACAGCTCGGAAGGGTTGTGGGCAGCTACCATCCGGTATCATGAAGGTATCTTTTATATCATCAATACACTGGATGTACAGGGACGGACCTACCGCTACAACTACATTGTGACGGCCAAAGATCCGGCCGGTCCATGGTCTGACGCAGTGATCATTGAGGGAGCCGATGGTATTGACCCGTCCCTGTTTTTTGACAAGGATGGGAAAATGTGGTACTGCAGCAATCTGATCCCGGAGGACTTAAAGTTTCCGTACCAGAAGCAGATCTACGCCTGTGAACTGGATCCGGAAACGTTCCAGATCCGTGGGGAAAAGCATATCATCTTCGATTCCATTGTGGATCACACGCTGTTTACCGAGGCTCCGCATATTTATGAGATCAACGGAAGCTATTATTTGATGACGGCCAGTGGAGGAACTCAGACAAATCACTGTGTGAACATTTACCGCAGTGAGACGCTTCTTGGACCTTATGAGCCCTGCCCGAGAAACCCGATCGTGACGAACCGGAATGTCCGGCTGAACAATGAGCTTGGTATTGCGGTGGTGGGCCACGGAGATCTGATCGAGACTCAGAAGGGTGAGTGGTACATGGTTCTTCTTGGCATCCGTCCGTATCAGAAATACATTGAAGATTATAATCAGTATCTGCCGAGAAAGTGGATCCGGGAACCAGACCGCAACAAGGATGCACAGTTTAATCTGGGCCGTGAGGTCTGCATGATTCCTATGGCCTGGGATTACGATAACTGGCCGATCGTGGACAACCACAACGGCATGGTAAATCCCATGGAGCGAAAGCCGGATCTGGAAGAATGGCGGCCGCCGCTTAAGAGCAGGGTGGATAACTTCGAGGATCCGGTTCTGGATATGATCTGGTGCATGCGCCGTCCTGTGAAGACCCCGTTCTATACCTTGACAGAGCGGCCGGGCTATCTGCGGCTTTACGGAAATGACGCAAAGGCTGAGGATACACGCACCCAGGCCCTCCTGGTGCGCAGACAGCAGCACAATTATTTCGAAGCGGCTGTGGCTATGGAATTCGAGCCGGAGCAGGAAGGCGAGGAAGCAGGCATGATCGTGACCCAGAATGACCGGTATGCGATCATGGCAGTAAAGGAAAAACTGGATGGTGAGCTGTTTATCACCGCTTACCAGATCATAAATGGCAGGAGAGAGCTGATCACGAGAAAGCCGGCCGAGGCAGGACGGATGTATCTGTTTATTGAGGGCAGTACCGGACAGTACCATCTCTATTATGGAAATTCAGAACGGGAAAAGAAGATTCTGGCCACAGACATTGACGGATCCATCCTCAGTACGGTTGTGGCAGACGGATTTGTAGGAACTTATGTAGGAATGTATGTTTCTGGCAGCGGCGCTCATGCGGATTTTGACTGGTTCCGGTATGAGATCGTGGAAGAATAAGGAGGATATGGCATCATGGCAGAGGTATCATTACGGCACATTAAAAAAGTTTATCCAAACATGGAGAAGAAAAAGAAAGGTGAGAGCGAGAAAAAGACCAATCTGAAAGTGACCGACGAAGGCGTTCTTGCTGTACAGGATTTTAACCTGGAGATCAGGGACCAGGAGTTCATCGTACTGGTAGGACCGTCTGGCTGCGGTAAATCAACCACCCTTCGTATGGTAGCCGGGCTGGAAGAAATCAGTGGTGGCGATCTTCTGATCGACGGTGTCCGCGTGAATGATGTGGAGCCAAAGGACCGTGATATTGCCATGGTATTCCAGAGCTATGCACTGTATCCCCACATGACCGTGCGCGGCAACATGGAATTTCCGCTGAAGCTGCGTAAAATGCCGAAGGATGAGATCAAAAAGCGCGTGGATGCAGCGGCAGAAACTCTGGGCATCACGGAATATCTGGACAGAAAGCCAAAAGCATTATCCGGCGGTCAGAGACAGCGTCTGACCATCGCGAGAGCTCTGGTCGGCGGGCCGGATATTCTGATCCTGGATGACAGCGCATCTGCCCTGGACTTCGCAACGGATGCGGCTCTGCGCAGATCAATCAAAGAAAATACGAAAAAAGCAACCGTATTCCTGGTATCCCAACGTGCGGCAACCGTAAAAAATGCAGACCAGATCCTGGTGCTGGACGATGGAAAGCTTGTGGGAAAAGGAACGCATGAGGAATTGTTCAAAACCTGTAACGTATATAAGGAGATCTGTATGTCACAGTTTTCCAGTCAGGAGGTAGCACAGTTATGAAAAACAAAAAGACCATAAACCGTGTCCTACAGCTGATCCGCCCGTATACCTATCTGGTGGTCAGTATTCTGGTACTGGCGGCAGTCACAGTAGCAGCTACCCTGTATTCGCCTATCCTGATTGGTAAAGGTGTGGACTGTATGATAGAGAAGGGGCTGGTAAGCTTCCCGGATCTGAAACTGGTGCTGCTCCAGCTGGCAGTGGTGACTGCAATCTCTGCGATATCTCAGTGGGTGATGAGTCTTCTGACCAATAAAATGACATACAAGATCGTAGATGATATCCGCAGACGGGTATTTGCCCATATGGAAATTCTTCCGCTCCGTTATATGGACGCGCACCAGCCGGGTGATGCGATCAGCAGAATTTCCACAGATGTGGATCAGTTTTCCGACGGTCTTTTAATGGGATTTACCCAGCTGTTTTCCGGTGTGATCACGATTGTAGCGATTCTTGGAATTATGCTGTATCTGAATACACTGATCGCACTGACGGTGCTGATATTGACGCCGCTGTCTATCCTGGTTGCAAGATTTATTGCTTCCGCAACTCATAAGTTTTTTGAGGCACAGGCGGCAATCCGTGGTGAGCAGACTGCTATGATCAATGAACTGGTAGAAGGACAGCGCGTA
>ERZ773259.2170-NODE-2170-length-13323-cov-8.124661_pt1 | contig 13323 bp, 4 predicted proteins | sample MGYA00511961_ERZ773259 | MGnify/ENA primary metagenome ERZ773259 (study PRJEB29015, sample SAMEA2737775) | human gut metagenome | biome: human gut; feature: human-associated habitat; material: faeces | place: China | collected 2012 ...
GTCCGCATACGTCTGGCTAAAAATCGTAGCAAAGCGAAAGTTCCAAAGCATCTGTCCAGAGAAGCTCGCCTGTATATCAATATTTCCACTTATGTTACGACCGGCAATCGAGAGGGATTTGAACGCTGGGCAAAACTCAATAATCTGAAAGAAGCGGCTCGTACCTTCAACTATCTTTCTGAAAATAATCTGCTGAATTATGAAGATTTCCAACAGCATGTTTCTGACATTGAAGCTTCTGTTAAAGCTGCCGATCAAAGAATAGCGCAAATCAACAATGAACTTAGCACACAGAAAGTCATTCAGAAACACTGTGATTCTTACCGTCTCTGCCGAAAAGTGATTGAAGATTGCAAATCTGCTAAAAATCCAAAAGCATACCGGACCAAACATCAGGCAGAATACCAGCTCCACGATTCACTAAAAAAAGAGCTTCAGGATTTCGGTGTTACCCAAATCCCAAGCTCTAATAAAATTCAAAAGCGGATTGAAAATCTTGAATCTGAACAGACTGCTACACTCCGGGAAAAACAAGAATTACAGAAAAAACAGAAAACTCTGAAGATTATTCAGCAGAATTTTACTGCGCTACTCGATGCTCCAGAGATCAGTTCAGACTTACTTCCGGCAAAAAGGGAACCTGTTTCTGTCACAAGAGATAAATAAGATTGCACTGGCAACTCGCTCATTTTCTTCCAAATCTTCCCATGGTTTCAAACCCATTTCCTCCCAGGTGACGCCATACGGTGCACCTCCGGAGGTATTTACCTTTGGATTATACCAGTTGCGTAACTAAACGAAAAGACCGGGATTTCCCGATCTTCTCATATTATTTATGGACTTTTCTTTTACAAATACTAAATATGACTAAGGATATTCCCATTAAAGAAAGCCACATAATTACATTCGTATCATCTCCCGTTTTTACATTTGGAGTATGACTGCTATTATCACCTGATGGTTCTTCTGAAACTGGTGGCGTATTCGTGGTAATTGGTGGTATCGATTCATTTTTAAATTTAGGTTCTGCCGTTACATTCCAAATTATCTGACCATCATAATTACCTGGAACTGTTATGATAAAAGGTTCGCTTTGATATATTTGATTTCCAATTTGTGTTTTTTGTGTCTGCACAAAAAGATACACACCTTTTTCCAGATCTCTGTACATAACTTCTCCATCTGAGTTGGTCTTTCCGGACATTCCTTTGATGTTGTTATCCTGTACATATTTTTCCAGTTTTTTTGCAGCTTCTGCCTGAGCGGAAGAATCATCAAAATCAAATATGACTCCAGACTTTGCAAACTCACTCACTAATGCCCATGAATTATTTTTATATGTTCCAACCTGATACATCGTAAATTCAGTATTACTTAGCTTATATACCGTGGTCTCATCTTCAACAGTTGCTTTTAATAATATACTTCCCAGATCATTCGCAGACACAGGTAACGGAATGAGGAGTAAAAGCATACACATCACACTTGCCATACACATATATATTCGCTTACGTTTAATTATTCTACTCATGTTTTTTCTCCTTCCTGCGTTTATGTAACTTAATACTCACCCATATGATGATGAAAGCAACAATTCCAGCAATCAATAGAATCAAATTGAATGGGATTGTGCGCTGAAGACCAACTTCCTCATCTATCTTCTGTGCCTCTTCATACGGAATTCTAGTGCCACGTACAAGCAATCTGTGCGTGTTAACTGCATAAGGAGTGCATGTGACCAGTGTTACATAATCCTTGCCCTTTTCAATCTGTAAAGAATCTGTATCTGATGGCAATACTGTCAGAATCTGATCCACCTGATAGGCAAAGGTATGATGAAGAACTTTAATATAAAATACATCTCCAACCTCCATCTTGTTCAGGTCGGTAAATATCTTGGCATTTGCAAGTCCACGGTGTCCGGATAATACCGCATGACAGCTCTCACCGCCTACCGGAAGCGAGGTGTTTTTCAGATGTCCTACACCTGACTGCAGTACTTTTTCGGATGTTCCATGATAAACCGGAAGGACAACATCAATCTTTGGAATATCAATATATCCCATCATTCCAGTATCATCAATTTTCAAAAGATTGTTATACTCATCATCTTCTGTCTGGTTTTCATTACTTTCTGAAAACGGATCTGCTATGGAACCAATTCCAATCAGGCTTTCATTGTATTCCTGCGCCTGCTCGATCATTGCATTTTCCTGTTCTTCCGACAGATGAGAAACTTCCTGTTCATAATCTGTAGCAATCGTTGTGCTGTTCATCTGATTGATGTAATTGCTCACTACTGGATACAGGATTAAAGAAAATGCCGCCAGATATCCAATTCCTCTTAGTATTTTCACTATTTTTTTCATAATACCTTTCACCTTTTGTCTGTTTCTTCTGAAATATCCAGTCCACACTGGATATTTCAGAAAAAGCAGACATCCTCCCGGTGCAATACCGGGAAGATGAACTATCTTTTTATCCATTCTTAAACTTCAGAATGTCTTAGTTTTTTGCTTTCTTTTTGCCAAAAGCCTTGCTTGCTGTTAATACACCGAAAAGAACGATACCAGCCAGTGTTACCATAAGGGCACCCTTGCTACCAGTAGATGGAAGCTGTGCACCTGTCTTGTTTTCTACAGCTACTTCTGGAGAGCTATCTTTGTTTGTGATTGCAGTACCTGTTGTTGTAGTTCCATTGTATGTGTAATCAACTGAATAGCTTGTCAGTTTGCCAGTTGTTTCATCATAGTTTGCTTTAATCTCAACCTTAATGTCGCTGAGAAGTTTATTGTATCCTTCTGGAGCTTTTGTCTCTCTTAAGTAATAAGTTCCGGCATCAAGACCTTTTACAAGAACTTTTCCGTCAGTACCAGATACGATTACATCGGATTTGAAACCTTCTGCTGCAGCTTCCTCAGGTGTTGCCTGACGATATTCACCATCTTTTACTTTAACAATATTAATCTTAGCATTTGTATCTGCTGCATCGCCTGCTTCGTTTGCCTTGTAAAGCTCGAATTCTGCATTTGCAAGTCCAGTCTTGGTCTCACCTTTTAAATAATATTTGAAGATTGTGAAATTGAAAGTATGTACATCTACGATGCTTGGTTCAGATTCACCTTTGTTATCTGTTCCTGGTTTATTACTGTACTCAACGGTAGCAGAGTTCTTGTTTGCATCAAAACCAGTTACGGCATTTTTATTTAAGGTTGCCGTATAAGTTACTTTAATTTCCTTTCCTGTGTTGTCTTTATTAGAAGCAAGGAAATTGTTCATTATAATTGTGATGTTCTGTCCGTCCTGTGTTAATGTATAAGTATTGTCTGCTTCCTTTCCTGCATCTACTTTAGTAATTGTAGTTTCTCCAACTGTCACAGAGGTAATTTCTTTAAAAGTAAGACCTGCGGATAATGTATCCTTGAAGTTAAATACATAAGAAGTATAACCTGTCATATCCGGTACTTTAGATGTCAGTGTGTAAGTCACTTCATCACCAATGTTGACATCATCTGCATTTTTGTCATTTACTTTTTTTACTACTGTCGGGTAATTGCTCTTCATATTAACTGTAGCATCAGTACCTGTAACGCTGACTAAAGAAGCTACGGATTTTACTGTTTCATTTCCAGGTGCTGTAGATGTATCTGTTGCACCTAATGGATAAACTACATAGTATCCATAATCCAGGTTATTAATTACCGTAGTAGTATCGGTTGTAGTTGCAGTTGTATGAGTAGCCTCTACAGTTGCAGTATTTCCAAGAATCCATCCCATGATATCTTTTGCAAATGCTGCGCCATTACTTCCATCTGGTCCGACCTGACCTTTAACATAGTTATATGCTGCTTCACTTAAAGCTTCGTCAGATAAAGATGAACCATTCGCTACTTTTGTTTTGAAAAATCCCTCATATGCACTGTTCAGTGTATATGCTACATTCTCGCCGCTTGTTGTTGCTGTAAAAATCTGATACAGATCCAGATTCTTTCCTGCCACTGTATTGTTGACTGTCAGGGTTCCTTTTGGAGCTTCTGCTGCAAATGCAGTCATGCTCATGGACAGTATCATGGTCATTGCCATCAGAACTGCCATAAATCTTGATACTAATTTCTTCATGTTCTTTTTCTCACTTTCTTTTGATTTTTTAGTGGTTCGCTGGGGATTCTTTCAGCTTTTACGGTGGAAGATCCTCACGCAGCCATACCTCTCTCATGACTCTGCTCCTCCTTTCCTACATCGTCTGTTTCCGTTTCCTTCTGCGTCCGGTATAAAGCAGGAACGCTAACAACAAACCACCTGCTACGATGAACATCATGATGCCTTTTCCGCCAGTGTCCGGAAGAAGTGCAAAATGTCGGTTGATAATCGTGAAGGTAAATCCATCATCAGAGCTTTTTATTGTAGTTGTATATCCGTTTATTTCCGTTTCCGTAACAGAATATTCATAATAATGCGTTTTGTCAGCATCATCTTTTATGTAGGCTGGAAGAGTTTCAATCACTTTCTGCCATGTAGATTTTGAAATATCACCTTTTATTTCATAGTTTTCATATCCCGGCACAACTTCTGTTTGTTTTGTTCCTTCCGCATCCGTCCAGCTTCTGGAAATTGTGACCGTAATAGAGTCTGGTCTGAGATTGTCCATATTTCGGAAATCTTTCCAGACTTTGTTTATCGTCAGGTTTACATTCTCATCACATGGATCCTGCGTATCAGACGGTTCCGGTGATGTGCTGTCACCTGTATTGACTGTCGTTTTGGCATCTGACATCAGAACAGCTTTTGCATCTGATATATATGCATTCAGATCTGCTGTTTCAGAAGAATCTTTTGTTGCCATAACTGCATTCTGCAAGGTGTTATACTCATCTACCTGCACTACATGTTTTACTGAGAAGATGCTCCATCCATTTTCCTGATTGAACGTATCTGTCAGAAGTTTCGAATTCTTTTTGATCTCATCAAAACTAATCGCCGGTTTTCGGTAGATACGATAATTGTTATTCTCACCTTCGACACCTGCTTTTGTATTAAAGTCATATACAGAGTCCAAATCACTTTTTCCACTGAATGGTCCCACCAGCTTAGATGTTCCACGGACCACATCGCAGTAATACATGTTGTTATTTTTCAGCAGTCCTTCGTCGTTGTATCCTACAAAGCCTCCGCTTCGTCCATCTGTTGCAGTACCGTCTGCATCATTTCCGGCACCGCCGGCATAGACATCGTATCCCGTACTGATTCCATATACATTGCTGTCTGTGATTTTTGTCCTGTTTGCCTTGATCAAGTTGACACTAATATTGGACTTTACATCATTATCTTTTGTTATGATTCCATTCTTATCACATGGAAGCTTAATAGAGGAATCTCCGATCTTAATGATTGCAAAATCTGTCTGCTGGTCGTTGTCTGCCGATTTTTTGGACAGTCCGACGGAAATATCAAGTCCCAGCAGATTCACATGGAGAAGATTTCCTTCATACAGCGCATCAACCTTCACAATTCCAAGATTAATATGCAACAAGTCGGAATCCTGGATCTTATCCAAATACAATGCCCTTACAAGCTGATCCAGAACTACGAATAATGCATCCACCACTGTGGAATCCAGTTTTACATCTGCAAGATAGGCAAAGCTTGTTCTTCCGGCAAAGCCTCCGGCTGTTCCACCGGATTCTACCAGTTTCAGACTATTTTCCTGATTTTTGGCATCTCCGGCACTACAACCTGACATTCTGGCAAGATTTGCGTAGCCAATAAAGCCTCCTGCAATCTGCTCCTGTCCGCCTTTACTCAAAACGGTATAACCACCAGGTACTCCTGTCACGCTACTGTCATCTATGTGGGAACCAAAAATATCCAAAACGCCGAGGGCACCGCCCAGAAGCTGTCCAAATTTATCTCCCAGCACATCCAGCTTCTCCATTTTTATAACTCCGCTTTTTCCGGAGTATCCTACAAAGCCACCTACGCTGTTCAGTCCAGTTACATAATTTAATCCTGTTACAGTGCTGTTTTTGACAGATCCATTTAACAGTGAACCACCAAATCCTCCAGCTGTTCCGCTGTATGTAACCTGATTATTCTGTCCTGCATCTGTTGCTGTGTTAGCACTGACGCCAAGCCCTGCATCGGGACTGCCTGTGACATTTCCGTAATATATATAGCTTCTAAACGCATCCAGCACATCGGTTCTTCCAAGCTTTAAAAGATACTGTAATACCGAGGTTTCATTGCCTGCACTGATATTTGCGGCACCGGAAACATCCGCAATACCGAAGCATCCACCGGCATATTCACCGGCCACTACGGAACGGATCTTGTCTGCACGGATTCCGCTTCCCGGCGTATCCTTCTCGCCGAGGACCGCTCCGCAGAGACTTCCTGCAAATCCTCCTGCTGCTTTTGCGTACCCGGTATTGCTTCCATTTTGATAAGTTCCGTTTACAATCACGCCCCAGTCATCCCAGGCTGACACAGATGCACAACGAATAGTGGAAACAGTTGCATTCAAAACCTTAATCAGCTCTGCCGGAACATTTACCATAAGAACATCCAGAAGCTTATTCAAAAGTCCCTGCTTTGTAGCTGTATCAATAGCTGCCACACTACCCGGATCTACTTTTCCGGCAAAACCGCCTACATAGGAAGTTCCATCTACACGCCTTAAATTTGTAATACTGCAGGAGTTGGTTTCATCTCCCCAGATCTGGCCACCGATCATTCTTCCCACATAGCCTCCGGCAAATCCTGCCGGGTCTTTGTCTGCAATACCGGTTGCTTTGATCCTTGCTCCGGAACGATATCCGTCCACATGGGACTGTTTTACAACCGGCACAAAGGTTTTTAATGCCGCCAGACCGTCTGCACCGATAATCTTAAGACCTGCCAGTGAAACGTCACCTGTGTTTGCCACAGAACCTGTAAGCATCTCACCAGCAAATCCACCACTGCTTCTATAAGCCTCTGCCAACTGAAGATCTACGGCAGTACCGTTTGTAACGGTTCCTCCTTCCATCCGACCCACATAGCCTCCGGCAGAACCACCCTGTGTTGCTTTACTTGCCAGAATGCTCCGTCCTGCTGTAACAGCGTATCCATATGCATACTGAGAAATGATCTCATTTAACTGATTCTGATCATTGACTTCACCAAGTGCCTGTAATTTATTACCGTAACTTCCATAAGAGCCGACAGCACCAACCCACTTATTCCAGGTATCCGTATCCAGTCCACGAAGCGGTCCATAAACAGTTGTATTCTTTTCTGTCGGATACACTGCCTGAAGAAGCGTCAGCGGATTATCTAGTTTGATAAGACCGAATAAAACCTTCAGACTTCCTGTGTCTGCAACATTCGCACACCGCATCAGTCCGGTATAGCCTCCAGCATATTCCGTTCCATATACGGAACGGATACGATAGGCCGCACATTCTCTTACGGTTCCTGTATATGCAGAGCCTTTCCAGTTATCCGTATTGTTTCCCCAGATCTGACCGCCATAGTTGTAACCTGCATATCCTCCTGCAAGTCCACGGTAAATGCTGTCATCACTTTCGGCCTGTGCCCTCACAGCACCACCACATGGAATACTTGTTGTTTCGCTGTTTTTGATCACAGGAACAAATGCCTGTAAAACGCCAAGAAGATTATCTGCCTTGATCAGTCCTCCAAGAGCACTTAATTCATCTACCACATCTGCCGCACTCCCCGGCTCCATGGTTCCAACATATCCACCGGCACTTTCACGCCCTATGATATGTGCAAAATTATAAGAATTACTATTTTGAATCTGAACTCCAAGAAGTTCTCCTGCATATCCACCGGCTTTTCCGGTATCGCCGTCTCCGTCTGTTGCCAGAACATTAAATCCGCCTGTTGCTCCGTAAACATCTGAGCTGTCTATGATAGATGCAACTACGGTCAACGCTGATAACAGATTTGAGGCAGAAAGTACCTTATCCAGAACACTTGCTCCACCGATAGCTGCCGTACTTCCCATGGCGGCTTTACCAATATAGCCACCTGCATAGCGGTAACCACTTACCGCATACTCACTTCCAGTTCCGTAATAACTACTACCATCTTCCTGCTGCAGATTCTTTGGCTCACTGACACCTGTATGCTGCAATTTATTTACATCGGAATTGCTGATCTGTACACCAGTTCCGCATCCGATAAAGCCTCCGGCACTTCCGGCATCCGCATCGTTGGTGCTATCTTTTTCAAGAGTACCTGTAACGGTAACAGTAAACCCTTTTTCTACAGAATTAACACTGGCATTACTGATCACCGGAACAAAAGCATTGACCAGGGATAGTAATCCTGTCAGATCAACCAGTTTTGTAAGAATTGATGATTTAGCTCCAATCTTTGCAACTGCTCCGGCTTTTACCAGACCTCCGAAGCCTCCGGCATAACGAAGTCCTTCTACTTTCAGAAGATTTTCTACTGCCGTACCTTTTCCGGAGTCAACAGCATTTTCTGTATTATCTACATGGCCGCTCTGCATCTCCCCAACGAAACCACCGGCATAGCCTTCTGCATTATCAGCTCCGCTGTCAGCCGTAACAATCAGGCCTGCTGTAGTACCAGCAACTTTGCAGTTTGTAATTTTGCTGGATGCAGCCTGAAGGACACTTGCCAGTTCCTTCAGACTCAGAATTTTACCAAGGACGCTGTTCAAAAGATCTCCTGTGGCATCTTCTGCCTCCGCTGCACTTCCGGAACGCATGATTCCGATATAGCCACCGGCATGATACGGTGCAGTGACTTCTTTTACATTGGTCACATCAGAGTTCTTCACCATGACTGCTTTTCCATTACCGATGTATCCTCCGGCATCTCCAAGCGCCACATCATCATTTTTACCGGATGCTGTTACAACTAAGTTGTTTCCCACAATAGAAGAATCGGAAATTCTCGGATAAGCCACATCCATGACACTGAGAAGCTGATTTACATTTAAGAGACCCAGTAACTTAATGGAACCTGTCTGTGCCACATCACCAGGCATCAATCTTCCGGCAAAGCCTCCGGCATAGCTGGTTCCCTTTATGTAGGAAAGTCCGGTAATATTTGTTGTTGTAATCGCACCATTCTCGCCTTCGGTTGTTCCATCCTCGCTATTCGTGTCTGCTGAAATGAAATCTGCTTCTTCACTATTCTTTTCTTCTGTAGATTCACTCGAAGATGGATTCGTGTCTGCTTTGAATCCGGAATTGTTGTTTCCATAGTTGATATCTACTGCCTGTCCATCTCCCACAAAGCCGCCCGCCATATCAGCGGATACCTGAGGGTCAGAACCATTCGAAACATAGGCAATAGAAGTATTATTGAACTCCGGTCTCAGGGCACTGACAACTCCAAGCAGATTCTCTAATTCAATTCCTGTCAGTTTTGATGTAGTGGAATCTCCAGCACTTAATGCATCTCCAGCTTTAGCAAAACCTGCAAAGCCTCCGGCTTTTCCTGATGTTGCAGATGCAGTAACAGTTTTCAGGTTGCTGATCTTAGTGTCCCTTGCTCGTCCACTAATGCATTCTCCAATAAAACCACCACTATAACCTTTCTCATTGCCAGTAAACACACTATATCCTGACGAAACACCTGAAACAGTGCTGTCAACTGTAAACGTCTCAATCATCTGCCCTACAGAAAGAAGGCTGTCAATTTTCAAAAGCGGTAATCCAAGAAGTTTAATACCACCAACATTAGCAAGAGTACCACTTCCGAAATATCCGGCAAATCCTCCTGCACACTTTCCAGCCGTTACAGAATTCAGATTTGTGACGGATGTTTTCCTTACTTCTCCACCTGTTCCATAACCGATAGCACCTCCGGCACGACCATTCTCCTGATCTGACGCAGTAACTGTAAGTCCCAAAGAGCCTCCGTTTACGGAACAATCTTTACATTCAAAACGCATGTAGTCTGCTGCTGTAACTGTTCCGCCAAGGACATCACCGACACTGGTCATTTTAGCGTAACCTAAGATTCCTCCAGCATTCTCCGTTGCTGAAATCTTCACAGAGGAAGCTGCATTGATCTGATTCACACGGTCTGCAAATTCGTAGGTAACACCGGTCTTATTAAGCACTCGCTGGAGGGCTTTTGTAGTTGACTTTGAATCGTCCGTAAGTTCTGAAGTATTGGAAATCTGGACAGCACCTGCATATCCCACAAGTCCACCGGCATTTTTACCGTTTGCTGTTACAGAAATGTTATCTCCTGCAATGGTGCATCCGCTTATAACAGAAGGTCGAAGTCCCACCAGGTTCAGAAGATCCATGTTGGTAAATTTACCATTTAACAACCCTGTAAGAAGATCCTTTACAATTACCAGAAGTCCCTGGCTTTCATCAATATCCGCTACATCACCAAGAGTTGCTATACCGGCAAATCCTCCGGTATAATCTTTTCCGGACACTGTGCCAAGAGAGGAAATACTGCAGTCCACCGCATAACTATTTCGCATTTCTCCTATAAATCCGCCTGCATAACCACTTTCTTTAGATGGGGTTCCCTGTGCAGATACGTTTACCGCTCCGTCGATTCTACAGTTCAGCATAACTGTATTGACCGGGAAATTTCCCATTACTTCAATACCAAGGCTGCTTAATGCGCCTGCTACGACTGCATTCGCAGAACGTCCCACAAATCCACCGGAACAGTCATTTCCAGATACTGTGGTAGTGCCGCCTACAGAACAGTTTTTCATCACTGCACCGATGGCTTCCCCGGCGAATCCACCGGTACTCTTCTGACCTGTAACAGAAGTGCCACCGCTTACAGAACAATTCTGGATACTTGGATTGACATAGCCTACCGGAATCAATTTGTCTACACTGAGCAATCCTCCCTTTAAAAGTACAGTTAACAAATCACCGACTCCAAGCAGCGGAATCAGATTTAGGATTTTTGTTAAAGTACCAACCAGACCTCCTAAGCCACTTGATACCAAATCATACTGTGTCATACCACTGATATAACCTGCAAAGCCACCTGTTCGATCATTTACATTGGAAACTCCATGTAAATTTTCCACATTACAGTTTTCAATCTGGATATTTCCTTTTACAACACCAGCAAATCCTCCCGTTGCCAGAGATTGCGGGTCCGGTTTCAGTCCGCTTAAATTTCCAAGCAGGAGCTTCAGCACACTTCCAATCAGACTGACATTCTGTTTAACTTTTGTTGTAGTTGTAGAAACCGTCACGTCAGAAAGGGTAATGTTTTTCACAGTGATTGGATTTTGGGATATTGTCAGGGATGTAGAATATGGTGTTGTCAAATTTCTGAAAAATCCGATACCATATTCTGCCTGATTGTCCTGATCAACTGGATTAGCCTGTGAAATATTGATATGGCTGATTGTTATACTCTGACCTTCAACCATTCCCTTTCGGCCTTCCATGTTTCCCTGGTAGTTGTCAATAGGATCCCAGTTATCATCTTCCCCATTAGAATTGGTACCCGCTTTGGAAAGATCAATATCACGAAAGATAATGTAATTCGCATCCTTGCTGTATTTATATCCGGTGCCTGCAATATTGGTATTGCTATGTTTTGACGTATCATAAGTAAGTACATAAGTTTTATTCTCATCAACTGTTATACTTTCCGAATCTATATCATCAGTAAAACCACTTTCATCCCCACTGCTTGTAAAAGCTTCTGCATCATCACTTCCTGTCTCAGCTGCTTCCTCACTTTCTGCCGGAGTCATATCAATCAAATCTCTGTCTTTTACAGTTGCACCTGCTTCAACAGATGCCGCTTCGGAAGCACTGGCAGTACTGTCTGTCGCAGTTACCGTCATATCGGCTGACTCCTGAATAGTACTGCTCACATATACATAACGCTTTGTAGCTGTTGTGCCAGCTATATCCAAGGATGAATTATCCAGATATTCTGTTTCTCCCAGCTTATGGTCACCTTTTTTATTTCCATACAATTCTTTTCCAGACCAATTATATGTGTCATTAAATTTTACAATATCCGCATCACCCGGATAATACAGTTCTGTCTTGTATGTCTGTGTATCAGCTGCTGGTTTCCAGTCTGTATATCCTCCTAACAATCCCGGCTTTTTCTCTCTTGTTTCATATACTCGCCAGATTGGCTCTGTCACATCCGTATCTGTTCCGATTGCCCGAAGCTGTGTTTCATTTCCAATCAGAATATAATTTTTATCACCAATCTTTTTTACCACCTGACCGAAATAATTTCTTCCTTCATAGTCGGACGGATATGCGCTAGTAATATCCTGAGTTGTCTCCTCTGTCCCAGCCTTATTTGCAAGAAGCTCCGGTGTTTCTGTTGTAAATGAAGAAGCAAGCACATAATTATGTGTTTTGCTGTAAGTAAGATAGGAACCATCTTCCAGTGTAAAAACCTGTCCCATTCCAACTTTTTCAGCAATATAATCCTCGCTCATTACAGGTTCGCTGTCTGAAGATTCCCCTTTCATCAATTCAAGCTGGTATCGGTTATACACATAAATCGTATCAGTCACTGAATCATATACTGTGTTGCCCGTGCGCTCTGATGATGAAGTGATGCTACCTGTAAAATCTGATGGGAAGTTCCAGACATTTTCATTATCTATTGGAATATCATTCATCAAACAATAGGAAGCGTCTGATGCATAGGTAAGTTCTGCACCATCTGCAAGAACCTTATCCCCTTCACCAACATTTCCATCTTTGTCTCCGGAAAACATCTGTGTTCCTGTACCGATTTGCAGAAGTTGCTGGTAATTGTAGATACATATTTTTCCATCTTCATAATCTGGATTTGCTTCTTCCAAAGTATCTGAGGTGTTTTCATCCTCGATAATTGTTTCTTCTCCATCTGTAAATCCTTGATCTTCAGAAGTACCCAATTCCTCTGTTACTTCAGAACTAATATCTGTATTTGGCTCTGATTCTCCTTCAAAAGAATCAGGAATATCACTTTCCGTGATAGCAGATATTTCAGATGTATCACTGCTGAAGCCATCCTGTTCCAATATATCTGTATTTTCACTATTGGTCTGCACATTCATTCTTTCTGAATCTTCAGCATTCGCAACTACGACTTGCGAAGATAATAATGTAACACACAGAACAACTGCTGTAATTCGTCTTAAAACACTCAATTTCTTGTTCATAAAATCGCCTCAAATCTTCTGTCATGCTTGACTTTTTGTTGCTTTTAACCACTCTGGCTGCTTTGCTGCCGCCGTCAAGCACTGAATCAGTTTTTTAGAAAACGCTCCACATTCACCATTTGAAATCATCTGTATTGCCTCTTCAGGTTCATACTTTCTTTTGT
>ERZ773259.2189-NODE-2189-length-13210-cov-3.784493_pt1 | contig 13210 bp, 15 predicted proteins | sample MGYA00511961_ERZ773259 | MGnify/ENA primary metagenome ERZ773259 (study PRJEB29015, sample SAMEA2737775) | human gut metagenome | biome: human gut; feature: human-associated habitat; material: faeces | place: China | collected 2012 ...
GTACAGACGCCAACGGCGGGTGTACTGTTTTTGTGGGTGTGCAGGGATAGCCGCGAAGCGGCGCAAGGGGTGCAGCCCCTTGTTGCGGCAAAGCCGCCAATGTCGGTCAGACGGGGAAGCAAGCGGCTTTCTCTCTGTGCCGACAAGCCCTCGGCAGAGCGCACACGCCCGCAAGGGTGTATAAGTGCGCCCTTGTTGCCAAGGGATTATTCAGCTTGTCGTTTCCTCGGCTCGTTTTTTCAGATATTCCCGCGCTGGTTCACTCGTCAAGGCAAGCCGGAGAAGTGCTGTGGCTTCCTCGTCGGTCATGTTCTTTGCTTCCGGCACAATGCTTTCAAAGACCGCGCCCCGGACGATAAGGCGGTGGCTGCGCGTTCTGCGTTCCTCTTTGGATAGCTTCTGACGCAACATCTTTTCTCGGTTCTCAAACTGCCGGATTTTCTTCTTTCCGTCCTCAATCTCGGCTTGCAGTTCTTCGCGGGTTTTCTCTCTTGGCTTTGTCATGGTTGGGCGCTCCTTTCTGCTCATAATCATAGAAAAAGGACAGTCGATTTTCTCGGCTGCCCTTGTAAAATAGAAAACTTATTTACTTTGCAAGAAGGTTTTGTTCGGATACTTTTTCATCAGAAGTATGGCTTGTTTGGGCGTGGGGCATATCAGTCTGAGTTTCCGTCAAAGTCTGTGTTATGATAGTGTTCATATAACCAGTATTTTCCCTCAAACTCAACGACAATGTTATCGCCGTACTGATAAACCGCAGCCCCTACAATATCATCATTTGCTTGGAAATTTTCTTTTGGTTCTTCCGAAGAACTAACTGTGTTTTCGATTTTTCCTAACAAATTGAAAGAACTTTTTTCATCTGCGAAGTTGGGTTGAGAGTCAACGATTTGATAAAGCGTATCATTTACATAGACCATAGGAGCAATATCTCCAGAAATGGGAACCAATGCCTTTAGCAAATCTTCTCCTGTTACACCTAATTGTGCTTCATCGCTTGCAAAAGGAATACGCAGCAGGTATTGTTGGTCTACTTCGTAAAGATATATATAAATGCCTGAGCCAACATCTTGTGTGTCACCTAAAAGAGAAAGAACATCTTCTCTTGTCATGGTCGGTGTTAGTTCTTTAATTTGCTCAGATGTTACCTGCGTCGGTGTATCGAGCGGTTTTTTGTTTTCTGGTATTAGACTAAGGATTTCTTCAGTCAACGGGTTACTTTCTCCTGCGTCAATCGTTTTTGCAGCTTCTTTTATTTCTTTATGAGAATAGTCGCTCAAATCTTCAACAGCAATGCCGAGAGAATTGAGATAATCAACCGCTGCATTATATTGAATTATATCAACGGCAAATGCGGTCAATGGTATCATCAAGCACAAGCAAGCTGCAATAGCCCCCCACTTTACCCAAATGGGCTTTTTGGCTTTCTTCTTGTAGTTGAGAGCTTCATCGACATATTTTGTGTCAAGCTCGCTCATAGCGTCGGAAAACTTCTTTGCATTCATACGAATACCTCTCTTTCAATCAAATATTGCTTCATCTTCTCGCGGATACGGGTCAGCCGGACAGAAATGTTTTTTTCTGAAAGCCCCATAAACTCGGCTATGTCCTTATAGCTGTCGGAAAACCAATAGCGGCGCATGAAAATAACGCGGTTTTCGGTAGTCAGCGTGTCTAAAAATGCTTCAATGATACGGGCTAACTCTTTGGCTTCGATTTCTGCTTCTACTGTATTCGGGGCTGCTATACAGGCTTCAATTTCTTCCAAAGCAATCGTGTAATGGCTGCTCCGTTTGGCTGCTTCCTTTCTCCAATAGATTTTGAGTGAAATGTTCCGAACGATTTTCACGATATAGGACAACAGTGGATTCGGCCTTGTCGGGGGAATGGCGTTCCACGCGCCTAAGTAAGCGTCGTTGACACATTCCTCCGCATCCTGTTTGTTGTTCAAAATGTTATACGAGAGCTTATGACAAACTTTCCCGTATTTTATGTCCAGCTCTTGGATGGCTTTTTCTGAACGATTAAAAAACAGGTCTATAATCTTTTCGTCTTCAATCATCACATCGCCTCCTTTCCGGCTTCACCTATATACTACGGTTTTATTCGCAAATACTACATCAAATCAGAAAGTTTTTCAAAAAAATTATAGCACACTTTTTTGAACATGGTGTGACAGATGCTACGACAGTCAGCGGGAATACCACCGTATTGGCGGCGTTGCCGTAAGAGCCGAGGTAGCTGGCGTTGGCGATAAAAATCTGGTCAACGATGTTGTAAAGTGCGCCCACCAGCAACGAGATAATGCAGGGGATGGCGTACTGCCGCATGAGCTTGCTCACACGCTCCGTCCCCAAATACTGATTTCCGGTTTCCAAAAAATCACCTTTCTTTCAAAAAAATAAGAAATGCGTAAGTCCCAGAACATCCGGACTTACGCATTTCTGCCACACGATTTGCCTATGAAGTTTTCGCTCATCTTGCCATTTCTCACCCGATTCCGCAAAAAAAGGCGCGTGGCTGCTCTGCAACTGGATTTACGCAGAAACGCCACACGCTGTACGCCTATTATAGCAGAGGCAAATCAGAATTTCAAATGCTTTTCTTCACAGATTTTGGTTCCGGCACCCGTCTGCACGTTTGCGAATGTCGCCTTCGCCATTTGCACGTTATTTCGCCATTTAGTCCTCCTGTTCCGCCGGATGGCAGATGCGTTCTTCTTCCTCCCGCTCGAAGGAGTAGAGCCCATCTGCCTCCAGCTCTTTCGCCATGCCCCACGCCAGCTTGAAGCCCGCCGTGAAGCTCATCAGCTTGGATTCAACCAGCAATGTGTTCTGTGCGTCCAACAGGCGGAGCAGCTTTCTGCGCCCCGCGGCGTCCATGTCCCGCCGCAGTTCTTCCTGGGCGCTTTTGGTCTGGGTGTCCAGTTCTGGATGCGACTGACGGTCGAAACGCTTTTGCAGGGCTTTCATGTAGTCATACATTGCGGCACCTCCTTTTTTGCAACCACAACACATACCACAACTGCTGGCGGAAAGCTATTACTTTTTCGAGAAAGGTCTTATTGATTCCGGCGACGCAAAATGTGACATGTGAACAGGAACGGAAATCTCCAGTTGACCCACGCCGTGACCCACGAACAGAAAAAATGGGGCGGAAACAACGGAGAAAAGCGTATCTACGGGTGATGGAATTCTTCGGCAAATCCGTTTAACACCGCTGAAACAGTGCGGAAGACGTCCCTATCGAATCTTCACACGCAGGAGGTCACTGGTTCGAGTCCAGCAGTCTCCACCAAAAAGTTCCTGATTTCTTATGAAATCAGGAACTTTTTCTGTTTATATCCTCAAATAGTGACGCAGTATTTTGGCGTTTTTCGCATGACCCAAACCGTGACCCAAAAGCCGAGAGGTCAGGAAAGCACCGGAGAGGGGCGGATGGCATCATCCGTCCCTCTCCGACTATTTTTGTGGGCTACATGGTCTGGCTGATGACGCTGCCGATGGTGTCGGCGGCGGAGCGCTTCATCCCCTCCGTGGCGTGAGTGTAGGTGCTGAGAGTAAAGCCTGCATCGTAGTGTCCCAGTGCGCCGGACAGCGTCTTGACGTCCACACCGTATTTGAGGGACAGCGTGGCGAAGGTGTGTCGTAACCCATGGAAGGTAATGCGCCTGTCCGGTGCGGTGGGGTCACAGATGGCGTTGCGGTGACGGAGGATGAACTGCTGCATGCCGGCAATAGCCCGGTCGGTGGGTACGCCGTCCGGCACCAGCAGCTTGTGGCCGCGTTCCGTTTTCTCCAGCAGCCGTTGCAGCATCATCGTGATACGGTCATCCTCGATGGGGACGATACGCACCTTGCCGCCCTCGCCCCTTACGGTGAGGGTGTTTTCACGCAGCGCACGCTCCGTCGCGGCGGCGTTCATGCGGAAGCACTCGTGGATACGCAGCCCGGCGTAGCGAGCCAGATACAGGGCAAGGATGTAGTCCTGCCTCTCCTCCGCCATGGCGCGGCCGATCAGCTTGCCAAACTCCGAGTTCGTCCATGTGCGATCCTGCTGCCCAAAGCGACGGGTGGTGTTCAGGGGCGCTCGCCCCCCTTTACCGCCGGGTGGCAGTCGCCGCATTCTTTGCGCTGCGTCCTCTATCGACGGGTTCTACAAACGCAGTCCCTTTATGTCCTTGATACGTGACAAAATCATATTACAGCTGCAGCTGACCACACCAGGCAAGGCATCAATGACCGTATGCAGAAAAACCTCCATTTCTTCAGCTGAGGCGGCTACGGCGTGGACGTGCAGCTTGTCTTTTCCTGTCACGCGGTAGATCTGCGTGACGGTATCGTTTTGATGTAAGATATCTGTGACCTCCGCCAGACAGCGCGGTGTTGTTTCGATTTCAAAATAGCAGGAAACCGCCCCGCTGATCTTCTGAGGATTGATAACAGTCGTGTATTCCTCGATAATGCCCCTTTGCTCCAAAGCCTGTATCCGGGTCTTTACCGCAACTCTTGAAATACCGACTTTTTCACCAATATCCGAGTAGGAGATGCGTGCATTTTCTATCAGCAGCCTCACAATCTTTTGATCCAATCCGTCCAGCCCATCTAAGTACATACAGTTTCCTCCGCAAATCAGGTTTTTCCATGATCTTTAGCTCTGATGATACCACCGTTCCTTCAAAAAGTAAACGCCGCATTGACAGATTGAAGCAAAAGCACTACAATACTTGCGAAATGCAGCTTTTAACTTACGATTCGGAGGCGTGCCATGAACCGTGATTTAACACGAGGCCCCGTCACAAAGTCCATGCTGCTGTTTGCCATCCCCATGATTTTAGGGGATCTATTGCAGCAGTGCTATAACATTGCCGACACGCTGATTGTCGGGCAATTTCTCGGGCGTGATGCGCTTGCGGCGGTGGGCTCGTCTTTTACGCTGATGACCTTTCTGACCTCCATCATCCTCGGCCTGTGCATGGGGAGCGGCGCACTGTTATCCATGCGCTTTGGGCAGCGGGATGAGAGGGCTCTTTGCGAGAACCTCTGTGCATCGTTTTTCTTTATCGCGCTCGTCACCGTGCTCTTAAACATCTTATCATTTGTCTGCCTGGACGGGCTTCGCACCTTCCTCCGGGTTCCCGCCGAGGTCTGGGGCGATATGCGTGAATACCTGTTTGTGATTTTCATGGGCATTCCCGCCGTTTTCCTGTATAATTACTTCGCCTCTTTTTTGCGGGCGATCGGCAATTCCGTTATCCCGCTGGGCTTTTTGGCTGTTTCCGCTGTACTGAATATCGCTCTCGATCTCTGGTTTGTCATCGGGCTAAATAGAGGCGTCGCCGGAACAGCGGAAGCGACGGTGATCGCCCAGTATGTTTCGGGGATCGGCATTGCCGCTTATGCGTTTATGCGCTTCCCGCAGGTGCGCTCGGTATGGGAGCTCTGCTGTCTGCGGCGCGGACGTATCCAGGAGATCGTCTCCTTCTCCACGCTGACCTGCGTGCAGCAATCGATCATGAACCTCGGTATCCTTATGGTGCAGGGACTGGTCAACAGCTTCGGCCCCGTTGTGATGGCGGCCTTCGCTGCCGCTGTGAAGATCGACGCCTTTGCCTATATGCCGGTGCAGGACTTCGGCAACGCCTTTTCCACTTTTATCGCCCAGAATTACGGCGCAAAAGAGAGTGCACGGATACGCGCGGGGCTGAAAAGTGCCGTGTGCATTTCCATGGCCTTCTGCGTGGTCATATCCGCGCTCGTCTCCGTATTTGCAAGACCCCTTATGGCGATTTTTGTGGATGCCGGAGAAACCGAGGTCATCCTGGAGGGCGTGCGGTACCTTCGTATTGAGGGCGCGTTTTACTGCGGCATCGGCTGCCTGTTCCTGCTCTACGGCCTGTACCGTGCGTTGGGGCGGCCGGGCATGAGCGTTGTCCTGACGGTCATCTCATTAGGCACACGTGTCGCGCTGGCCTATCTGCTGTCCGCCATCCCCGCCATGGGCGTCACCGGTATCTGGTGGTCTGTCCCGATCGGCTGGGGGCTGGCGGATTTAGCCGGGCTGCTTTATTACAAGGCAAAAAAGCAGGCGCTGCTGTTTTGAACCTCGGTTGAGGTCGAACTGCTATATTTGATTTATAAAGGGCGGATGGTAGGCTGGTCGGGGCTCTTGCGCTGCTGCCGGCATTCTGCCGGGACTACGGACTGCGGGGCGTGTGGTTGGCAGTATTCCACTCCGTTTCCGCCTTCTGCAACGCGGGGTTCGATATTCTGGGGCGGGCGGATGCCCTCTACCCTTCCCTGACGGCGTACATGGCCGACCCGCTAATCAATATCGTCATCATGCTGCTGATCGTCGTGGGCGGTATCGGTTTTCTGACATGGGACGATGTCTGCACCCACCGGCTGCACCTGCGGCGGTACCGGATGCAGAGCAAGGTCATTCTGAGCGCAACCGTCATCCTGATCGCGCTTCCGGCATTGTTCTTCTTCCTGACAGACTTTTGCAGAGCTTCCTGCGGGACAGTGCGTCCTGGTGTCGCTCTTTCAGACGGTCACACCGCGAACGGCGGGCTACAACACCGCAGGCCTGACGAAAATGAGCGATACCTCACAGGCGGTCACGATTTTGCTGATGCTGACCGGCGGCGCACCCGGCTCCACGGCGGGCGGCATGAAGGTAACGACACTGGCTGTGCTGGCCTCCAACGCGGTCGCCGCTTTCCGCAGGCGAGAGGATCCGCAGCTTTTCAAGCGTCGGCTGGAGCCCTCCGCTGTACGGAACGCCGCCGCCATCCTGCTGCTGTATCTGGGGCTGACCTTCGCGGGCGCGGCGGTCATCAGTGCGGCGGAGGGACTGCCGCTGGGTGCCTGTCTCTATGAAACGGCATCCGCTGCCGGAACGGTAGGGCTGACACTGGGGCTGACGCCGCAGCTGGGTACGCTGTCGCGGGGCATTCTCATTCTGCTGATGTTCTTCGGGCGTGTCGGGGGACTTACCCTGATCTACGCCGCATTCTCCGGGCATGATCTGACCTATGCCCGGTATCCGAAGGAAATGATCATCGTAGGCCGAAAGGAGCGCACGATGAAGAACGTATTATTGATCGGACTTGGCCGCTTCGGGCGGCACCTTGCCATGCAGCTGAGCGAGCTGGGGCATCAGGTCATGGCGGTGAACCGGGACGAGGAGTGCGTCAACGAGTGTATGCCCTTTGTCACCAACGCGCAGATCGGTGACAGCACCCGCGTGGATTTTCTGCGCTCGCTGGGCGTTGGAAACTACGACGTCTGCTACGTTACCATCAGCGGAGACTTCCAGAACTCGCTGGAAACGACGTCCCTGCTCAAGGAGCTGGGGGCGAAATATGTGGTGTCCCGCGCCGAACGGGATGTGCAGGCAAAATTTCTGCTGCGCAACGGCGCGGACGCGGTGACATACCCGGAAAAGCAGCTGGCAAAGTGGGCGGCTATCCGGTACACCGCCAACCACATCTTCAGCTACATAGAGCTGGGCGAAAAGCACGCCATTATCGAGGTCGCCGTCCCGGACAGCTGGCAGGGACACAGCATCGTGAGCTGGACATCCGCCGAAAGTACGGCGTCAACATCCTCGGCGTGAGGCGGAACAACAAAACTGATGTGAATATCTCGCCGGAAACCGTGCTGGACAGCAGCCTGACGCTGCTGGTGCTGGGCGAATATACAGTGCTGAAAAAGTGCTTTCGCCTGTAAGGCCGCGCCTGTCATTATTTCGGTTCCCCCGAAAGGTGTTCATGGCGGCGACCATTATCTCCTTCGGCAAGCCGGTAGAAAAAGTCACACAAAAGCCCAAGAAGCCCTTTGAAGAGCGTGTACATATTCTTTGAGGGAGCTTTTCGTGACGCTATATAGCGCAGTCCCTCATGAGGAATGTTCTCATGAGGGACTGCGCTTATTGCAATAGGGTTCTGGACTCTATGCGTCGGCGGCATTCATCTGTTATCCCGTGGCTGCCGGTGCTTAGAACGGCGCACCGCTGCCGCAGCCAATAGCATTCCGGACGCTGCTGCCAGCATTGCGATACGGATGCGGGTATATCTTGATCTTATCCACCTCATCGGGTTGAGCTCTCTGAATGTCGGCACCGTATATGGCCATTCGGTTTTGATCATTTGTGTCAAATTGTGTAAGTAACCTGTCAAATATTGCCGAGAAAAATAATGTCGCCCGAGATATAATAAAAAATAATATCATTGGGGAGGCGTGCAGAGATGGAAGTTCGAGTAAAAAATCTGACAAAACAATTTGGCAAGACCACCGCAGTCAACCACATCGATGTTGTATTCAAGGACGGGAAGCTGACGGGACTTCTTGGCCCGAGCGGATGCGGCAAGTCTACGACTCTCTACATGATTGCCGGTCTGGAGGGTGTTACGGACGGCGAAATCATGTTCGGCGACCGGGATGTGACCACCCTGATGCCGGAGAAGCGGAATATCGGTCTGGTATTCCAAAACTACGCACTGTATCCCCACATGACAGTCCGGGACAACATCACATTCCCTCTGTCGAACATAAAGGATCCGGAAACCGGGAGGCCGTATTCCCGTGCCAAGCGTAACGCCGCGACCGATGAGATTGCCAAGCTGGTCCAGATCGAGTCCTTGCTGGACCGCAAGCCCGGTCAACTTTCCGGCGGTCAGCAGCAGCGTGTCGCGATTGCCCGTGCGCTGGTAAAAAAGCCCGATGTTCTGCTGCTGGACGAGCCTCTCAGCAATCTGGATGCCCGCCTGCGCATGGAAATGCGGTCAGAAATTCGCCGTATCCAGCAGGAATCCAAGGTGACCACCATCTTTGTTACCCACGATCAGGAAGAGGCCATGAGCATCACGGATGAGATCGTGCTGATGCGTCAGGGTGTGGTGCAGCAGGTCGCCGGTGCCCATGAGATGTACATGGATCCCGCCAACAGCTTTGTGGCATCCTTCATGGGCAATCCGCCTATTTCCTATGTGGATGTGCAGGTCGGCGGCGGTTCGGCTGTTCTGGAAAATGGCCTGCGTCTGCCCTGCAGATCTGACTACGCCGGACATGCTAAAATGGGCATCCGTCCGGAGGCGTGGGCGCTGGGCGGTGATCTGTCTGTCACACTGACCGACGTGGAGATGCGGGGTCAGGATCAGGTGGTCTCCTTCACTCTGGCGGGCCAGCCGGTTCGTGCTATCCTCAACGCGGAGGAGTATGTACGCCCCGGTCAGGAGGTTCACCTGCGTCTGTCGGAAAAGCGCTGCTATCTGTTCAACCCCGAGACGGGCGTCCGCCTGTAAGGAGGCTCACTATGCTGAAAGATAAGGTGAGAAAAGATCCGGGGGCTGCCAAGAAGCGCAGATACCAGCTGGTGGAAATGTCCGACGGTACCCTCCGTGTGCGCAGCGGATGGGCCTATGCGTACATTCTTCCCGCTATGGCTTTGCTTCTGCTGTTCACCGTGTATCCGCTGGTCATGGTGCTTCGCACGGCTTTCTATCAGAAGTATATCTATATCACCAATACCGGCAAGGGCTTCGGACTGTCCTCCTTTGCATGGGTCCTGAAGGACTCCACCTTCTGGATGGCCTGCAAAAACACAGCGATCCTGCTGCTCATTGCCCTGCCGATTACGCTGATACTTGCTCTGGGCATCGCCCTGCTTATCAACTCCATCAAACGGCTTCAGGGCTTGTTCCAGACCATCTATTTCCTGCCCTACGTCACGTCCACCATCGCCATCGGCATGGCGTTCCTGTGGCTGTTCCATTCAGACTACGGCTACATCAACTATTTCCTACAGCTGTTTGGCATCAGTCCGCAAAAGTGGCTGACCGATCCCAACCTGATGATCGTGACCCTTTCCATCTTCTCGGTCTGGAATGGTCTGGCGTTTAAGATCCTTCTGTTTCTGGCGGGTCTGCAAAAGATTAACAAGCAGGTCTATCAGGCTGCAAGGATCGACGGCTCCTCCCCCACGAAGACACTGTTCCGCATTACGCTGCCCCTGCTGAGTCCCACCATCTGGATGGTGATTCTGGTGTCCGTGATTTACGTGGCCCGCACTTTCAACGAGGTCTATGCCATGTTCGTCTCCTATTCCGGCGGAGCCGCCGGCTCGGGAAACGCCGCTATCACCATCATGTACTACATTTATTGGATGTTCTACGATCAGGGAAAGGTCAACTACGCTGCGGCAGCCGCCATTCTGTTTCTGATCGCCGTCCTTCTCATCACGGTGGTACAGCGGGTGGTCTCCAAGAAATTTGTCCACTACGTGTAAGGGAGGGAACACGATGAAGAGAAAAAATACAGAGCTCCAGATCCGGGATACCCGCAAGACGGTTCTCACCGTCATCAAATACGTGGTGCTGATCATCGGCGCACTGGTGATGATGTTCCCCTTTATCTGGATGCTCCTCACCTCCCTGAAAACACTGCCGGAGGCCATCTCCATCCCGCCCCAGTGGATGCCCGAGACTCCCCAGTGGAAGAACTACGAATACTCCTGGAATCTGGTCCCCTTCGCTATGTTTTTCCGCAACACCATCTGGGTCGGCATTCTCAGCGTGGTGGTAACCTTGGCGTTCTCCATTCTGGGTGCCTACGCCTTCAGCATCTACTCCTTTCCCGGCCGTAACCTCTGCTTCTACCTGTTCATGCTGACCATGATGGTCCCCTCGGAGATCCTGATCATCCAAAACTACGTGACCTGCAGCCGCCTGGGGCTTCTGGACAGTTTCTCCGGTATTGTGCTGCCGACAGTTGCCAACGGCTTTTACATCTTTATGCTGCAGGAATATTTCATGCAGACGCCGCCCTCCCTGTTCAAGGCCGCAAAGGTGGACGGCTGCAGCAATCTGAAGTTCCTCATCAAGGTGGTCATTCCCATGAATGTCAACGCCATTGTCACTGTGGCGATCCTGACCTTCATCACCGCTTGGAACTCCTTTATGTGGCCCCTGATCGTCACGCTTTCCGATGAGCACACACTGCTTTCCGTGGGTTTGCTTCGCTTCCGGCAGGCATCCAGTTCCAACCTGCATAATCAAATGGCGGCTGCCTGCATTGTGCTGATCCCCATGGTCATCTTCTACATCATCTTCCATAAGAAGATCATGGAGGGTGTTGCTTCCGGCGGTACCAAGGGCTGACAGCCCAAATATATAAAATTTTTGGAGGTACATTATGAAAAAGTGGTTGAGTTTTCTTCTTGCGCTCTGCATGCTCCTGAGCCTGACCGCCTGCGGCAATGAGAGCGGCGGCCCGTCCGGCAACCCTTCCGAGCCCAAGTCTCCCACGGACGTGGAGGTGGAGCTGACCGAGCCCGTCACCATCACCTTCTGGCATGGCATCGTGCAGGAAAACATGCAGCAGACCCTGAACGAGATCGTGGATGATTTCAACAAGGGTATCGGCGCTGAGAAGGGCATCACCGTGGAGTGCTATGCCAAGGGTGAGATGCCCGATCTGGAAAACGCCGTCACCGCTGCTATCAAAGCTGGTAATATGCCCAACGTCACCCTGACCGAGGCTGCCTCTGTGGTGGACTGGCTGCAGACTGACTGCGTGGTGGACATGACCCCGTACATTGAAAATGCCAACTACGGTCTGGATCTGTCTGATTACTATGACATCTATATCGAAGACAGCTGCAACTACCCCGTCCCCGGCTATTACAGCCTGCCCCTCTATGTGGCCTGTGAGGTCATGTACTATAACGTGGACTTCTTCAAGGCAAATAACCTGAGCGTTCCCACCACCTGGGCTGAGTTTGAGGAGACCTGCACCAAGATCGCTGAGATCACCGGCAAGCCTGCCGCCGGCTGGGACGAGGGCGTGAAGTGCTTCTCCACTCTGGTGGAGCAGAAGGGCATCGGCTATACGGATCGCGAGGGCAATCTGCTCTTCGCTGACAATCTGGACGCCACCACCGAGGTCATCTCCTGGTATCAGAACATGGTCCAGCGGGGCATTATTCGCACCCCCGGCGAGGACTACTTCTTCTCCGGCCCCTTTGCCAACCAGCAGGTACAGATGTATCTCAGCTCCGGCAACGAGGGCGAGTTCATCAACATGAAGATTCCCGAGAGCGCCAAGTTCGAGTGGTCCTGCGCTCCCATTCCTCAGTTTGAGGATGGCACCAAGGCCGACTACGCTGAGGGCTTCCTCATCAGTATGCTGGACAACACCAACGATCTGGCCACCCGCTGGGCCTCCTGGATCTTTGTCCAGTATATGCAGTCCTATGAGGTCTGCCAGAAGATCAACTCCGGCGAATCCCGCCTGCCCTTCCTGAAGTCTGTGGCTGCCAGTGACGAGTTCCTGAACAGCGCCGCCCCCGCCCAGCTGGCCGGCGTTGAGCAGCAGGATTTTGCCTACACCTATCCCGGCTTTGAAACGGATACTTACACCTCCAGCGGTCTGCACGACTATGTGGTGATCGCTATGGACAACATCCTGAACAACGGAGCCGACGTGCGGGCGGAGCTCGAGAAACTGATCTCCACCCTTCAGTAAATCTATTTGATATAAAGAGGAGACGTCAACTATGGCGAAAGAAGCGTTTATGTCTTATGATCCCTGGTCCAACATCCAGTCCAGAAACGGGATCCCCGGTGATGAGCTGATCTCCATGCTGCAAAAGTCTATTCGACGCGGACTGGAGGAAAATGCTCTGGCTGCGGCCTACGAGATGTACATCACCAGCCCTCAGTTCCACGAAAAGATGTGGCGGCGGCTGCTGGCCATCTCCGTTGAGGATGTGGGATTCGGTGATACCCATGCCCCCCTGCAGGTCTACACCCTTTTCAAGATGGCACAGGAGTTCCCCTACTCCGACGGTGACCAGCCGATGTTCTTTATGCACGCGATCCGTTATCTCTGCCGCTGCAAAAAGGAACGTACCACGGATAACATCAAAAACCAGATCATCAAGGAATGGGAGCATGGCAAAAAGCCCGAGGTCCCGGATTATGCCTACGACCTCCACACCGCAAAGGGACGTGCCATGGGCCGTGACGAGATGCACTTCCTGACGGAGGCCAGCCGCGTCATCCCCCAGCTGGAGGGCGAAGACATCGTCCGCATCCACGAGCAGTACATTGAATTCTGCAAGCACGAGAAAGAGATGACCGGCAAGCCGGAGGTACAGCCTTTCCACTATAACTGCTGGCAGTATTAACAAAACAACCACCTCCCCC
>ERZ773259.2197-NODE-2197-length-13112-cov-2.729570_pt1 | contig 13112 bp, 10 predicted proteins | sample MGYA00511961_ERZ773259 | MGnify/ENA primary metagenome ERZ773259 (study PRJEB29015, sample SAMEA2737775) | human gut metagenome | biome: human gut; feature: human-associated habitat; material: faeces | place: China | collected 2012 ...
TGCCAACAGTGTAAACCGGATTCAGTGCGGAAAGCGAATCCTGAAAGATCATGGCGATCTCACCACCGCGGATCTCACGGAGCTCTGCTTCGTTTTTCTTCAGGATATCTTCTCCCCGGAACAGGATCTCACCGCCCATGATCTTACAGTTGGATGGTCCGAGACGGAGAATGGATTTGGTGGTCACACTTTTTCCGCTTCCGGACTCTCCTACGATCCCGAAAAAATCCCCCTCACCGATGGCAAAGCCAGCACCTTTTACTGCCTGTGTCTCTCCAAGGTCTGTAAAGAAAGACACCTTCAGATCTTTTACTTCCAGTAATTTTTCCATATGTAAATGTCCTCCTTACTTGGGCTCGAATACTTTTCTTAATACTTCTCCCAGATAATTGAAGCTGACGACAGTGATCAGGATCAGGATTCCGGGGAAAATAGCCAGATACGGTGCCTGCTGGATATAGCGCTGTGCATTGCTCAGCATACTTCCCCAGGAAGCCGTAGGCGGTTGGATACCCAGGCCGAAAAAGCTCAGTGCAGATTCCATCAGGATGGCATTGGCAATGTTCATGGTTGCAGCCACGATAATGGTAGGCATGATGTTAGGCAGGATATGGTGTACAATGGTGGAGAATTTCTTCTGTCCGGAGATCTTTGCATAGATGACATACTCTCTCTCGTTCAGGGAAATAGTCTCGCCACGGACGATCCTGGCAATGTTCATCCAGGTCAGAAAGCCGATGATCAGGACAATGTTCTGAAGTCCCGGTTTCAGGAAGGCATTCATAACGATCATGATCAGGAATGTCGGAAGGCTCATCAATGCATCCACCAGACGCATCAGCACCGCATCCACCGTTCCTCCCACAAAACCGCTGATGGAACCGATGATCACGCCAAGGGCTGTAGAAAGCACCATGGAAAGGAAGCCCACCAGAAGTGATGCTCTTCCTCCGTAAATACAGCGAGCCAGATAATCCCGTCCCATATCATCCGTACCGAAAAGATGCGCCATGGAAGGAGCATTCAGTCTCTCTGTGGCGCTGATGGCATTGGGATCTACCGGATACAGAAAGGCAAAAATGGAGATCAGTGCCAAAAGGATGATAGCTGCTGCACCTACCACTGCAAGTTTATTTGTCTTAAAACCAAGTTTGATATTTTTCCAGATATTTTCTCTCATGTTCCTTCACCTCCTAACATCCTGCTTTCCGGATCCTCGGATCAAAGACAGCATACAGAATATCTGCCAGAAGATTTCCGAGCACCACAAGAAGCGCGGTGAACATGGTAATTCCCATGATCAGGGGATAATCATACTGCATGACGGCAGTAACTGCCAGCTGACCGATTCCCGGCCATGCAAAAACCTGCTCGGTGATAATGGCACCGGATACCAGGGACTGCAGGCTCATTCCGAGAACTGTGATCATAGGAAGCATGGCATTTTTCAGTACATGCCGGAAAAGGATTCCAGACTCTTTCATTCCGTAAGCCTTCTGCACCATAACATAATCGGAGGACATTTCCGTAATGGTACTGCTTCTTAAATACCGGATGTACTGTGACGCATTTGCAAAGGTCAGAACTGCACAAGGCATGACCATATGCAGGATCAAATCTCCAAAGGAACGGTTTCCGTCTGAATGCATACCGATACTTGGCAGGATATGTAAATGCACACTGAGGAGATAGATCAGCATGATACCGAACCAGAAAGTAGGAATGGAGATACCTACATAACAAAACATACTGGTAATCTTATCCAGAACACCATTCTTATTCTTTCCGGAATACAGGCCCAGTACAATGGCAATGAGAAAACCAAGCAGCATGCTGGTTCCCATGAGGATCACGGTTGCGGGAAGCCTCTCCAGCATCTGTGTCAGGACCGGACGGTTATTCATCAGAGAATTTCCGAAATTCCCGTGAAGGATCCTTCCCAGCCACAGAAAGTACTGCTCATAGAGAGGCTTTGTAAGTCCCAGGCTTTCTCTCAGGTTCTGGATATATTCTTCACTCATATTTGGTTCCACATAAGTCAGAACAGGATCTCCGGGCGCTGCTTTTGTCAGTGCAAAGCAGAGAACAGAGACAATAAACAGTGTCAGAATACACTGTATCAGTCGGTTTACGATCTTCTTCAAAATGTACCTCCTTTATTTTCCCCGAAAACAGGAAATCGGCTGGCGCAAAAAACGCGTCAGCCTCTTTCTGTTTCCGGTATTCATCCGCTATAAAATTATTTATTTCTCCATCTTGGAATAATCATAATAAATAGTTTTTAACAGACATTCATCAAAGCCCCCGAAATCTTTACTTACCGCATAGAAACCATTGGAATAAGCGATCGGATAGATATACATGTTATCATTGATCGTATTCTGGATCTCTTTATAAATCTCACCACGTTTTGTCTCATCTGCAGTGCTGTTGCCATCTTCCCACAATGCATCCAGATCTGTATCCTTGATCCTGGAATAGTTGGAACGGCTGTCGGAAGAACTCATGTCTGCGTAAAGGCTCGGCTCTTCTCCCAGAGTATAGAAGCTCAGTACCAGATCATAATCTGTGCACTCCGGATCCTTTGTTTTATTCTTGAAGGTAGACTCATCTGTAGGAAGAAGATTGATGGTGATTCCTACATTTGCAAGGGCAGACTGTACATACAGAGCCTCACTCTCCATTGTCTTATCTGTGGAGATATACATCAGGTTCAGAGAAAGATTTGTCTTTCCTGCTTCGGAAAGGAGCTCCTGTGCTTTAGCCGGATCATTGTCGTAGGTATTGTCCGGTTTTGTATAGTAGAGTGTATCCGGTGTAAAAATAGAATCCGCAGGCTCTGCATAGTCCTCGGAAATGAAAGCAAACTGGCAGAACTCCTCTTTATTCAGTGCGTATGCGATTGCCTGACGTACCTTTACATCCTGAAGATCTTTGTTCAGCTCATTCATGAACATGGCGTTGACACGTCCGGAATTATAGGTATTGATGTTTACGTTATCGTAAGCACTGACGGTATCATAATCATCTGCACTGATCAGACGTGCATCCAGATCTCCGCTTGCAAGTGCCGCATTGGCGGAACTGGAATCCTTTACGATCTTGAAGGTGATGGAATCCAGATTTACATCATCAAAATAGTCGTCGAATTTTGTTACTTTATAATACTCTCCGGATTTGTATTCCTCGAACTTAAAAGGACCGTTTCCCACCGGTTCATTGTTGAGATCACTTTCTCCGATATTCTCCACGCCGTCATAAATATGCTTCGGAATACAGTAAACCTGGCTCAGTCCGCCAAGAAAGCCTGCGGAAGATGACCCAAGGGAAAGCTTGACTGTAAGGTCATCAACCTTCTCTGCCTCTACTGCCTTATCATTAACGTATCCGTAAGAAGAGTACGGAACATTCTGCTTCTCATCTACCAGCACCTGCATGGTAAATACCACATCATCGGCTGTGATCGGCTGACCGTCATGCCATTTCAGTCCGTCTTTCAGCTTCAGTGTGAATTCGCTGGCATCATCATTGGCTGTTACACTTTCGCAAAGTCCGTTTCCGTAATACATCTCTCCGTTCACGATCTCAAAAAACGGGCTGTACAGTGCCTGCATCATATCGAAGCTTGTCTGATCCACAACATAAAGCGGATTGATGTTCTGCGGATCTGTTGTTTCTGCAATGGTAATATTTCCACCTTCCGCCTTAGTTCCTTCTGTTTCTGCTGCAAAAACAGTCATTCCTGACATGACAGTTGTTCCTGCCACTGCAGCTGCCAGAAGCGCTGCCAGTACTTTTTTTCTCATTTCCTGTTCCTCCTGTGTTTCAGTGAGTATTCCTCTTTTTCCTACCAGTTTAATATGATATAGGCAAGATAATACTATACCATATTACCTTTGTCAAGCTGTCCCTGGCTCTTCAGAGATTTTTTTACTGCATTTCGCTAAAGCTTGTATTTATTCTACATACAGATCACACAGGCGTCAAGATAAATTTTCTGTATCTTGCCTCTGATCTATATATATTTCCTTAATTCGTCATATTTTTGATCCAATGTCCGTAATTGCACTTCAAAAATGCAGGCACGCATTTAAAGATCTGATCTGCATTCAGGCAGCATACCACTACTGCCGGAGATGCATTGACCACAAATGCCATAAACATGGACAGGGGAATCACGATCCCCCAGGTACTGATCAAATCCACCTTCATGGAATAGGCGATGCTTCCGCTTCCCCGGATAATACCACCGTTTGTCGGCATCTGATAGGACATCCCTACCATTACCACACTTAAAATGATAAGAAAAGTATTGGCCATCTCTCTCGTTTCCGGCGAAAGCTGATACAGGCTCAGCACCGGGATCCGGATAAAGAAAAGAAGGATACCACAGGTGAGTCCCATGACTACAAATAATTTCTGGAGCTTTTTGGAATAAACCTTCGCGAGTTCCAGGTTCCCGGAACCGATGGTTTTTCCCATGGTAACTGATGCAGCGGAGGCGGCTCCCACAGCAGCGGATTTCACCATCAAAAACAGATTGGAGGCTGCACTGTTGGCGGCAATGGCTGCTGCTGTCATATGTCCCAGGATTGCTGTCTGAAGAGCCGTATTCACGCCCCAGAGTCCCTGGAGCACCAGCAATGGACATACCACCTTATAATATTTCCGGCCGAACCTTAGGTCTGAATGCAGATAATCCCGGATACAAATGCCGATCCAGCTCTGTTTTTTGCAGATATAGATGATCAGAACACAGATCTCCGCAATACGGGCAGTCAGTGTTCCCACAGCAGCTCCTGCGGCTCCCATCCTGGGTGCACCAAAATGTCCGTAGATCAGGATCCAGTTTATGCTGCAGTTGATCACAAGAGTCATTACCGAAAGCCCGAAGGCAACCCCTGCAATTTCCACACAACGCAGTGTAGCAAGCAGGATCTGCGTCACCGCAAAGAAAAAGTAAGTAAACCGGATGATCGCCAGATAGGAACAGCCGGCTTCAATAATCGTCTGGTCTGTTGTAAAAAGCCCCAGCAGCTGTGTCGGAAAAAGGCTGGCCAGGATAAACAGCACAAGGGCAATAAAAAGGCCTGTGCGCATGGCCCAGGCACTGATCCTTCTTACCGGCTCTGTCTCTTTCTTTCCCCAGTACTGACTTCCGAATATGACAAGTCCGTCTCCCAGCGCCATAAGCAGCTGCTGAAAGACGAACTGTACCTGGTTTACGGTGGTCACACCGGATAATGCAGTTTCGCTGAAGGCTCCAAGCATAATGTTGTCAGCAAGATTGACACTTAAGGTCACTACATTCTGCAACACCAGCATGGAGCATAATTTCAGAAAATTACGATAAAAATTCTTCATCAGTCTTTTACGATGGCAATGATATCATCTGCGTTGATCACCAGATATTTCTCACCCTCATATTTGATCTCAGTTCCTGTGTATTTTCCGTAGATCACACGGTCACCTGGCTTTACCTGTACCGGTACTTCTTTACCGTCTACGACCTTACCGCCACCTACTGCGATAGCCTGCTGGGTTTTCTCCCTGGAGCTGTCCGGAAGCACGATGCCGGATGCGGTTTTGTCTTCTGTCTCAAAATATTTTACGATAACTCTGTCTGCAACTGGTTTTAATGCCATGTTCATTTCCTTCTTTCTGTGATTATTAGCACTCTTGAGTTTCGAGTGCTACTCTTTTCTTATCATACTACATATCCGAAAATTGTCAAGATATTTGCGGATATGCAGTATGATATTATTTATGATAGGGTTCTCCGCTGATGATACGATAGCTGCGGTAGATCTGTTCCAGAAGGATCACACGCATCAGCTGATGAGGAAATGTCATTTTCGAAAAGCTTAAAGCATAGTCTGATCTCTTCAGTACTTCTTTTCCAAGGCCGATAGAGCCGCCGATCACAAACTGGATATGGCTGGTCCCACGTATTCCCAGTTCGTTGATCTTCCGTGCAAAGTTCTCAGAGGTCAGCTGTTCGCCTCCGATCTCCAGAGTGATCACAAACGCATCATCCCGGATATATTTGAGAAGACGCTCCCCTTCCTTGTTCCGAATGGCATCTTCTACTGTTTCGCTGGCATTATCCGGTGTTTTTTCGTCGGACACTTCTATGATCTCCAACTTGCAGTAACGCCCGAGGCGCTTGGAATACTCCGCAATGGCATCCCGCAGATATTTTTCCTTGATCTTCCCTACTGTCAGGATACTTATTTTCATCCGCCGTTCTCCTCCAGATAATTCTCAAATTCTTCTGCTGACATCAAAACCTTCCTTGGCTTGGTTCCTTCCTCCGGGCCTACCACTCCTGCGTCACAAAGCTGATCCATGATCCTTGCCGCACGGTTAAATCCGATCTTGAACATACGCTGGAGCATACCGATGGAGGCCTTTTCCTTTTCAATGATAAATTTACCAGCTTCTGTAAAATAGACATCTCTGTCACCGCCGCCGGCTCCTCCCGGGACACCGGCTGTATTGACCTGCTTCTCGATGGAGGTATCATAAACAGCACCCTGGTTTTTGTCAGAAACATATTCTACGACTGCACTGACCTCCTCATCTGAAACAAAAGCACCCTGCAGTCTGGCCGGCTTCTGATACCCCTGAGGATAAAACAGCATATCGCCCTTGCCAAGAAGTTTCTCGGCACCGTTCATATCCAGGATCGTCCTGGAATCCACACCGGAAGATACGGAAAATGCGATCCTGGACGGCATATTGGCCTTGATCAGACCTGTGATGACATTGACAGATGGCCTCTGGGTAGCAATGATCAGATGGATACCTGCTGCACGTGCCAGCTGGGCCAGGCGGCAGATCGCATCCTCAACTTCTCCCGGCGCAACCATCATAAGATCCGCAAGCTCGTCCACGATGATCACGATCTGCGGCATCTTCTCAGGTGCCTTTTCTCCCTCCGGGACCCGCATATTGGCAACTTTTTTGTTATATTCTCCAAGATTACGTACCCCATATTCCGCAAAAGCATTGTAACGGCTGGTCATCTCAGAAACAGCCCAGTTCAGCGCACCGGCCGCTTTCTTCGGATCTGTGACTACCGGAATGAACAGGTGCGGGATCCCGTTATATACACTGAGCTCCACCACCTTCGGATCGATCATGATCAGACGCACCTCATCCGGTGTAGCCTTATAAAGGATGCTGATGATCAGCGTATTGATGCAGACGGATTTTCCGGAGCCGGTTGCCCCGGCGATAAGAAGATGAGGCATCTTGGCAATATCCGCCACTACCGGTTTTCCGGCAATATCCTTACCTGCTGCAAAGGACAGCTTGGATTTTGCATTTTTAAACTCCTCTGACTGAAGAAGATCCCGCAGCATGACCGGGCTGTTCTCCTTGTTCGGGACCTCGATCCCCACGGCTGCCTTTCCCGGTATCGGTGCTTCGATACGGATATCCGGTGTAGCAAGATTCAGCTTGATATCATCGGAAAGACCAACGATCTTGCTGACCTTCACACCCATTTCCGGCTGCAGTTCATAGCGGGTAACGGTAGGTCCGCAGCTCACATTGGTAACGGTTACATTAACGCCGAAATTATGCAGGGTTTCTTGAAGCTTCTGTGCTGTTTTTCGCAGATGTGCATCGGAATCCCCCTGAGATCTGCCATCTCCGCGCTTCAGAAGCTTCAGCGGCGGATACTGATATGGTTTCTTCTCCGGAGCTCCCCCCTGGCTGATCTCATGCTGGATATTTCTGATCCCATGCTCGATCTCTGTCTGAGATGACTTCGGGTTTCTGGAGGGCTGATGGGATGCCTTCTGTTCAGCTTCCGGCTGAGGATCCTCCTTTATCTCAGCGAGAACGGCTGCCTTTCCTGTTTCCCGGGAAGCTTTTGCTGTTGCATCTGTCTTTGCCGGCAGGATCTGCTGCATCTCGGGAATATCCACATCCTCGTAGCCGTCATAGGCATCCTCCTCTTCGGCTTCCTGCATTTCTCTTTCGAAATCCGGCTCCTCCGACTCTTCCCGGGCCGGCTGCGGCTGTGAACGGTGGATCTGGAATTCCAGCGGCCGGGCATGCTCCTCCGGTTTCTCCTCAAGCCCTGGATCCTCTTCTGTCAGCTCTGTATCTGCCGGAAGTACAGCCTTTTGTTCATCAAGAAAAGAAGGAAGATTAAATTCTCCTTCCCGGTTCGCCTTCACCGCAGCCTGTCTTTCCTTCTGCGATCTTCTGGCTTTTTTCTTTTGTTTTTTTGAGATATTTTCCGGATCTTCCTCTGTAAGGGCAAGTTCTTCTTCCTCCAGCTCTTCTTCCAGCCGGCGGATCTTCTCCGCTCTTTTTTCCGCACGGATCTTTCTGCGAAGCTCCTTCTGCTTTTCTCTGTCCGGCTGTCCCTCAAGATAAGCTTCTTTGCCCTCTCGTGCTGCATCTGTAAAAAAGTCCAGGATCTTATTCATAAATCCGAAGAAGGATCTCTGTGTTATGATGATGAGAGATACAAGAAGCACCAGAACGATGATCACAGTTCCGCCCACAACACCAAAAGCGGATGCTGTGGAAATACATACCGCACCACCGAATACTCCACCGCCGGTACGGTATTCCGAACTCAGTGAATAATAATCCGAAAACGTGGTACTTGGCGTATAGCCCTCTGTGATCAGCTGAAGAAAGCCGCAGAGGAACACAAAAAATCCCACGCCTGCCAGTACCTTTTTGTAGGCAAGGCGGTTGGTATTGTTCACGATCAGGAACGTAACTCCGGCAAAAAGCAGGATCGGGAAAATATATGCGCAAAGTCCCATGATGCCAAAACATACGGCACTGATGGCATTTCCTACGATCCCTCCCATACCAAATGCACTGATCATCAGGATCAGGCAGGCCGCAAACATCACAAGGATCAGGATCTCTGTCTGAAAGCGGTTACCGACAGGCTGCTGCTTCGCCGCAGGTTTTCTTTTTCTTTTTTTTGTCGTTTTTGAAGCTGCCATTGTCAGACTCCTCCCAGTTGATATCAAATATAATTCGCTGCCAGAATAAGGATTCCGGCTGCAAAAGAATAAAATGCAAAATAACGCAGTCTGACCTGATTCGAAAGCTTAAGCATAAAACGGATCACCAGATAGCCTGTGATCCCGGCTACGATCATTCCAAGAACATAAGTAAATCCCTGGCCAACAGTCATATGAACAGAAGTGAACTCTCCCATCTCCACAAAAAAAGCTCCCAACACAGCCGGAATGCTCATCAACAGCGAATATTTCACTGCAAACTTCCGTCCGAGGCCGCAGAAAAGTCCTGCACTCATGGTAAGTCCAAGTCTGGAAAGTCCCGGAAACACGGAAAGGCCCTGACAGATACCCATCCACATAGCATCTCCAAAACTGGTTTCTCTTGTTCCCTTGCTGCCATTGACATTACTGTAGTCCACAACAAGGAGGATCACACCTGTAAGAAGGATTCCGATCCCGGAAAACATGTGTGAGGATGCGCTTCGCACAACAAGTCGTTTGCACTGATATCCGATCAGGACTGTAGGAATGGTGGATACCATGATCAGGGCGGTAAGCTTCCGATAAGTTCCACTTATGATCTTTGCATAGGTAAGCTCTTTCCCAGTCCTACGGTTATAGAGAAAAATATTGGCATTTCCGATCAGATCCAGTATCATTCCGATCAGCTCGATCCCGATCTTCTTGATGTCCTTCAGAAAAACAAGGATCAGAGCTATCATAGTTCCCAGATGGAGCATCACTTCAAAAAGCACACCGGAACCTCTGGTACCGCCCAAAAGATCCTGCACTCCACAGAGATGTCCGAAGCTGCTCACCGGCAGAAATTCGGTGATTCCCTGAATGATTCCCAATATAATCGCATGTATCACTGACATAATGATATTTCCTTTTCTTAAATTTTTTCCAACACATTATAGCATAACTGAGTAAAACTTACAATCTTCACTTGGCAAAAGTTTCAAACAAATGTTCTTTTTTGATCTGCAAGAAAAAAAATCCTCCGGCTGCATCAGAAAACACAGTCGGAGGATCTGTTTATAAACAGACTTTCTGCTTATTTATTTTTCAGATATTCATCGATACCTTTTGCTCCAGCTTTACCAGCTCCCATAGCAAGGATAACTGTAGCTGCACCTGTAACAGCATCTCCACCAGCATATACGCCGTCTTTAGATGTCTTACCTGTTTCTTCTTCAGCAACGATACATCTTCTCTTATTGATCTCAAGTCCTTTAGTAGTAGAAGAGATCAGTGGGTTCGGAGAAGTACCAAGTGACATGATAACGGTATCAACATCCATATCATACTCAGAACCTGGAATCTCAACAGGACGTCTTCTTCCGGATGCATCCGGCTCGCCCAGTTCCATCTTAACAACCTTCATACCGCTTACATGTCCGTTCTCGTCAACAAGGATTTCCTTCGGATTTGTAAGAAGATCAAAGATGATTCCTTCTTCTTTAGCATGATGAACTTCTTCTGCTCGTGCAGGAAGCTCTGCTTCACTTCTTCTGTATACGATATGTACTTCAGCACCAAGTCTGAGAGCAGTTCTTGCAGCATCCATAGCTACGTTACCACCGCCGACAACAGCAACTTTCTTACCTGCTGCGATCGGTGTATCATAAGAGTCATCGAATGCTTTCATCAGGTTGCTTCTTGTCAGGTACTCGTTTGCAGAGAATACACCGCTTGCGTTTTCACCCGGGATTCCCATAAACATCGGAAGACCTGCACCGGAACCGATAAATACAGCTTCAAATCCTTCATCTTCGATCAGCTGATCGATTGTTGTGGATTTACCGATAACAACGTTTGTTTCAAATTTAACACCGAGCTCTTTAACTTTCTCGATCTCTTTCTTAACAACTTTCTGTTTTGGAAGACGGAATTCCGGAATACCATAAACAAGAACTCCACCAAGTTCATGAAGAGCTTCAAATACGGTTACATCATATCCGGCCTTTGCAAGATCACCTGCGCAGGTAAGTCCGGACGGACCAGAACCGATAACAGCAACTTTATGTCCGTTCTTAACTTCTGCTCCGACTGGTTTAATATCATGTTCCAGAGCATAGTCAGCAACGAATCTTTCCAGTTTACCGATAGAAACAGCTTCACCCTTCTTACCACGGATACACTGTCCTTCACACTGAGATTCCTGAGGACATACACGTCCACAGATAGCCGGAAGTGCGGAAGATAATCCGATCACTTTATATGCTTCTTCAATGTTTCCTTCTTTGATCTGCTCGATAAATCCAGGAATATTGATGGACACCGGACATCCTTCTACGCATTTCGGTTTTTTACAGCCCAGACATCTCTGTGCCTCTTCCATTGCTTCTTCCTGATTATATCCAAGACAAACTTCTTCAAAGTTTGTAGCACGTACCTTCGGATCCTGTTCTCTTACCGGTACTTTATTTAACATTTTTGCATCTGCCATTACTTGTCACCTCCGCACTGTCCGCATCCACCGTGGTGGGTATCGCCTTCCTGAAGCTTCAGTAATGCACGTCCTTCTTCAGTCTTGTACATCTGGCTTCTCTTCATAGCCTGATCGAAATCAACGAGATGTCCGTCGAATTCCGGTCCGTCTACGCAGGCAAATTTAATTTCATCGCCAACCTGGAGACGACATGCTCCACACATACCAGTTCCGTCAACCATGATCGGGTTCATGCTGACGATCGTGTGGATACCAAGCTTCTTAGTAAGAAGACAGACAAATTTCATCATGATCATCGGTCCGATCGCAACACAGACATCATAGTGTTTACCTTCATTTGTAACAAGATCTTCCAGAGTCTTTGTTACCATACCGGAACGTCCATAAGATCCGTCATCTGTTGTAACATAAAGGTTGGAAACAGCTGCAAGTTCTTTTTCAAGAATAACCATATCCTTTGTTTTGGAACCAAGGATTACGTCTGCAGTAATACCATGCTCGTGAAGCCATTTTACCTGCGGATAAACAGGTGCTGTACCAACACCTCCGGCTACGAATACCATTTTCTTTTTCTTAAGTTCTTCGATGTCTTCATGAACAAATTCAGAAGGACATCCCAGAGGTCCTACGAAATCACGGAAAGAATCTCCAGCCTTTAATTCGGACATCTTAATTGTAGATGCTCCAACTTCCTGGAACACGATTGTAATAGTTCCTTCTTTGCGGTCATAGTCGCAAATTGTAAGCGGGATTCTCTCGCCCTTTTCATCCATTTTTACGATGATAAATTGTCCTGGCTGACAGTGGCTTGCAACACGCGGTGCATGTACAACCATAAGATGGATCTTAGCTGCCAGTGTCTCAGCTTTTAAAATCTTATACATTGTTTCCCTCCTAGCATATTTTCACTCAATCCTCTAATAATAATACGCTAAAATCTGCTATATGACAAGGAAAACATTTATAAAGATGCATAAAAATGTCTTTTTTTTCACAATTTTTTATATTTTATTATTTTTCGCGTCAATCATCTCATGCAGTTTTGCAAGTGCCTCACGAATTCCTCCAATCTCATCAATCAGCCCTTCTTTTACTGCCTCCTCACCTTCCAGAAGCGTTCCGACATCTTTGACCAGCTGACTGGTATCCAGCATCAGTTCTTCCAGTCGTTCCTGCGAAGCTCTGGAATGTGCCGCAATAAAGCCTGTGATACGATCCTGAATTTTTTCCATATTCCGATAAGTCTGAGCAACACCTATAAACATCCCACTCGAACGCACCGGATGAATTACCATCGTGGCACTTGGCACAGCAAAAGAATAATCTGCTGACACAGCCATCGGCACACCGATTGAATGACCGCCGCCAAGAACCAGAGATACCGTTGGAATACTCAAAGAAGCAATCATCTCTGCAATAGCAAGTCCTGCCTCCACATCACCGCCAACCGTATTCAAAAGAATCAGAAGTCCTTCCACGTTTTCATCGTCTTCGATCATTGCAAGTTTTGGCAGAACATGTTCATATTTTGTTGTTTTACTCTGCGACGGTGCAGCATCATGGCCTTCTACTTCACCAATGATCGTCAGAAGTTCGATCCGGTGTCTCTTCACATTCTGGTCAAGTGTCAACTCACCCATTTCCCTGATCTG
>ERZ773259.2205-NODE-2205-length-13050-cov-5.868488_pt1 | contig 13050 bp, 10 predicted proteins | sample MGYA00511961_ERZ773259 | MGnify/ENA primary metagenome ERZ773259 (study PRJEB29015, sample SAMEA2737775) | human gut metagenome | biome: human gut; feature: human-associated habitat; material: faeces | place: China | collected 2012 ...
CTGCGCCTTGTCTGTTAATTCACCGATAGATCTTTATTTTAAGGTTCAAATATTCTTATATACTATTTCAACGCCTGCTCGATATCCGCAATGATGTCGTTTGCATTTTCGATGCCGACAGACAGGCGGATCAGGTCGGGAGCTACGCCTGCTTCGATCAGCTGTTCGTCCGTCAACTGGCGGTGTGTATGGCTGGCGGGGTGGAGGACACAGGTACGGGCGTCCGCTACGTGGGTCACGATGCAGATCATCTTCAGGTTATCCATAAAGCGGATCGCATCTTCGCGGGAACCTTTCAGGCCGAAAGCGATCACGCCACAAGTCCCGTTCGGCATGTATTTTTGTGCCAGCTCGTAATATTTGTTGCTCTTTAATCCGGGGAAGTTCACCCAAGCGACCTGCTCGTTTGCTTCGAGCCATTCGGCAACCTGTTGGGCGTTCTTGCAATGTTGAGGCATACGCAGGTGCAAGGTTTCGAGTCCTAAATTCAAGAGGAAGGCGTTCATCGGAGCCTGGATGGAACCTAAGTCACGCATCAACTGTGCCGTTGCCTTTGTCATATAAGCCATCTTGCCGAAAGCTTTTGTGTAGGTCAGGCCGTGATAGGATTCGTCCGGGGTTGTCAGGCCGGGGAATTTGTCGGCATGTGCATCCCAGTCGAAATTGCCGCTGTCCACAACCGCACCGCCTACGCTTGTCGCATGGCCGTCCATATACTTGGTTGTAGAATGCGTCACGATATCGGCTCCCCATTCGAACGGGCGGCAGTTGATCGGCGTAGCGAATGTGTTATCCACGATCAGAGGCACACCATGACTGTGGGCGATACGGGCAAACTTTTCGATATCGAGCACACTCATGCCCGGATTGGACAAGGTTTCGCCAAACAAAGCCTTTGTGTTCGGACGGAAAGCAGCCGATATTTCTTCTTCCGAAGCATCAGGGTCGACGAATGTCACTTCGATGCCTAACTTCTTCATTGTCACGCCGAACAGGTTGAACGTTCCACCGTAGATCGTGGACGAGCAAACCATATGGTCTCCGGCCTGGCAGATGTTGAATACGGCATAGAAATTGGCTGCCTGTCCGGAAGATGTCAGCATGGCGCCTACGCCACCTTCCAAAGCGGCGATCTTGGCTGCGACAGCATCGTTTGTCGGGTTTTGCAGGCGGGTATAGAAATATCCGCTCTCTTCCAAGTCGAACAGTTTGGCCATCTGTTCACTGGTGTCATACTTGAATGTCGTGCTCTGATAGATGGGCAGGACGCGCGGTTCTCCCTTTTTCGGTTGCCAGCCTCCCTGCACGCAGAGGGTTTCCGGCTTTAATGAATTGTTCATTATGATAATGTTTTACTATGTATTTGTTATTATCCGGCAAAAATAAGGAATAGTTTGTTTGTATCACAATATCTTCTTCTGTAAAATACGGAACCAAATGAATGCGACGATCCCTTTCAGCATACTGGAAATGCTGATTGCCCACCAGACACCGGTAATGCCCAGCCCCATTGCTGTCAACCCGATCGCCATTGGGATACGAAGGCTGTTGAACGTGATGCTGATGATGGCGGGTGGGAGCGTGCGGCCCGTACCGTAGAATAATCCCTGCATTGTTATTTCCAGCATCATGAACAACATAGAGTAGCCGTCGATGCGAAGGAAAACGCCTCCTGCCTCATAAGCGGCCTTTTCGGGTATGATCAGTGAGAATACTTCGCTGCCGAAGAACACGAAAAGCAACGTACAGAAGATTCCGAACAGGGCAGTCATTTTCAGTGTCGTATGGTAAGCACCCAGGACACGTTCTTTTTTCCGGGCGGCAAAGTTTTGCGCCACGAACGTGCTTAGAGCCGTGCTGAATCCTTGCGAGGTATTCCAGGCGATCGCTTCGATCTGTCCGCCGGCTGTCATCGTCATCAGTCCGATATGTCCGCCATAGGTGGAGGCCGTGCGTGCCATCATCAGGTTGATAACGGCAAACAGACTGTTTAGCAGTGCTACGGGAAGCCCCAACTGAAAGATTCGTCTGCTGTAGCGGCTTTTCAACCGGATGAGGAAAGGGAATCCTCCGAACAGCCGTTTTTTCTTTTTCAGGTAATAGATAAAGATGGCCAGTACGGTCGCTTCCGACAACCAAGTCGCACAAGCCGCTCCGTTTGTTCCCATTCCAAACCCGAATATAAACAACGGATCGAGTACCATATTCATGATCAATCCGCTACCGCTGACATAGAACGGGATTTTACTTAGTCCAGCCGCATTATAAATTCCGGTACAGGCGGCTGCCAAGAAAATGAACGGAAACCCGGTTGCCACGATCTTGAGATAAGATACTGCTGTGCCGGAAATTTCTGTGTCGAGCTTGAAGAAACTGATGATCGGATTTGCCAGGACGAACAGCAGAAATCCCCAACAGACGGAAATCATAAGGGCGATCGTCAGGTTGTGGGAGGCAAAGGCGCGGGCATCATCTTCCTCACGGGCTCCGATGCTTTGTGCCACGCTGACTTCCGAACCCACTTTATTCAGATAGGAGATCGAAGTCGTCATCCACGTCAGGATACCGACAGCTCCGATAGCGGCTACCGCTTCGCTACCCAGACGCCCTACCCAGGCCATATCGGTGATACTGTAGGCCATTTGTATAAACGAGGTTCCCATGATGGGAAGCGCCAGGTTGAACAGTTGCTTTTTAATAGGCCCTTCTGTCAGATTTTTTGTTCCTTGCATGTTTGTTTATTTAATTCGGGGACAAAGATACGATGTTTTCCGCTGAAAAGATGTCGGCATGCAGCATGCCGGGGAGCTTTTGCCTGAAAACAGCCTCTACATGCCTCATGCCGGGATGTTTTTGTTGGAAAACAGCCTCGCATGTTTCATGCCAGCTTCTCTATAAACAAAAACAGCCTGTCGCGAGTGGCGGCAGGCTGTACGGATAAAAATTAGTATCAGAAATTGATGTTTACCCCGATCATCGCGCTGAAACTCTGCATCGGATAGCCGTAATAGAGTTCGTATTTCTGGAACAGGACGTTGTTCAGTTTCAGATACAGCCCGAAGGTGTCATTTAGGGTGTAAGTTCCGGTCAGGTTGAGTTCGTTGATGTTTTTCATCTTTTCACCTTCCGATCTTCCTAAGAACGTCTTGCGGCCGGTTGCTAAATAATAATCCAAAGAAGCAGTTACTTGGCTGATCGGACGGACGGTGATGCCGGCTGTCAATTCCATTTCGGGTTTGCCGTAAGCATCTTCGATATCGTCGACGTTCCAACTATTGTAGACACCTTTCAGGTTGATGTCGAATAATTGCTGATAGCTATATTTCAGATTGACACCGCCGAACGCATGTTTTGCATTTGCTTGCAAAGCTCTACTGGTATTGGCAAAAATATCGCCTTGCACACTTGGAGCAAGGAGCGTCGGAGCAAAGAAAACTTCATCACTCGTGATCTTATATCCCCCGAATACATCGAACCAGAAACCGGGAGCGATACCGCTTCTGATACCGACCGTCCCATCCAGATAGTTACGGGAAGGAAGCAGCTCCATCGTCGGGTTGATATAGCGGTTGACCTGCGAAATTTCGTACATGCTGTTTGAGTAGAGTTTGCCACCGGCAACCAGGTAAAGCTCGGTTTTATCGGCAACTTCCACGTCAGCCGTAATATTCGGGGAGGCCATGAATTTGCTGTTGTCACCGGTCACGAACATGATGTTCGCACCTAACTTCAAATTCCAATTGTCTCCCGACACTTTGTAATAAGGCGAAAGAGTTGCTTCGGCATGGTTTTCAAATTCCAGATATTCCTGTCCGCCCATTGTCGGCAGGCTGTAATTGAAGTATTCTACGTTTCCTCCTAATCCGATGCGCTGTTCACCGCCGAAACGGGCGTTCAAATCAAACTTTACGTCGAACGTATGTTCCGTAGGTCCGTCCTGCTCCTTGCTTAACGCATATTTATGGGAGAAGTTGGTATATCCGAGATCTAACAGATAGCCGACAGGAGCGTCTTCTTTCGATTCGACTCCGATCTTTGCCTGGATAGTCTGGTTTACCTGATTGGTCTCACGGTCGAAATTTTCCGGAACTAATGTTACTGATGATTCGGGACTGTAAACCGGTAGCCCGTAGTAATTGAATGCGGAGTATCCGTATTTGATCCCCATGTCCAACGATAGTTTTTCAAATGCGTGTTTGAAGTTGAGTCCACCTAAGTTATCATTCAATTTGGCCTTAACCTTGTCGAAGTCCGTATCGATATATTTCACCTTCCCGTTCGTCGAACGATGGGAGAACCAGATATTCAGCTTATCCTTGTCCGTGCTCAGGATGTGGTAGCCTAAGTCGCCGTTCAGGTTCAGATACGTACCGCCGCCGAAGTTGAAATAACCGCGGCGTTTGTTGTACTGGATATCCGTCATGATATTGCCTGAAGGCAGGAGGCTGATCTCCTTCTCCGGATCGGCGGGGACGGTGAAAGTCGCGTAGTCGATCGCCATCTTCTTGACAACCGGTTCTTTGATGACCGGCAATGTGTTCACTTTGCTGGCATCCTGTACGGTCGGGTCATATTCGCGTTCAAGCGTCATTTCCCGGTTCAGGTTTTTTTCCTTCGTTTTGTCTTCCTGTGCGCTGACGGTTGCGACACTCCCTAACAGGGCCATCACACACAGTGCTTTGATGTTGTATATTGTCTTCATCACTTTTTCTTAGTTCTTAAGTTTACCCAATCTATTTTCTATCATACCGGCGATATCGTCGTCACCTTTATAATTGTTCTGCAGGCTGGTGAGGTATTGACGAGCCTGGAAGTCATCACCCTGGCGGATATAGATGTCGGCCAGCAGGATAAATCCGCGAGCCAGCCAGTATTGGTGAGGCGTACCGTTCTCAATGAAGTTCATGAGCACCTTTTCGGCATTCTTGTCATCGTTGGTATCGTAATATAGTTGGGCCAACAGATATTTGGCCTCCGCACCGTGTACCGTACGGGTATCTTTGCTCAATTCTTTCAGGTCGGCAAGCGCCTTGTTCGCCTGTTTTTGGGCGATATAGGCTTTAGCACGTACGTAACGGGCTTCGGCTTCCAGTTCGGGAGAGAGCTTCGGTTCTTTCAGCAATTCGTCTGCCGCCAGAAGGGCATCCTTTTGCTGTCCCGTCTGCAAGGCGCAGCGCATGATGCCTAAACGGGCGGCCTGTCTGTTCTCCGGATTCTCGGCTACGATCTGCAAGCGTTTGAAGCTTTCCAATGCGGCCGGATAATCTTTGCTCAGGTATTCGATTTCGGCCGTGCGGGCAACCGATTCTTCGAGGAACTTGGTGTCGCCGCTGGCAATGACCGATTTGAACCGTTGGATGGCTTCGTCGAACTCTTTCTTGGCAAAAGCGATGCTACCTAAGTAGAAGTTGGCATTCGAACTGAACGCCCCTTCGGGGAATGTTTGCAGGTAGTTGATCAGGCTACGGCGAGCACCGTCGTTGTCACCGCGCATGAAGAGTTTTTCGGCGGCGATATAGGTCAGCGAATCCTGTTCGCCTACTTCCAAGCGGATGTTGCCGCCTATGGAGTTCACATAGCTGGCATAAGCATTGATATCGTTGAGGTCGATATAAACAGACTTCAAATCCTGCAATGCGATTTTAGCTTCTTCGCTACCCGGATAATTGCTGATCACCTGCTTGTAGGCGGCGAGCGCCTTTTCCGGCTGGTTGTCGTTGTAGTATAGTAAACCGAGCTGGATGCCTGCTTTACGTGCCAGGCTGCTCAGAGGAAATTCGCGGATCAGCTTTTCGAACGCCTGTGCGGCGGAAGAGCTGTTTTCGAGCAAGACATAAGAGCGTCCTTTCTCGAACAACGCATCGTCTACATATTGCGATTCCGGATATTCGCTGATCAGGCGGTCCATTGCGCTGATCTTGCCTTTATAGTCTTTCTGCAACCCTAACAGGAATCCTTTCTGGTAGATCGAGTAATCGCCAGCGGAAGGAGACAACTGGGCTGCACGTGAATAGTTTTCTTCTGCCAGACTGAACTGGCGGTTCTGATACAGGCAATCGCCGATACGGTTGTAAGCGTCAGCCAAAGAAGCGGCCTGCCGATTACTTTCCAGGTCGACATATTGGCGGAAACGGTTCAGGGCCGCACTGTAATCCCTCAGTTTGAAATAGCTGTAACCTAAGTTATAATAAGCCAGAGCATACATGTCCGTATTGCGCTGGCGCGTATTGTTCAGATACGTGCGATAGTCCGATATCGCGTTTTCATATTCTCCCATGCGGTAGTAGGATTCGCCACGCCAGAAATAGGCGTCGTTGCGGGCTTCCATATTATAAGAACCGAGCTGGATTGCCTGGCTGAACAAACTAACGGCGTCATCCAGCTTGACATTGGCAAAAGCCTGTGTTCCGAGTTGGAAAAGGATGTCCTGTTTGGCTTCCAGTATCTTGGTGCTCGGATGTTTGATCTTGTTGATTGATTTCAAAGCGGCTTCGTAGTTTTTGGTAGTCAGGTAGACTTCGACCAGATAGTCGTTCACCTTGTCTGCGTATTGCGAGTTAGGAAAATCGTTCAGGAAGTCTTCGAAGATCGTCACCGACTCGCCGAACCCTGTAAATGCCGTTTCGTGGATGAGCAATGCGTAGTTGTACATGGCGACTTCCTTTATCTGTTTGTCGAATGAAGAGGTGGCAGCAGCCTCGAATGCCATGCGGGCATTGTTTTTGTCGCCTAACTTCAGGTAAGACTGTCCGAGATAGAGATAGGCGTTCTGTGTCAGCTCGTCGTTCTGGCGTACGGTCCGGCTCAGGGCGTTGACCGTATTGCTGTAATTCCCTTTATTGAAGTAGCATACACCTAAAATGTACAGATCGCTGCGGAGCGGGTTTTCCGTAGATGAAACATATTTGCTCAACATCCGGATCGCTTTTTCCTGGTCGCCTAAATGATAATATGAATCACCGACGATCCGGTACATCTCGCTGTTGTTCTTGCTATCGGGATATAGAGAGAGAAGCTCTTCACCTTCTTTCACTACCTTTTCGTATTTGCTCTGGATAAAATAAATCTGTGCGATGTAGTATTGTGACTGCTCGCGGTATTTCGGGCTCTCTTTCAGACGGGAAAACTCGATCAGAGCATTGTTGTAATTCCCCATCGCGTAGTCGATGTAGGCGACATAATAGGTCGAGGCTTCCTTATATTTGTCTCCGACCTGCTCGATCCGTGCGAAGTAGCCGCGGGCTTTTTCCATCTCACCAGTCTGCAACAGCGAATAAGCCAGACGGAAAGAATAAGCCTCCTGCTGTTCGGGACTTAACATGTCGATATCGGCTTCGTTGAACCAGAAAATAGCTTTTTCATATTCACCGCGTTTGAAATGTACGGAACCGATCATGTAACCGATCTCGTCGCTATGGCGGGAAGCTGGATATTCTTCCAGATAGTCTTTTAGCAACTCGTCTGCATTAGGGCGTCCCTGTTCATAAGCGGCATAGACCAGCATATAGTCTGCCTCTTGGATCAGGTCGGCATTCGTGGAATGCTGTTTGTAAGCCTCCAACTTGTCAATGCAACCGGCATAATTTTTTAAACTAAACAACTCTTTCCCTTCTACAAATAGGCGATCCGGTGCATCAAACTGGTACGACCGCTGCCCGTATGCGACATGACTCCCCACCACTATGCACAGTGGAATAAGTATTCTTTTCATCACTCCTTAGCTTTTATAATACAGATATATATATAAATATAACGGTATATGTTGGTTCTAAGTTGCAAATATAAGAAATATATTACTTTATATAGCGGTCTACTGCTTTTTTGATAGATTGCAATCCGAAATCGTCCGAATTCAACTGGTTGGCTGGCAGAATAATGATCTCGGCTGCATCGTCTTCAGCTTTTGCTCCGTCGAAGGATTCGGTCAGACATTCGAAGAACATATCGACCGTATGTACCTCGAAGCCGGAATAGGGATAAAGATTGGGAATGGAAAAGAGATAACGGCAGCCGGCGATGTCAAGTCCCGTTTCCTCTTTCACTTCCCGGTGGGCTGCATCTTCGGCTGATTCATACATATCGACAAAGCCTCCCGGCAAGTCGAGTGTCCCTTTAGCGGGTTCTTTGGCACGACGTACCAACAGCAGTTCTCCTTTTGAATTGCGGATGAAGCAGGCGACAGCCGAGGAAGGATTGAAATAATAGACGAACCCACAAGTTGTGCATTGTTTGGCTTTCTCGTTGCGTTCCACAAATGTCCTGGCTCCGCATTTCGGACAATACGTAAATTGATGTAAAGGATGGGACATGATATTTTATATTTAATAGTCAGGCACGGATTACACGGATTTCACTGTTCTAACAAACTGTGCAATCCGCGAAATCCGTGCCTGAAATAGCTTTGTGTTTTTATTACTTCACTTCCCAACCCAGTGCGCTTGCGCCCAATACGGCTGCATCGCTTTCTTTCAATTGGGAGAATAATAATTTTGTCTTGCCTTCGAACACTTTCAACATGTTCTTTTCCATTGAACGTTTGATCGGATTCATAATCAGATCTCCGGCTTTAGTTAGGCCTCCGAACAGGATGATCGCTTCTGGGCTGGAGAATGCAACGAAATCAGCGAATGCTTCACCCAGGATGTTACCTGTGAATTCGAAGATTTCCAAAGCCAGCTTGTCATTCTTCATTGCTGCGTCATACACGTCTTTGGATGTGATTTCGTCCGGATCCAATTCGCGAAGCAAGCTGTCATCCTTACGGATTTCCAGAAATTCGCGTGCCGTACGGGCAACTCCTGTAGCAGAAGCATATGCTTCCAAACAACCTTGACGACCACAACCACAAGGACGTCCGTTATTACGACGCATGATCACGTGACCTAGCTCGCCTGCAAATCCATCATGCCCGTAAACCAGGTTACCGCCGATTACGATGCCGCTCCCGACACCTGTACCTAATGTGATCACGATAAAGTCTTTCATACCGCGGGCAGCACCATACGTCATTTCACCGATAGCAGCTGCATTCGCATCATTTGTCAATGCCACGGGCACACCACCCACCTTTTCGCTGATTAACTGAGCCAAAGGAATTTTACCTTTCCAAGGAAGGTTTGGTGCAAATTCGATACAACCGTTAAAGAAGTTACCGTTCGGAGCTCCTACACCTATACCTTTTATTTTATCTACACCGCCTGCCTGGTCGATCACTAATTTCAGGCCATTTGCAAGTTCGCTGACATAATCGTCGACATCAGTATACTTTCCGGTTTTAATTGAACTACTGTACAAGATCGTTCCTCTTGCATCTACTACGCCAAAAACAGTATTGGTACCACCTATATCGATACCTACTACATAAGGCTTCTCCATGATTTTATATTTTAGATTAATAATGCTTTTTCTGGAAAGCAAATATAAGAGGAATCTGGTAAGGTACAATGATTTTATTCAAAAAAAACCGAAATGGACGTGAATATGTTACCCGATATGTTATTTAGCAGGTAAAATTTCAATCCAATAATCGTCTGGATCATTGATGAAATACAAGCCCATCTCGTTATTTTCGAAACAGATGTATCCGAGTTCTCGGTGATATTCGCGTACCTTGTCATAATCGCCGGCTACACGGAAACAGAGATGGCTTTCATTGTCTCCCAATTCGTATGCTTCTTTCCGGTCGCGAAGCCAGGTCAGTTCCAACAGAAATCCTGTCTCGTTGTCTGTCAGATAAACCAAGGTGAACGAACCGTCTGTCGCTTCCTTGCGGTGATGTTCTTTCAAACCAAGCGCTTTTCCATAAAACGCAATACTTCTGTCCAGATCCAAGACATTGATATTAAAATGATCAAATCTGCTCTTTATTTCCATTTTCTCTCTATTTTTTTATTTTCTATTTTCAAATGTCTGTCCCTTCTCCCGGAACGGATATCAACGCATACCGGCAACCACGCAATTCCGCGTAAGGTCTGAAAGCAACCACCTCCGCCGGACGATCCCAAAAATGCATCGGTACAAAGATATTGGTTTTGATATGATCTACAAACTGTTGTGCACCGCGCATGAAGTCGGTCCCGATACGCGGATCGACCGGAAACATGGTAGCATCTAGCTTGTCGGTCGCCTTTGCCAAATCACCTAATTCTTTCAGATAATTTTGTTCTGCTTCTGCGACTTCTTCGGGAGTCGATTCGTCTTTCCAGTGCCAGTTATTTAGGTCGCCGGCATGGAAAAGGCGTTTCCCTTCGGCTTCGATCAGGAAGGATATGCCGGAGTCTGTTGATCCGAATGCCTTGATCCACAGGTTATGATCTTCATAAGAATCTTCTTTTTTGAGATAGATCGCATCTTCTTTCCCTGCCCGGTTCCTTTTCAAAATATCTTTGCCGAAAAGATAGACGATATCTTTTTTGTATGTTTTCCATCTCAAAACCTCCGGATTGAAATGATCCGGATGGAAATGGGATGACAATACATATAATGTACCCGCACGATTCAATAGTTTCTCATGCACGAAACCTTTTTCCGGTGACCTCCCTGTGTCTTTATAATAATCGATCAAAATGGCAAATTCGTCTGCCTCGATAGCAAAACCACTATGGTAGATATAAGTAAGTCTCATGTATATTTTCCTTTCTTTTTATAAACAAAACACGGAAGGTCGCATTCTTGTTGTGCAAATCAGCGTTCGTTTGCGTCCGGTCAATGCTGATTACGATATTACAACTTTATTTCCAGTTGCTCCATCATCACCCCTGTCTTTCGGCGTGCATCGGCCACATCCAATCCGCGTGCCAGCAGCACTGCCATACGGCGATGTCCGTGGACTTCCGGTTTACCGAAGAAGCGCATTTGGGTGTCCGGCTGTTCCAAGACCTTATCCAGGTTGCCTAATGAAAGTTGGTTGCTGTCCCCTTCGACCACAACAGCACGCGAAGCGCCTGCACCGTGAAAAGCTATGTTCGGGATCGGTAGGCCTAATATAGCACGGGCATGCAAAGCGAACTGCGAAAGATCCTGCGTGATCATTGTGACCATTCCTGTGTCATGCGGACGGGGAGAGACTTCGCTGAAAATGACATCTTCGCCCTTAACAAACAATTCGACCCCGAAAATACCGCGGCCGCCGAGCGCCTCCGTGATTTTGCCTGCAATTTCGCGTGCCTTTTCTTTGGCAACCGGGTTCATTGCCTGTGGTTGCCAGGATTCACGATAGTCGCCGTCAACCTGTACGTGTCCGACCGGTTCTAGGAATGATGTGCCTCCAATATGACGGACGGTCAACTGGGTGATTTCGTAATCGAAATCGACAAACCCTTCCACGATCACTTTTCCGGCGCCGGCACGTCCGCCTTCCTGTGCATAGTGCCAGGAGCGGTCGATATCTTCTTCTTTACGGATAATGCTTTGTCCGTGTCCGCTCGAGCTCATGATCGGCTTGACGACACATGGCATTCCGATAACTTTGACAGCCTCGATAAATTCTTCTTCTGTCTCGGCAAAACGATAAGGAGAGGTCGGCAAACCCAATTCCTCGGCAGCCAGACGGCGGATGCCTTCGCGATTCATAGTCAACCAGGTGGCACGGGCTGTCGGGATGACATGGAATCCTTCTTTTTCCAGTTCCATCAACGTCTGTGTTGCGATGGCCTCCACTTCGGGAACGATATAATCTGGTTTTTCTTTTTCTACAATCTCGCGCAAAGCGTCTCCGTCCAACATCGATACGACATACGAACGGTGGGCGACTTGCATGGCCGGAGCATCTGCATATTTGTCCAAAGCGATTACTTCCACTCCATAACGCTGTAATTCAATTACAAATTCTTTGCCTAATTCGCCAGAACCGCAGAGCAAAACTTTCGTTGCGGTAGCCGACTTCGGTGTTCCTATTGTTACCATATTTATTGAATGTATTATATTTCTTTTGTTCATAGGTGCAAAGGTACAGTAATATTGGCAATTGACAAGTGGTTCTCAATAGGGGATTTCCGAATGGATACAAGTGTAATCTGTTTTCGACATTGTAGAAAATAAAATAGATGCAAATCTGATTAGGTTTCCATGCAGATGTAAATGTCGTTTTCTACAAAGAAATATATACCTATGTGAGGTTAATTTGGGTTAAATATAAGTACCTTGTGATACAAGGTATCTTGGTAAAGCATATATTTGTGGCAGTTAATGACAAAATATTTTTCTATTTATGTAACGATTTCGCAAAATGTTCGTCTAATAGATAAAAGTAACAACAAATATGATGATTCATCTGGAAGGAATTAACAAAACGTATTTCAACGGTGCGCCGCTGCACGTTTTGAAAGGCATAGACCTGGATATAGAGAAGGGAGAGATGGTGTCTATTATGGGCGCGTCCGGATCGGGAAAATCCACACTGCTGAATATCTTGGGAATACTGGATACATACGATACGGGCACTTACACCCTGAACGGGCAGTTGATCCGCAATCTGAGCGAAACCCGCGCGGCGGAACTGCGTAACCGGATGATCGGTTTCATCTTCCAGTCCTTTAATCTGATTTCATTCAAAAATGCGATGGAAAATGTTGCCTTGCCCCTGTATTACCAGGGTATAAGCCGGAAGAAACGGAATGCTATGGCGTTGGAATATTTAGATATGGTCGGGCTGAAAGACTGGGCGGAACATATGCCGAACGAAATGTCCGGCGGACAGAAACAGCGTGTCGCCATTGCCCGTGCTCTTATCACTCAGCCGCAGATTATCCTGGCTGACGAACCTACCGGTGCCCTTGATAGTAAGACTTCCGTGGAAGTTATGCAGATTCTTAAAGATTTGCACAAGACAGGTATGACTATTGTGGTGGTTACGCATGAAAGCGGTGTAGCCAATCAGACGGATAAGATTATTCATATTAAGGATGGTATTATCGGCAGTATTGAAGAAAATCAGAATCATGATGCTTCTCCATTCGGAAAAGACGGATTCATGAAATAAAAGAATGTACAATGTGCAATTTACAACGTACAATTGAAGCTTCGCCAACATTCCGGAAGGCAAATTGTAAA
>ERZ773259.2224-NODE-2224-length-12909-cov-3.258285_pt1 | contig 12909 bp, 10 predicted proteins | sample MGYA00511961_ERZ773259 | MGnify/ENA primary metagenome ERZ773259 (study PRJEB29015, sample SAMEA2737775) | human gut metagenome | biome: human gut; feature: human-associated habitat; material: faeces | place: China | collected 2012 ...
TCGATCCTGAAAAAGACTGCTGCCATTCCAAGAAACATTCCTACGACCGTCGGGCAAAACAGATTTTTGATATTCTGCGCCCATCTCGCACTCTTGCCGTTTTTTTCTCCCCGCTGCAGCAGACTGATCCCCAGCGTCCAGAAGAGGACTGTGCTCGCGATATAATAGATCGCGCCGACGGAAGTGATCCCCTCTCCCCAGAGCGCCTGGATCACAGGAAATCCGATAAAAACGACATTCGGGAAACCCGCTGCCACGATAAAAGTATCCCGCCTGTCCTCCCAGATGCGGCACACCTTTGCCGTCACTGCCGCTAAACAGACGCACATTAAGATCAGCGCAAACACATACGGCACCTTTGTGATCAGGAACAGAAGGCGTTCCCGGCTGTCCAGGTCTCGATAGATATTATAAAACATATAGAACGGGAGCGTCGCCTCCACCGTAAATTTAGAAAGAAAATCCATTCCGTTTTTTCTGAACCATTTCTTTCCGGCGAAATAGAAGCCCATTCCGATCAATATCAACAATGCAAAAATACTTTTTATCGATTGTAAGACCATTCCCATCCCCCTGAATCCATAAAAGAGTCTATAAAAAGACCCCCGGAGCCATCAGACCCGGGGGCATCGTGCAAATGACACGTTTGATCCTATTACTGTGCAGTTGTAATATTCATGACAATGCTGTCAAGAGCACTTGCATTTTTGATCCTTCCGTTGGTATAGATCACAACCATATATCCGTCCTGTTTCCGGCAGTAGTAAGTGCTCGTTGTTTTCTTTCCGGTTACAGATGCTTTATAATACTGCTGGTTTGCGATCGTCACAGCAGTCGCCTGCGTTGCCTGACCTTTCTGTGCTTTCTCAATACCAACAAGTGTGTTTACAAATGTCTGTGCATCCATATCCTGTTTATTCTTCATATCGAGATAATAGATCTCCACGTCACCGTTATCCGTGCTCATGCAGAGATCCTGCGTACGGTATGGATTTCCGATCGCATTATATTCGCTTCCGATATAGTCATCACCGACATCTTCTTTTGTCTCCGTTGTTCCGATGATCTGCGGGATGCAGAGGTTCGACCAGGTATTGTAATATCTTCCTCCTGTGATATGTCCCTTCGGAGCAGTTGTTCTCGGCGCTACCCAGCTTCCATCGTCACCAAATGTATAATCAACGCCGCCAATGTTTCTTGTGGTGTTGGAGACCATAATGTGGGTTGCCGGATCGATATAGTACCATACTTCATTTCCGCGTCCGTCTCCCTCTTCGGATTTGATCCATCCGCTTGCGAGGTTTCCGTCCTTGTCATAATAACGCCAGTTGTTTTTTGCGTCACTCTCCCAGCCGTACTTTGTTTCTCCGGAAGCAGTCTCATCTGCAAATGCAGTCACCATATTTACACTGCCGATCGCTGCAGCGAGCGCTGCCATAAGCATAACTTTCTTTAATTTCATTTTCAATCCACTCCTTCATGGGTTTTTATCAACTAATGCCATTATACAGGGATTTTTTTGAGAACGCAAGCGCTAAGAACTGGAAGATGGCAGGATTTATAAAGAATTAAGAAAAAAGCGGCAAATTTTGTCATTTCTGACATAGATTTGCCGCTTTTTCCACTTGTTTGTATCTCTGATCCCTGCATCCGATCTCCGTTTCCGGCAGCGATGTTCCGCTGCTGTTTCCGGTCATCGATCAGGATTACTTTCTCATGATGATCTCGTCTCTTCCCGGTCCGTTGGAAACCATGGTGATCGGCACTCCGATCTCTTCCTCGATCGTCTCGATATACTTCCTGCAGTTCTCCGGAAGATCCTCGTAGTTCTTGATACCGCGGATCTCGCACTTCCAGCCCGGAAGAGTCTTGTATACCGGTTTTGCCTTCTCAAGCTCCGGAGTTGTCGGGAAGTCTTTTGTTACCTTTCCGTCGATCTCGTAGCCTACACAGATGTGAAGCTCGTCAAGATATCCTAAAACGTCGAGAACCGTGAGGGCAACCTCTGTGGAACCCTGGATCTGAACGCCGTATCTTGTAGCAACAGCGTCGAACCATCCCATTCTTCTCGGACGTCCTGTTGTTGCTCCGAATTCTCCACCGTCACCACCACGGCGTCTTAATTCATCTGCTTCATCACCGAAGATCTCGCTTACGAACGCTCCTGCTCCTACTGCGCTTGAGTATGCTTTACATACAGTTACGATTTTCTTGATCTCATATGGAGGGATTCCTGCTCCGATTGCTCCATATCCTGCTAATGTAGAAGATGAAGTAACCATTGGATAGATTCCGTGATCCGGATCTTTCAGTGATCCAAGCTGACCTTCTAATAATACTTCTTTTCCTTCTTTGATTGCATTGTTCAGGAAAAGAGATGTATCACATACGAATGGTTCGATCATCTTTTTATATTCTTGAAGTTCATTATATAAATCATCAGGATTGATCAATGGTTTATGATAAAGGTGCTCCAGTAATACATTCTTCTGTTCTGCCACACGGACAACTTTCTCTTTTAACAGTTCATCATCAAATAATTCACTGACCTGGAATCCAATCTTTGCATATTTGTCTGAATAAAATGGTGCAATACCAGATTTTGTAGAACCGAAAGATTTTCCTCCCAGTCTCTCTTCTTCGTATGCATCAAAATTCTTATGATAAGACATTACCATCTGGGCACGGTCAGATACCAGAATCTTCGGCATCGGAACTCCCTGATCGATAATAGACTGCACTTCCTTGAATAACACCGGTACATCCAGTGCTACACCATTTCCGATAATACTGGTTGTATGACCGTAAAATACTCCTGATGGAAGTGTGTGTAATGCAAATTTTCCATAATCATTGATAATTGTATGACCTGCATTCGCGCCTCCCTGGAATCTTACGATGATATCTGCCTGCTCAGCCAGCATATCTGTAATCTTACCTTTTCCTTCGTCGCCCCAGTTGGCACCGACTACTGCTTTAACCATATCCATTCCTCCTGCGTTATTAACATGACTTATCAGTCTACTTTAGCGAGTCTAATCAAACCGCCTTAAGCATTATACTATACATTTTATCTTGGTTCAATAATATTTTTACAGAAAATACATATGATTTCCTGTATTCTTTACATTAAAGGCGCAACCAGTCTTAACACCTGCCCGGCTACCTTCATAAAAACTCCTCTGTTTCTCACCTCAGTCACTGTCACTTTGTGACATTTTGCCAGGGTATTCTGGAAGTCTTCTTCCACTTTCTGAACCTCCGGATTATCATAAATAAATACTCCGTTTTCAAAATGCAGATAGAGACTCCGGAAATCCAGATTGATACTGCCTACTGTTGCCGTATCATCATCAGATACAAATACTTTCGCATGTACAAATCCAGGTGCATACTCATAGATCTGCACTCCGCCTTCAATCAATTCTTTATAATATGTCTTTGCTACCGCGAATGCATACCATTTATCCGGAATATGCGGCATGATGATGATCACTTCAATACCACTTTTGGCTGCACGTATAAGTGTTGTCAGCATCTCATTATCCAGTATCAGATACGGAGTCATGATATGCACATACTTCTTCGCATGATTCAGGATATGGAAATACACCTCTTCTCCCACGTTCTCATGGTCAAACGGACTGTCCGCATATGGGATCACGTATCCCAGTCTGTCATTCAGTGATTCCGCTTTTTTTGTAAGATATTTTCCATAAGGCTCAACACCACGCATATCTACATCCCACATCTGCAGGAATATCATTGTCAGGCTCTGGACCGCATCTCCTCTTAACAGAACAGCTGTATCTTTCCAGTGACCGAATCGTTCTTTTTCATTGATATATTCATCAGCCAGATTCACACCACCTACATACCCTGTCTGCCCATCGATCACACAGATTTTTCTATGATCGCGGTTATTCTGAATTGTAGACACAAAAGGCCGGATCTTATTGGACATTTTGCACTTGATCCCGAATTTCTGAAGTTTCTTAGGGTAACTGTACGGCAGCAGATCAAATGCACACATTCCATCATACATGAACCTGACTTCTACACCTTCGTTCACTTTCCGTTTCAGGATCTCCAGGATTGTATCCCACATAATTCCTTCCTCTACAATGAAATATTCCATAAAAATGAACTTCTCTGCTTTTTCCAGCTCTTTAATCATAGAAGCAAATTTATCCTCTCCCACCGGGAAATATTCGACTTCCGTATTGCGGTAGGTCGGAAATCCAAGTTGATGTGACAGATAATAAGACAGCTGTGCATTTGCCGATTTGCTTGCCCAGAGTGCCTCTGTAACCTTCTCATCCTGATCCATATAAGGTTCTGTCTCCATACGAAGTGCCGCAAGTCTGTTCTGTACAAATCTCGTCTCCAGCTGCAGATGTACATAGATATAAAATACCGTTCCTATAACCGGAAGTGCCATCACACACAGCATCCAGGTCATTTTAAATGCCGGGTTCCCTTCTGTATTAATGATATATACAAGAACAACGATTTCCATCACGCTCATCGCACTGTATATAAAGGTTGCATACTCTTTCAGATAGTATGGAATTCCTAAGAATACCAGTAACTGTATCAGAATCAATATGACAAAAATCCCGGCACGGCTGAACACCATTTTAAAAAATTTCTTCTTTGCCACCGTCTTTTTGCTCTGTTCTTTCATACTTTTTCTCTCCTTTATCCAGGACCATACAATTCTCACCGGGTTTTGCCGTCCCAGGCTCCCTTCTGGTACTGATACAGCCAGGATATGATACAGTGTATCATATTTTTATTTTCTTCTCAACTTGCAATAATTTATTTTAATTTAATGGAAAAAAGCATATAAATATGTTACGGGAAATTTATATATTTTTTATAGACTCTCCCTTTCAATTTTGTTAAAAAAGTATTACAATATTGCTATTAGTAGAAATTTCATCGTACGAAAGGAGATTTTATTATTATGGCTAAATGGGGAAAGAAATTATTAGGTCTTGCAGCAATCGGCAGTGCCGCAGCAGGTCTGGTTTATTATTTAAAGAAGTCAAAGAAAAATGAGGACGATGATTTCAACGATGATTTTGAAGACGAAGACTTCGATCTGGATAATGACCTCCAACCAGTTGACCGTGGATATGTCGATCTGAATGCAGCCAAAACAACTACCGAAGAGGACAATGCAGCAGATGACAGTACAGAAGATACCTCTGCGGACAACACAGAAGATACTTCCGAAGATGCTGATGCTAAGGACACTCCGGATACTTCCGAAGACACTGACGAAGACGACGGGGATGACGAGGATTAATCGGTATTTATTACCTTTACTGCAGAAGACATTTCTGTATCCAATAGTCTTTTTGCATACACAAGTATAAAAGAGCAGTATATGATATCAACAGGGTAATCTTTTTATTCTCCCTGTTTGATATTATATACCGCTCTTTTTTCTTTCTAAAATGTTGGAAACACTTTCTATTTTCTCCAGCATTGATTCAGAATTGCCACAGCTTCTTTGATATCTTCTTCTCTCATATTCGCATATCCCAGAAGGATGGTTGCTTTTTCCTTTTCATCTTTGCGAATCCGGTAATCAGAAAGCCCATATACCCGGATATCTGCTTTTTTCGCCTTCTCGATCAGATTTCTTTCTTTTTGTCCGTTTTTAAATGTTAACAGGATATGAACCCCTGCATGTTCCCCCGATATCTCACAGATATCTCCCAGTGGTTTCAAAGCTTCGATCAACACATCATGCCTGTTTTTATATAACGCCCTGGTCTTATTCAGATGGCGTTCATAATATCCTTCTTCAATAAAGTGCTGCACGATCGTCTGATCCACTTTTGATACCGTAGAATTCACAAAGCTTCCCTTCTTCCGATATGCTTTCAGAATATCTTTTGGCAATACCATATAACTCAGACGTATTGCGGGTGCGATGGATTTGGAGAATGTTCCAAGGTAAATGACTTTATCTTCCGCATCATATCCCTGTAATGCCGGAATCGGTTTCCCTTTATAGCGGAATTCACTGTCATAATCATCCTCTATAATATATCTTCCGTCTTTTTCATATGCCCATTTCAAAAGCTCCATTCTTCTTCCTATCGGCATAACAATCCCGGTCGGATACTGATGGGATGGCGTTACATAAGCAATATCAGCTCCCGTACTTTCAAGATCCTGTATTTTCATACCATGTCTGTCCATCGCCACAGGAACCGTCTCATACCCAAGTGTATGGATCACTCTGTATGCCTGTTTATAAGTCGGATCTTCAAATGCGATCATATGTTCTGTTCCGAGGATCATACCAAGCAACATCAGAATATAATCACTCCCCGCGCCGATCAGAACCTGATCCGGTGTACAGTCCACTCCCCGCGCCTGATACAGATAATTACTGATAGCACTCCGGAAACCATATTCGCCCTGCGGATCCCCTGTACGGAATAATTCTGTCCTGTCATCCATCAGGATATCTTTTGACAGTTTTCGCCACACATTATACGGAAAGCTGTTCAGATCAACTCCATTCGGCGTGAAATCATATTGATACACTTTTTTCTTTTCTATTTTCCGTTCGGACTTCTTTTCTTCTTTTTTCAGTTGATATAATTCATCAATCTGAGCCACGAAAAAACCGCGGTATGGGGCAGATTCAATATATCCTTCTGATAATAATTGTTCATATGCCAGTTCAACCGTGCTGCGGCTGACTTCCAGATGCTTTGCCAAAGCCCTGGTAGACGGGAGTTTTTCCCCGTAAGGAATCCTCCCGTTCTGGATATCAGACTTGATATAATCATAAATCTGCTCATACAGCGGCTTCTTCGAACGACTGTCTAGATTTATCGTTAATTCATTCATTTTATTTTTCCATCTTAATCACAGTATCTTTATTAATGTATTCTACTGTTCATTATTTCTTATTTTTTAGGCAGCTTAAATGAACTCTTCAGCGATACGATACGGTTAAATACCAGATTCTCCGGTGTAGAATCTTTCGAATCGATACAGAAATATCCGTTTCTTACAAACTGGAAGCTGTCGCACGGACCTGCTTCGTTAAAGCTGTCTTCTACATAGCACTCCTTTAAAATCTGCAGTGAATTCGGATTCAGATTCAGGGAACCGTCTTCTTTATTATATACACCCTTCTCTTCATCGATCAGATTCTCATATAATCTTACTTCTGCTTTCTTTGCCTGTGGAGCACTTACCCAGTGGATTGTTCCCTTCACTTTACGTCCGGTAAATCCTGTTCCACATTTTGTCTCCGGATCATAAGTACAGTGAACAACCGTTACATTTCCTTCGGCATCCGTCTCGTAACTTACACATTTTACAAAATATGCATGCATCAGACGTACTTCATTGCCAGGGAAAAGACGGAAATACTTCTTCGGCGGCTCGATCATAAAATCATTACGCTCAATATAAAGCTCACGACTAAATGGCACTTTTCTCATACCAAGTTCCGGATTCTCCAGGTTATTCTCTACATCCAGATACTCAACTTCTCCCTCCGGATAGTTATCAATTACCAGTTTGATCGGATCAAGAACTGCCATCATACGAGGCTTCTTCATCTTCAGATCCTCACGGATACAGTACTCAAGCATTGCATAGTCTACAGAGCTCTGGCTCTTGGATACTCCACACATCTCAACAAACATCTTGATAGATTCCGGTGTGAATCCTCTTCTTCTGAGGGCTGCTATTGATACCAGTCGCGGATCATCCCATCCGTCTACGATACCATCCATAACCAGTTTCTTAATGTATCTCTTACCTGTAACGACATTTGTCAGATACAGCTTTGAAAATTCAATCTGTCTCGGTGCCGGATCAAATTCACATTCTTTCACAACCCAGTCATATAATGGTCTGTGGTCTTCAAATTCCAGCGTACAGATAGAATGTGTGATATGTTCGATCGCATCTTCGATTGGATGAGCAAAATCATACATTGGATAGATGCACCATTTATCTCCGGTGTTATGGTGTGTCATATGAGCCACACGGTAGATGATCGGATCACGCATGTTAATATTCGGCGATGCCATATCGATCTTTGCACGTAAGACTTTCTCTCCGTCCTGATACTTGCCGTCTTTCATCTCTTCGAAAAGTCTTAAGTTCTCTTCTACCGAACGGTCACGGTACGGACTGTTCTTTCCAGGCTCTGTCAGCGTTCCACGATATTCACGCATCTCTTCTGCCGTCAGATCACAGACAAATGCTTTTCCCTTCTTAATCAGTTTTACGGCACACTCATACATCTGATCAAAATAGTTAGATGCAAAATAGAGATGATCTCCCCAGTCAGCGCCTAACCATTTTACATCTTCTTTAATAGACTCTACGAATTCCATATCTTCTTTCATCGGATTCGTATCGTCAAATCTCAGATGAAATGTTCCATTATACTTCTTTGCAAGTCCTGAGTTCAAAAGAATAGACTTTGCATGTCCGATATGCAGATATCCGTTTGGTTCCGGTGGGAATCTTGTACATACTTCACTGTACACTCCTTCTGCAAGATCTTTATCTATTTCCTGTTCAATAAAATTTTTGGAAACTGTTGTTTCTTCTCCCATGGTATCCTCCTTAGGTTTTAACTATACATTATGCTCATTATCTTATCATAAAAAATATGATGAAACAAGGGAAGATACTTTATTTTATCCCAATTACCTTTAGCGCAAATGTACGGATTTTGGAACAGACAGATTTTTCCCGGCCTTACAGATCCATCCATTTTCCTTTCCATACATACAAAAGCATCAGTAGCATTCCCAGAAGCCAGGACGTCGGATAACACATCATCACATGTCCGAGACTTCTTGTCCATGCCATTGTTCCCGCGATCCACATCACACGGAATCCACACAAAGATACCAGAAATACGACCATTGCCTGCATCGTCTTGCCTGTTCCTCGTATCGTTCCTCCCAGCACATGCAGAATTCCAAGCATCCAGTAAAACGGACAGAAATACCTCATAATATATACACCATACTCCACAACCTTCTGGTTCGTCGTAAAGACACCTATCACCTGTGGAGCAAATATCAGCAACATAATCCCAGTTAACACCGAATAGCCAGCCCCCATCACAGTAGATATATACATTCCTTTTCTGACTCTGTCCGGCTTTCTGGCGCCAATATTCTGTCCCGCAAATGTAGTTGCGGCCATACTGATGCTCAATACCGGAAGGATGTTAAATCCATCAATCTTTATATATGCTGCAAATCCGGCCATAACCGTTGCCCCGAAACTATTCACGCTCGTCTGTACGATCAGATTCGAAAGTGAAATTACAATATTCTGGATTCCCGTCGGGATTCCGATACGGATGATTTTGGAAAGCAGATGGTCATAGCAGCGGATTTCCTTAATCTTCAACTTATATACATCTTCACTTCTGATCAGAAATCCCCATATAAAAATGCATGATATCAACTGACTGATATCCGTAGCCAGTGCCGCGCCAACGATTCCAAGCTTCAGTCCGACAACCATGATCAGATCCAGGAATATATTTGAAATCGCCGCGATCAGCAGGTATACCAGGGAACGTCTGGAATTGCCCACGGCATTCAGAACACCCGCCGACATATTGTAAACTACCGAAAATAAACTTCCGCCAAAATATACCTGCAGATAGATTACCGACTGTTCAAATACCTTGTCCGGTGTTCCCATCAGGCGCAGCATCGATGGTGTCACTGTAATTCCGATTACAGTCAGAAGCACTCCTGCTACCAGCGCGATCGCCATCGTAGTATGTACGGCCTTCCTCACGCCTTCTGTATTTTTGGCCCCATAAAACTGCGAGATCACAACACCTGCACCAGTCGATGCTCCTATGCAGAAACCGATTAGCAGGTTAATGATTGCACCGCTGGATCCGACTGCCGCCAGTGCGTTACTTCCCACATAGTTGCCGACAATAATCGAATCCACCGTATTATATAACTGTTGAAACAAATTCCCCAGAATCAGCGGGATTGCAAAAAAAAGTATTTCTTTCCAGATCACGCCCTCTGTCATTGTCTTCATCTTTTTCATGTTTCTCTCCCTCTTCTGTCTACCATGTTCTAAATTACTATTCTATTCCTATTTTCATTTTCCGGCAATATGTTTTCTTTATATTTCTTTTGATTTTCTCCCGGTATCACAAAAAAATGTATTGACAAAATCACCTGATTCATTGTATAGTATCAATGTTGCATATCACTTATGCATGCTGCCTTGGCTCAGTCGGTAGAGCGTCGCCTTGGTAAGGCGGAGGTCGGCGGTTCGATTCCGCTAGGCAGCTTAAAAGAAAAGCTCTGTAAATCATGATTGATTTACAGAGTTTTTTATTTTTTTAGTTCTTCTTTTCTTTTGCTTTCATTCTGTTCCTTCCGCTTTAACGATTGCCTTCGGCGTACTATACCACACTTTCTGATATGATCCTGTATCCTTTTTCAAAATTGCCTGCATCAGCCGGCATATTTCCATTACCTGATCTTCCATCTTATTGTCAATCGTTCCATACATTTCACCCGACATAATCTTCTGGTGCATTTCTTCACTGTTATTAATCCCGATGATCACTGGAAGTTTCAGATTTTTTTCTTTGTAATAATCATATACCCCAAGTGCCATATCATCGTTATTGCAGATAACAGCCTCTACGTTCTGTACTGCCTCGTCATCTAATGCCGCAAACTTTTCATAAGCCAGCTCTCTCTTCCATTCAGCCAGGATATTTCCCTTCTGATTCAACGGAAGTTCTGCACCCGTTTCCAGGAATCCGCTTGTTCTGCGGATTGCATCAAAATGTGATTCTTCTCCTTCTACCAGTACATAATCCAGCATTCCATTTCCATTCCAGTCGAGTATTCTGCTTTGTTTTTTCCAGAGATCTTTCAACAGTTCCCCCTGCATCACACCGGCCGCTCTGGCATCCGTTCCTACATACCAGACATTTTTCGATATTTTCAAGTCCTTTTCATCAATCTCCCTGTTAAATAAGATGACTGGTATGTCTGCATCTTTGGCGTCAGTCAGTACACTTGCCGCCGACGCCGGTTCTACAAGATTTACAAGCATCACATCGTAATCCTGAGCATACATCTCCTGCAGCTGTTTTTCCTGACGGCTGCCGATCCCTTCTGCATCATAGATTTCATAAGATACTTTTTTCCCAAGTATTTTCGTCTGTCCTATCTTATCTTCCAGTTCTCTGATATAACTTTCCATAAATGTATCGCTACGGTCATATACTGCAATTCCGACATGTATATACCGGTCTTCTTTTTGCGGCAGTTTCCATGCGATCACAAGTCCGGTCAGAAGAAGGAGCAAAACGATCAGTATGAGGGTGTATTTATCTATCTTGCATTTTTTACCGTGTTTCATCTTCCGATCACCTTGAAAGCAGCGCATCATATTCACCGCTTTCCATCCTTTCTTTATCCAGTCTTACCGGCTTCAGACAAATATTCTTCGCTTAATTTATATTTGTTCTTATATACGATGTATGCCAGAATGACTCCGATTGTCGGTACGATACACATCAGTACACGGATAGAATTCTGTGTTGCCAGCGACTGTACTGCATTCGGTACATATCCGGTAAGTTCCAGACCGGTTCCTGTCTTAACGATCACACCTGCAACTGCTGTCAGCGCAATGTTATTCGGGCATGCAATACCAACGATCAGTAATAAGATCAACCCGATTGGCGGGAGTACACATGCCATCAGGAACGCTTTCTTTCTGGATAACACCTTTGTTACCTTCGGAAAGATCAGAAGTCCGACTACTTCTGCAACCGATGCACTGATCATAAATGCAGATAACATTCCCGCATTATTACATACATAACTGAAGTAATAAGTTGCAACTCCCATGATTGCCTGAATTGCCACGTTATATAAAAGAATCAGTAATACTGCCCATCTTAACTGATCATTCTTCTTAATGACAGTAAAGAGGTCTTTGAATTTCATCTTGTCCTTTTCCTCAACATCATGCTGGATCTTCGGCAGATTGATCACACATACAGCCATTGTAAAAATAAATGTTGCTGCAATGATCAGTGCAAATCTGTGATATCCTGTGTAATCACCACCAAGTCCTTTAATAATCTGCACACCGAAGCCTGCAATGATCAGTGACTGTCCGATACTTGCAAAAATTCTTGGCAATACCGATACTTTTTCACGTTCCTGTGGATCAGAAGTCAGATTCGGAATCACTGACCAGTATGGAATATCCATGATGGTATAAGTCATTCCCCATAAAATATATACAACCGTCGCAAAGACGCAAAGCTTCACACCTGTCAGATGAAAATCTGTAAATACAGTTACAAATACGAACGCATTGATCAGCGTTCCGATTACAAGCCACGGAACAAACTTTCCAAAACGGCTTCTCGTATTATCCACGATCATTCCATAAATCAAATCCTTACCCAATGCCCCAAATGCAAATGTATACTTTACTCTTCCGGGAATCTTTCCCTGGTATACTACACTGCTCTTACTGTTATTTCCCATTCCTCTTTACTCCTTCTTACATTTTTCTGCACAGCTCTTTAGCATGAATAAAGTTTAACATTTGGAAATGCATATGAACATTTGATATTCTATTCAAAAAATATGAATTTCTATTTGGTATCTACCGAACCTGCCACCGGCAACTTCTCTTGCATACTTTGATATCTACAGGACCTTCCACTGGCAGCTCCTTACGAATACATGGCAATAAAAACAGGGCAGCCTGCGAAAAGACTGCCCTGCATATAAATTGTATTTCCAATTTATTAAAAATTTCTATTTTTCATATCCGTTTGGATTCTGTGACTGCCATCTCCATGTATCGGCACACATCTCA
>ERZ773259.2243-NODE-2243-length-12814-cov-3.354887_pt1 | contig 12814 bp, 4 predicted proteins | sample MGYA00511961_ERZ773259 | MGnify/ENA primary metagenome ERZ773259 (study PRJEB29015, sample SAMEA2737775) | human gut metagenome | biome: human gut; feature: human-associated habitat; material: faeces | place: China | collected 2012 ...
ACGCGGGACTCTTCCAGAAAACGGATCTGGTAGCGCCGTTCCAGTTCCGACGCTTTAAAAGAAGCCTGGTATCGATAAAACGGATCCAGAATTCCAGGGGACGCCTGCGCGCCCGCCTCATCCGCATAAACTGCTGGAAGTTCGATTTCCTTTGGCTGGTCTGTTTCATAATGTCTGTTTTTAAAGTCCTGAAGCCCGGCATCCTTTGGCTGCTGCTCCACCACCACATACGTTCCGTATGGAAGCATTGCTGAGATCCCATAATATTCAGAAATCTCTTCATCAGACGGATCCGGTACATCCACCGATAATGTAGCCGGATCCCCGTCTGCTCCGCCGCCCGGTGCTTCATCCCAGGCAATGGCATACAGCGCGTCCAGATCATAGGCAAAAAACGGTTTTAAATAATTCTGCGCTTTCTCAATGGCTTCCCGCATCGCACGGTCTAGAATCTCATCTGAAAACGCAGTCTCACCAGAGATACTGTTTCCATCTGCCTGTATGAACTTTGCTGCCACATCATCCAGATACCAGGTAATGGCAAATTGCCGTACCCGGTCTGAAGCCCGGGTATTCCAGATCGTATCCTCGCTGCGGTTAACTGCATTGCCCACTGGCCGCCAGCTGGTGTAGGTCGGCGCCGCGTCATCCCACTTGTCGTGATTTGCCGTATCTATGGCGTCAAAAAATTTTTTATAATTTGGACGCATTGTGGTTCTTACCGTCTTTCCATCTTCCACAAGCGCTTCCGTCATTTCCAGCAGTGCCGTGTCACCAGGTTCCTGCTGTTCCTGAATCCGGCCATCCTGATAAGCATAAAGCTGTGTATTGCAGACTATCGCATCCTCCGCATTTTTGTACAATGGGTCGGTGCGGTGCAAAACCCTGGTATAGATCTGGTTTACCCGTTCCGGAAATGCATCATTAGCCTTTTTCTGTTCTTCAAAAGTGCGTTCCGTTCCCTTTCGGTCTTGCCAGATTACATTTCCCTGCTCATTCCGGTACAGATTTTGAAGATTGGATTTTAAGTATACCTTAAAGCGGAAGTTTTCTACTGCCGTTTTTCCGTTATACTGTCTGGTCCACCAGTCTTCGTGTACATCCGCATAAGAACTGGTATTCCGGTATGACGTTTTCTCAATGGTCTTGCTCACCCGGATTCTCTGTCGGATACTCCGCTCTTCTACTGCCACCGGAACCGCCTGAGTTCCGCTTCCCGGTTTTCCAGGACCATCCTGCCATACCGCCTCCTGTCCCGGATATACCAGAACAGTATGTTTTATAAAGCTGTTTTCTTCTCCTGTGGCTCCATCTTTATAATCCAGGCACGCACGCACTGACGCCTGTTTCACGGCCTGATAATACGAAGCACAGCCCATAACATCCCCCACAACCCAGTTTCCGGAAAGCATAGCCGCCTCTTCTGCTGTCAGAACCACCTGTTCCGGCCCCGGTAATACCAGCTTAAAGCGATATTCCTGTCCTTGCTCATCATTATGCAAAGATCCATAGAAGTCCGTATAACTGCTTTCCACATGCCAGATTCCGGCCTGGCCGTTTATCGGAATTTCAGTCCAGTTTCCATACAATTTCTGTGTCTCACCGGGTACAGTTTCTTCCATATAGCAGATTTTCGGAATACGCTTTCCATTCGCATCCAGCGGAATTTCTCCCGGTTCATAGTAAACAGTTTCCGAAATACAGCGGGTCACCAGACTTCCATCCGAATCAGCCTGCGCATCCGGAACCAGTACTGCAGAGACTCGTTCCAATCCTTCCCCCGCCTCATTTCCGGCCCGAAAACCGGTGTAAATGCCAAAACTTTCCGGTTCTTCTTCCCCCGTATATACGGCATAGCAATATCTGGGTGTTTCAGAAGTCTCCTCCGGCACATATGGAACTCTCAGATAAAACGCTGCGCTCCTTTTCTCATTCTCCGGTACATAAAAACATTCCGGATTTCCTATGCGGCCTGCATAAACTGAAATCTCCCACGCATCTTCCAATTCCCGGATCCCATCCAGGCCTCCATAAGAGTAATACGCATGATTCTGATAATAATCCAGCAAGGATGCCAGCAATTCTCCTGCTGTTACTTTCTCTCCGTTCTCCCGGACACGCGGAATCTGAAGCGTCACAACCGGAGATCCAAAGCTTACCTCCTTTCCACTTTGATATCCAGTGTCATAAACCGGATGTTCCAGTGTTGTATAACGGGTACCGGTACCTGAAGTGCCGCTCAGTTTCGGTGTTCCCTTCCCATTGCCCCGCAGAATCAGTTCCAGTTTCTGTTTGACAAAGTTCTGCTGTTCCATCTGAAATGGCTTCCTTAAAATTTCCAGCACCGTATCTTCATTCAAATTCTCTTCGGGCCGCTTCATCAGTGCTTCACAGCGGGAAGTGTCCAGTTCTTTTTCTGCCGCACACTCTGCGTCCGTCACCGACCGGCTGACCGGACGTTCTCTGGTGAGCAATGTTCCATCCGCATCATAACGCGGATACTGGCCTTGAAATTCGGTCACAGCGTAAACCGGCCTGCCAAACAGATCTGTCTCCGCAGACTCGGTAAAACGCCCTGTTCCAACCTGGGCCGGTTCTGTCCTCACCTGAGTATCCAGCCGGTACAGCCTGCTTTCCTCCGGTATTTCGGAAAATACCAGATCAAATCCGCCGCTTTTTTCACTGGAAACCTGAAAAAACAGTTCCTGAAATGCCGGATCTCCATAAGCGCCGCTGGCACCAGACTGCACCTGCTGCTCCGCATAAAGGCCTTTCGTGATCACCGCATAACCTTCCCGTTCTGTTCCTGCCGATGCTTCCAGTTCCTGTCCTGCATTGGTAAACGGAGCCTTTCTGTTTCCTACAGACAGTTCATACCCTTCCGACCTGCTCAGTTCTTTTACATAGTAGCTTCCCATAAAAAGCGGTCTGCCGATCCAGCAGTTTCCATTTTTCAAACGGTAATCCGGATAGCTTCTTATGTACTGCCCGTCTTCTGTATAATCATCAAAGCTCTGATTCCGCGCATAAAGATTGGACGGCGCCATCTGGTTCCATCCGCCCGGTCTGTTTTCGATCTGTCCGGTTTCATAGTTATAGAACCTTCCCGGTGCCTCTGTACAGGCCAGAAACGAAGCATCTCCGTTTTTGTCGGTGGATGTCACTGCCACCAAATCATTTTTCTGGTATACCACACCGGTTTTTCCATCCGGGTGTACCAGATTCTCTTCTGCAAACAAACCGTAAACCGCACCCTCCAAAACTGCATCGCCCTGCGCATCTCCATAGGAATCATACCGGTCATTCTCACCTGATTTCAGATCCATATCCCGTTTATTGATATGGATCTCTCCTTCTGTCCTGTGATCATAGATCCGCCACCAGTCATCTTCCCCGTCCCGGTCACTGCAATGACTATAGCGGTCCGCCGGACCAGCCGTAATCTTCTGACCGCTTCCTGGCGCATGTAAGGCACCTTGATAGGCATCCGTGAAAAGATCCGCACTGCCCACGTCCCTGTTTCTCATGTCTGATTTAAAATCTCCATGAAACGATTTTGCTGTCTTCTCTCCGGAATCTTTCTCCCCACCACGTGAAAAATACAGTCTCAAAATCCACGGTACCGGAGATCTGCCTTCCTCTTCCGCATCCGATTCTGTCGCCGTATGCTTCCGGTGTTCTTCTTGCTGACCTGACACAGCCATATAGTCCTGCTTCGCCAGGGCTGCATTCGACATTGTTGCCTGCGCATTCGACATACTGGCCCACTCTGTTAAAGCTTCCTGACCGGCTTCTGTGCTTCGATCATCTATCAGCAGTTCCTCATCCGTCTGCACCGGAAAAAAAATGGAACGGATTTTCTGCCAGATAGAACGCCTCTCTTTTCGCACACTGGGCACTTCAGTTTCTGAAACCAGCCTTCCGCTGCTGCCCTGCTTCCTTGCTTCCCGTACTGTTTGTGCCGGCTCTGCAAAAAACTGGTCGCTGATCCGGATCTCATGACTGTACAGCCCGGCAAAATGCGCATTTGCCCCATTCTCGGAAGCGTCTGTCGTAATGACTTCTACCGGCAGATCATCCCGGTGGTTTCCATGAAGGGTGTAACCTTCCCTGGCCGTATCCTCCGCTATAGCATAGCTGTATTGCAGCGCAATAAAATGATCATACGTTTCCTGTGTATCCTCACCACATCCAGAATCGCGAAACGCCCGGTCTGCTTCAGCAGAAACCGTGGTGCCCGCCGAAGGCGTCTCTCCTTCTTCTCCGCCGGAAGATGCGATGCTCCTGATTTCCCCTGGATCTGTTTCCGGCATGTACCAGTGAAAATGAACACCGGAAAACTCTCCCGAAGCCCAGGTTTCACAGGAAGCGCAAGTGTTCAGCCAAAGTGCTGCCAGACGGCGGTTTTCTTCTTTTGCCGCATCAATTTCCGCCTGATTCTCAATCTCTCCGGTTTCCTCATCCTCTTCCTCCTCCGGTACCGGAACAAAAACCGGTGCCGGGTGCCCGTCACAGAACGTCTTATCATAATGATATCCATGTTCTATTGTTTTCTCTGCTTCTCCATTCGTATCCGTCACCATAGCTGATACAAACTGGAAATCATCCCATAGCACCGGATTATCCCGGTGATAACTCTGATAAGGTGCTCCACCGGCATAAATATAAGCAGCTCCATCCCGGTCCGTATGAATCTCATCCTTGTCATCAAATCTTTCATATAAGGAAAATACAGCACTCTCCAGAGGCGCGCCAGTTTCATGGTCCTGCTTTTTCAGGCGGACGTTATAGGAAGAAGTCCAATCCTCTTCATGGCGGTAAATTTCAAATGCCATGCTGCCATCTTCCCCGGCTGGCGTACTTCCTCCAACGCCTGCATAATAGCAAAGCTGCGGTGCCTGTACCTCCACAAAGACCAGCCTCTGATGAGCCGCCAGCGGTGCCGCGCCATTGTACATCTGGCGGTGAGTCCCCGCGCAGCGGCTGCACCTCCAAATCTGCAGGCACTGCTCATACACCTCTTCCGGAGAAGCAAAGGTTCCGCCCCCGGTCCCATACCTGGTGCCCCGCACATCAAACATCAGATATAAAAGTCCGCCAGCTCCGGTGCTGGTCAGACGGATATCCGTATCCGTCTTCTGGCAAATCCAGCCGCCCGGAATCTGCTCACTGAATGACCCTTCTTCACCGGTAGCGGAAAATTTCAGCGGAACACTACGAATAAATTCTGAGTCCGCGCCGGAAGGATCAAATGACAGGATATATTCCCCCGGCCGCTCCACGCTCTGGGAAGGAGCCAGGAGTGCCGGACTGCCGGTATTGGTATGCCCCTGTAGCACAGCAGGCACATCTCCTCCCAATGCAGCATTTCCGCTTCCAAGCAGCCCAGCCATCTGCAGATACGTCTCCTCCCGGGCAAGCACTGCTTTCAGCCAGGGATATTTTCCGCGTACTGCCGACGAATGAATCAGCAATTTCAGATCCGCTTCTGTAACAAAGCCGGTAATCGCCGGAACGCCTTGCGCGGCAGCTCCCGCATTGATATTCCGGATTACTGCATTGATCTGCGGCACATTACCAAAACTGGCCTGCAGCGTCAGCATCCCCCAGAATATCAGCGCTGTTTCCTCCCGGCTTAATGTCTCCGAAGGAAGAATATACTCATACTCGTCTCCATCGATCAACGCCCGGTTTGCTCCGGCTCCGTCAATACAGTAATGATGGAAACCAGCCCCGTAGGCCGTGATGGTATCTCCTTTCTGGGCCGCTTCCGCCTTCCACGGCAGCATCGTTATGGCTGGAAGCAGTTTTCCACTGATCATAATGACCGCCAGAATCCACGCCGCAGTCTGTCTCACGGTTTTTCTCTTTTGATTCATTCTTTTTTCATACTCCTGTTTCCTGTCTCTGCACGATGCCATTCACAATCCATGCGCCATGTTCATTGGTCTGCTTTCCATCCGGCAAAACTGCATTGCAGCGAAGCGCGCCGCGTGTTCCATTCGATTCCTCCTCAAAATACAGGCACTGTCCATCGATCCAGTTCCATCCCGTCAGCATGCGCCCCTGAGTTCCGTCCGGGGACGGATTCAGGTAATAGCGGTTGCCGTCGGTATCCTGATACCATCCTGTTACCAGGAAACCATTTTCATCAAACCGGAACCAGTCATACGCACTCTGCCCGTCTGCTGTGCTGGCATACGGATTATGCACTGCTGCCCATTCCTTCGCGTAAGTGCGCTCTTTGTCCGCAAACATCCACTGTCCGGCCGCATTCTGCATCCAGGTTCCTGTCACAACATAGGACGGCATTGACGGACCGGCGGCTCTGGTTACCCCGCCGGAAGTAATCCCTGTGGAAGAACCGCCTCCACCGCCCCCGGAGCCTTTGGATGAGCCGCCTCCGCCCCCAGACCCGCCTGTGCTGACTCTCGGCACAGTCTCATCTACCGTAACAAATACGATCTTCACGCGGCACACGGCCTGAATATGACCATGTGTCTGGTCTTCACTGACCGCAGTCACAAGTTCTTCCAGAATGCCAGTTCCACTTACCTTTTCCAGCGGTTTTTCCTTTTTCAGAGTACGGTCCCGGTTGATCAGATTCTGGATCCAGGCCGGATTGGTCTGTCCCTGCGGATCCCACACCGGGGTAAGCCTGCAGTTTTGCCGGTTCGCCCCGGACGGTTCTAAAAGAAGGTTCTTTCCGCTCTCCGTATCCTTCCAGCTTACCTGCTCATAAAACGGATGCTCCGGCTCCAGACCGGCTGTCAGCACCACCGGCTCTGAAACCGTGATTGATTCTGTCGGCTGATAACAGCTTCCGGTCAGCCGTCTGGTGACTGTGAACTGTACCTCATCCTGATTTAAGCTCAGAGTTTCCACACGTACGGTTGTCAGATCTACAATCTGAAACTCTACAGTCACACGGCAGTTTGCGTAAAGTGCCTGGTGATTCACCGATGTTTCCGGATTGGTCACCGCGGAAACCACTCCATATCGTGTATACACCGTATCGCGGATTGGCTCCCGGTACTGGTTTTGCGCCTGTGCCTTCACTTCACGGTTTACAATGTTCGTAATAAAGGCAGAATTCATATTGGGCATGACCAGTCCGTCTTTCATGGTATAACCGGCCTCAGAACGATTTTCCAGAAGATCGGTATCATCGACCAGCCAGCGCACTGTCCGGTCCGCCGTCTGCCCGTTTCCGTTATGCTCCGAATGGATCAGGACCGGCTGCACTTCTACGCTGTGATCCTGTTTTCCGTCCACATAGCGGGCGATCAGGATTCCTTCCGCATTTTTTACCTCTGTCACGATCTGTGGGTTTTTGCGGTCTCCGCTGCGAGTCTGCACAACCGAAATCCGCGTTTCGGCCGGATCTGCCGTCAGCCTTGTCGTCACCTTTTCATATTCCGCGCGAAGCTCTGTATCACACTCCGGCATGATAAACGAATAAGCACCTCCGCTCACATACTGCATCGGCCGTTCCTGTTCGTCCTCATCCAGATAAGTTGGCGGTTTTACGCCTCCTGTCTCATTGAGATCCACCACCATCTGGTAACGGTCCTCTGCCGTATTCTTCGGTGCGGTAGCCACTGTCACCACACCCCCTGCCCTGATCGCAGACGGGTGGTCTTTATCAATATCCCGGTAGTATGAGCTGCCTGTAGATGAGATCGCAGACAGCACTGCCACATCGGTATCGTAGGTACCGTTTGCATTTCTGGCATCAATTCGCGGAATATAGACCAGATAGCCTCTGGTCGGCTCCCCCATAAAGCCCGGTGCAAAATGATCCATGGTAAACGGCAGATCCTTTTTATAGCCTTCCATGGTAAATTCACGCCCCAGCTTCTGAGTAACAATATAGCGGATGCCATCTTCCAGTTCTTCATAGAAGAATCGGTCCCCACAGTCATATTCAATCTGTCCCGCCACTGTTTTATACTTGCGTTCCAGATCGGACCAGTAACCGATGTGCGCATCCTCCGCAAACCGGTTATCCCCGTCAATGGTACTGCCAAACACCTGCTTTGCCTTCGCCAGCGTATTGGTAAACAGATAAGAAACTCGGCTGTCACGCTCTGTTCCGTAAGTAAACCGTGCGCTGCTGTCACGGGTTCCCACAAAGGTTCCCTCCCGGGATGCACTGCCGTTGTTGGTTCTGGAAACAGCTCCTGCCATGCGGGCCAGTATCAGATTCCCGCTCTCATATTTTCCGACAATACCTCCCACGGCACAGCTTCCGTTTCCACCGATCGTACCGTTCACGTAGGAATTATAAATACCGCTTAAAGTCATGACTCCTGCGATCCCGCCTACATATCCTTTCCCCTGGATCCGGTCCGACACCCCGTTCTGGGTGATCACTGCATTATCGATCAGGTAAGCCTTCTTTGCACATCCTGCAATACCTCCCACAGCACCATCCTTCTCTGCGCCATTCACGGAAATCCCCTCTGCCCGGCAATTCTCCACAATGACCGATCCATCCGACTCCTGAAGCTGCGTTCCCGCCAAAGTACCTTTTCCGCTTCCGCAGAGCATTGCCGCAATACCTCCCGCATTATGTCCGGAATACACATAACCGGATACTCTCACATTCCGGATCACAGCGCCGTTCTTCACAGCTCCTGCCAGAATTCCGACTTGATCCAGCCCCCGCACCTGGTCACACTGAATTTCCAGATTTTCTACGCTGCCTCCATCGATCACGCCAAATAATCCCAGATTTGTTTTACCGTCAAGCTCTCCGGCAATTTTCAATCCGGTTATGGTATTTCCGCATCCGTCAAAATACCCGCGAAATGGCGTTGGAACCTCTCCGCTCATTTCCGCGCGGCTGCGATACCAGCCGATCGGATTCCAGTCTCCGCGGTTGATGGCAATTCCTCCAAGGTCCAGGCTTTGCGTCAGTTCGAAATAACAGCCCTCATAATCATTCCCGGCCGCAACGGACTCGGCCAGCCCCATCAGATGAGAAAGCGTCTCAAGCTGATAGGGAGACTCTCTTGTTCCTTCTCCCGGAAAATTCACATTGCCGTTCCAGTCCTCCCACAGATCTCCGGTTACCGGAATCTGTGCCGCCAGCAGCAAAAGATTGGATGGCGTTGCAGGCTCTGACCACTGTACCGCATCGGATGGCGTTGCAGGCTCTGACCACAGGATCGCGTCAGAGGCCGTTGCCAGATTCTCTTCCGGCTCTTCCTCATCCCACACTTCCTCCAATATTTCGGAAGAATCTACACTCCCATTACTCTCGGTTACTCTTGCATGACCGGCTCTTCCTTCCGGAATCCATCCGCCGGCATTTTCCGCCATGGCAATCCCGGCCGGAAAAACTCCCGGTGAAAGCACGGTAAGCAATACTGCCATCGCAGACGCTGTCTGACGTTTCCTGTAAAATTTCTTTTTGCTGGTTCTCATACATCCCCCTTATCCTACATCTGCGGCAGCACAAAAGCCGGCCGCACCCCTGTTGTTCCTGTTACACGCAATTCCTCATCCGCTTCCGGTTTCTGATCTGCTGTTGTCCGCACATCTCTTCCTGCCTCCTGCATGTCATTCCGCACACCGCTTTCTGCCGTCTGCACATCAGTCCGTACCTTTTCCGGCCGGATATTGCCCTGCACCAGATCCACGATATAGACCTGAGTACCCTCTGCGCTTTTGCATGGTGTGCGGAGCCAGTAGCCTTTACAGAATTCACTGATCTGCGTCTCCGGATTCCGCTTTCTGACCGGGCCAAACCGCCACAGCCAGTTCCGGTAGCGATATGCCTCGTCCACTGAAAGAATGAACAGTTGATCCACCAGCTTCTGGCTGCCCAAATATCTGGCAGTCAGCTCATCTCCGGAAAACTGCTCCCACAATTCTCTTCCCGTCTGCCCCTGATAAGCTCGTTCCACGCCGATATTCACCATTTCCGCATCTGAAAATTGTTCTGCAGAGCCGGAAAGCCATGCACGTATCGCGGAATATTTATAATCCGCGGTTTCTCCAAAGCGTACGATCGGTCCCGAAGCATACACATAACCATGAGAAGCGTCCTCCGGCGTCTCAAACTGATAATGGGAACCGGTGTTGGCCGGTATTACCTCATCACACAAAAATAAGGCTCCCTTTCTGTGGTAATCCATATGGTCTGCATAATTCTGATCAATGCAGCGGAAACGGTATGCTGTTCCCCCGATATTCCGTATAACAGTATCCCCGATATTCCAGTGCCGGATCTGAGTCTCCGTCCCGGTCCCGGCTCCATAAACCGTCAGTCCCGGTCCCGCTGTCAGAATCGTCCATGCGCAGACGATCAGAAGCAGACCTTTGCGTCCTCGTTCTGAATGCATCGCATTCCCCCTCTCCCTTTTTGCGATCCTGTTTTTTGTATTCTGATCCTATGTGAAAATGCGCGAACTGCGCCTGAGCTGCACGTAACAGACAGCCTGATGATAAAACTGAAAAATAAAAAACTGCCCTGTTTCAAGCTGAAGCGGCAAAACATTGCCATAAAGCCCAACAGGAACATAGAAACATAAATATAAAAGTGAAAATAAATGAAATGTGAAAATAAAACTAAGATAACAGAAAAACAGAATCTCAGATAAATCGTTACTGTGCCATCATCATAGCACAGTAACGATACCAGTACAAGAAAAGTTCATCGACAAAAGCTGACACCAGACGACATAAGCCGGCTCTTAACCGCGCAGGCAGAATTCGCTGCAGTCTACCACGCGGGTGGCAAAGCCCTCGTAAAATTCCGGCTCATGGCAGATCAGAAGGATGCTGCCTTTGTATGCCTTCAGGGCACGGGCCAGCTCCTCCTTGGCGTCCACATCCAGATGGTTAGTCGGCTCATCCAGAAGAAGAACATTGGTCTCGCGGTTGATCAGTTTACATAATCTTACCTTTGCCTGCTCACCGCCGGACAAGACACGTACCTGGCTCTCGATGTGTTTGGTCGTCAGGCCGCATTTTGCCAGGGCAGAACGTACCTGATACTGGGTGTAGGACGGAAATTCCTTCCAGATTTCCTCAATGCAGGTGGTGGTATTTCCCGGTGCCATCTCCTGCTCAAAATAGCCAAGATACAGATAATCACCTAACTCCACGCTGCCGGAAAGTGCCGGGATCAGGCCCAGGATACTCTTTAACAGGGTAGTCTTTCCGATTCCGTTGGAGCCCTTTAAGACGACCTTCTCACCGCGTTCCATGCTGATGTCAAACGGGCGGGTCAGCGGCTCGTCGTAGCCGATCACCAGGTCCTTCGCCTCAAAGATCATTTTGCCGGCAGCACGGGCTTCCATAAAATTAAACTCCGGCTTCGGCTTCTCCTTCGCCAGCTCAATGACCTCCATCTTATCCAGCTTTTTCTGGCGGGACATGGCCATATTTCGGGTGGAAACTCTTGCCTTATTGCGGGCCACAAAATCCTCAAGCTCTGCGATCTCCTGCTGCTGACGCTTATAAGCGGCCTCAAGCTGTGCTTTCTTCACTGCGTAAACTTCCTGGAAATGATCGTAATCGCCCACATAACGGTCCAGCTTCTGGTTCTCCATGTGGTAGATCAGGTTGATGACGCTGTTTAAGAAGGGAATATCATGGGAGATCAGAATAAAGGCATTCTCATACTCCTGCAGATAACGCTTCAGCCATTCAATATGCTGCTCATCCAGATAATTGGTCGGCTCATCCAAAAGCAGGATGTCCGGCTTTTCCAGAAGCAGCTTTCCCAGAAGCACCTTGGTACGCTGGCCACCGGAAAGTTCGGAAACATCCTTATCCATGCCAATCTCCTGCAGGCCCAGCGCGCGGCCTACCTCTTCTACCTTGCTGTCAATGATATAAAAGTCATGGGCCATCAGAAGGTCCTGAATCGTGCCAAGCTCCTCCATCATGGCATTCATCTCGTCCTCAGATGCCTCGCCCATCTTATCGCAGATGGCATTCATCTGCTCTTCCATCTCGAACAGGTACGCGAACGCGCTCTTTAACACATCGCGGATGGTCATGCCCTTTTCCAGTACGGTGTGCTGGTCCAGATAACCGGCGCGCACATGCTTTGCCCACTCAACCTTGCCCTCATCCGGCTGCAGTTTTCCGGTGATAATGCTCATGAAGGTAGATTTACCCTCGCCGTTGGCGCCCACCAGACCGATATGCTCACCCTTTAACAGACGGAACGAAACGTCCTGGAAAATAGCTCGGTCACCAAATCCGTGACTTAAATGCTCTACATTTAAAATACTCATGAAAACTCCTCTCAAAACCTCTCAGACACAAACAATCTCTGCAAAATGTTGAAATCTGCGGCTATACCGCATTTTGCGAATGCTACTATTTTACCTAACAAATTCTGCGGTGGCAAGCTCTTTTCCCGGAATTTGCGCATATCTTATGGTAATTACACACCGGTCCATGTGAGCCAGGCGCTCTGCCTGTCACATGGCCCCGGCAAACATGACCAGGTGATTCCATGGTACTTCCGCTCAGCCACATTCCCCCTGCCTCCGATGCCCGCATCATCTGGATTGCAAGCGAACCGGCACGCCGGGAACAGCTTGCCAGACAGGGATTTGTACCGGATGAAACAGTCCGCTGTGTCCGCCGTTCCCGCCGCAGGCGGCTCTTTCTGTTCCGGGTGCGCGGACGCCTGGTCCTGCTGCCCCGGAAACTGGCCGGTGAAATCTTTGCGGAGATACAAAATACTTAACAAGTTGAGACAAACGCAGTATAATAGAAAAAATTTCAGGTACTGTTTTTTAGCTGCATAAAAATTGTCAGCAAAAACAGAAGCACACATCAGGAG
>ERZ773259.2244-NODE-2244-length-12812-cov-3.654935_pt1 | contig 12812 bp, 10 predicted proteins | sample MGYA00511961_ERZ773259 | MGnify/ENA primary metagenome ERZ773259 (study PRJEB29015, sample SAMEA2737775) | human gut metagenome | biome: human gut; feature: human-associated habitat; material: faeces | place: China | collected 2012 ...
GAAATAATCCATCCGTGAAGATGATTCGGAAACCTTCTTGCCGACTCCCACAGCCGTCCGCATCGGTCTTGGGATTGAAGTTACTGTTGCCGTCGTAGACACACAGGTAGGGATACTGACAATAAGGGAGAGGTGGAGCCACGCGGCTCCGCATCCTTTTATATTTAGCTTTTTTTGTTAAGCACCATCTGATTTTGTTGTAGATCGGCCATCCGGAGAAGCAGGGCATGACGTTCCATGGGCTGGCCATCTGGATGAACTACAACGGCCCCAGTGGAGTGGAAAGGGCATTCAAGCGTGTTATCCCAAAACTGAAACAACACGTCCACGGCGGAGTGTGGCCGGACATCCAGAGACCTCTCCAGAAGGCACAGCAGGAGTTCTGTTACTGCACGCCACAAGAGACATGGATCAAATAACAGTGGAATCTCGATATAAGAGTCAAGGTCTAGTTGTTTTGCACGGAAGTCAATCCTAGAGACTGCCTTGGTACATTTGTGGAAAAACTTTGAGCCGAGCAGGCATTGGCAGAGAGACGTTGGCGCCATTGGTATTGTGTATTATATAGGACGGTTGCGCTCTGCTCCATGTAATTTGTCCGGTGTTTTATGGCTGTGGGACAGGTGCTTCATCATCTTCAGGCGATCCTATTTTTTTGCGGGGGTGTAAACAAGAACTCTACATGGTTATCAGAATAGGCAGCATAGGTGTGGTCCTGCTTGGGGAGCCCTTGCAGCATTGTCATTTATTGTAAACAATGGATTGTAAAATTTGTGCGTTGATGTTAAAATATAACTAACACATTGGTGAGAACAATACACTTTTTGTTCAAATATGCAGCGGCTGGCGATATTTCTTTGCGGTCAGTAGATGAATCAAGTGTTTTGCTGTGGAGCACCAAAGTGAAACTACAGGCCAATTTGGCATGGGATTATCAGAAAGGAGAGAAAACGGAATGGAGTCCATGAATGAGGAGAAAGAACTGTTGGAACACGTGATGAAGCTGATGGCAGAGCATTTCGGGAAAAATTGCGAGATCGTGCTTCATGATTTTATGGCGCCTGACAACCATACAATCATCGGAATTGAAAATGGGGAGGTAACGGGCCGGGAGATTGGCGGATGCGTTACGAATCTGGGCTTGGAGATCCTCAACGGAAAACCGGCGGAGGATGCATTCAATTATGCCACCTATGCTGAAAATGGGCATCTTCTGCGGTCTTCCTCCATCTATTTTCACAACAGCGCTGGACAGCCCATCGGTTCCCTGTGCATCAACACGGATATTACGGATACCACGTATTTTGAAAAGATGCTGCGGGAATACAACAATACCCACGACTATGAAAACAGGGAAGATGCTTCTCCGAAGGAGGTCTTCATGCCGGACGTCCATGAGCTGCTGAATCGCCTGATCGACCAGTGCATCCAAAAATATGGAAAGCCTCCGAAGCTCCTGACCAAAGAGGAAAAAATTCAGTTTATCGCGGATCTGGATATGAAGGGGGCCTTTGTGATCACGAAGGCCAGCGATCGCGTCTACTCGCTGCTTGGGATTTCCCGATACACATTCTATACATATCTGGAGCAGGGGAGGAAAATGCGTGGGGAAAGCCGGACTCCTGTAGAATAAAATGTTTGTCTAAAAGACACATTTTTTGTCTTGACATAGAACGGATTATTGTGTTAAAATACAATCAAACTTAAAACGCAGAAATAAGAACAACGGTAGAGACGAATCCGATCATGTTTTCCTCTCAAAATTGAGAGTTTATTTCTGCGAATTTTTTTACCCTTTGACAAAACAGAATGTCTGTATAAAAAACATAAAGTATGTCTGCTATCAGAGGCCAACTTCTGAAGCATATAAAAACTGACAGGGGGAAAAACGATGAAAAAATGGTTTGCTCTCGCTCTTGCGGCAATGATGATGCTCGCAACACTGACTGGATGCGGCGGTACCGAAAGCGGAGGCACCCAGCAGACCCAGGAAACAGACCAGGGTCAAAGCTCCTCTGAGACCGACACCGTAGTTTACCCGGAGATTCCTGCGAAGACCGGCAGTCTGACCATTGGTATTTCGACAAACGCGCTCTCCAATATCCACAACCGGCATATGTTTGAGGGACTGAGAGAAGAGGCGGAGGGGCGCGGCCATACTGTCGTCACGGCAAACGCCAATGGTGACCCCACGCAACAGGCCAACGACATTGAAAATCTGGTGCAGGCCGGATGCGATGTCATCGTCGTTCAGAACGCGGACAACTTCTCTCTGAAGAATGCGGTTCAGGAGGCCAGAATGGCAGGCATCCGCGTGATCTGCGAAGACACCGGCTGGATTGACGGCATCGACGCCATGTTCCTGCTGAACAGCATTGCTGTCCAGGCAGACATTAACATGATCCTGGCGGCTGAGGTGGGCTTCAGCGGCAAGATCATCACAACGGGGCATCAGGACAACTTTGCTTTGAGGGCTGGCTCCTACATCCATGACGCATTTGTAGAAGAATATGGATTTGATGTTGTAGCTCATGTACAGACAACCTTCCCTGGTACGACCGAAGTGACTTATAACGGCGTAGACTCTGCGCTGACAGCCAACCCCGATGTGGTTGCGATCTTCACATCTCAGGATCTGGAGGCCATGGGTGCGATCCAGGCTTTGAAGGAGCACGATCTCTATCCTCAGGTAAAGTGCATAGGCGTTGACGGCGAGGTAGACATCCTCAATGATATCAAGGCCGACGGCTCCTGCATTGCCACGGTGGTGTCCGATCTGGACAGCGCCAATGTCAATGTCGTAGATGCCTGTGAGGCGTTGATGGCCGGCGAGGATGTGGCGAAGTACCACGAAATCCCGTACGCCGTCGTCACAAAAGAAAATGTGGATGAGTTCCTGGAGAAGGCTACTGCCGAGGCTGAGAAGTACGCGGAATAAGGCTGATATAGAGAACATTGGGCCGCCCTGCGCTCCGGAATGGGGCGGCCCGATGCCATCTATGAAATATTTTTAGAAAATGAAGGGGAACTGACCAATGAGCGTGTATGAGAATTTGAAAGAACATGGGATCGAGCTGCCCAAGCAGCTGGCTGCGGCCGGACTCTATAAGCCTGTGAATCAGGCCGGGAATCTGGTGTTCATCTCCGGCCAGGGCAGCATGGTGGATGATACGAAGATCACCGGCCGTGTGGGCGCTGACCTGAGCGTGGAAGAGGGCGCCGCAGCTGCGCGGATCTGCGCGATCAACACACTGGCCGCGCTGGAGGCCTATCTGGGGGATCTGAACAGGGTGAAGCGGTGCGTGAAAATCCTGGGTTTCGTGGCCAGCACAGATGATTTCCATGAGCAGGCGCAGGTCATCAACAGCGCGTCTCAGGTCTTTATAGACGCCTTTGGAGAAGAGGGGCGGCACGCCAGATCCGCCATCGGCTCCAACGCCCTGCCGCTGGGCTTGGCCGTGGAAGTGGAATCCATCTTTGAGATCGAGGAGGCCTGAACAATGCTGGGAAGGGATGTTAGCCCTGTAGAGATCGCGGACATTTTCGCGGCAGAACAGAGACTCCGGAAAGTCTTTCCGCCCTCTCCGCTGCTGAACATGGAATTCCTGAACCAGCAGCTGGGTGCGCAAGTCTGGTTGAAAGCGGAGAACCTTCTGCCGTCGGGGGCCTATAAATACCGCGGCGCCATGAACAAGATCACTTCTCTGATCGAGCGGTACGGCAAGGAGCTTCGGATCGTCACAGCTTCCTCCGGAAATCATGGCATGGCTTGCGCACTGGCCGCCCGGAATCTGGGGGGCCAAGCAAATGTCGTGGTTCCCGTGTCCACGCCCCAGATCAAAAAGGACAGCATCCGCGCACTGGGGGCCAATTTGGTGGAAGTCGGCGCGACATATGACGAGTCCTTCGTCTCTGCCTGTGAACTGGCAGAAAAAGAGCATCTGTACTACGTGCACCCCACCTCTGACCGGTATACTGTGGGCGGCCAGGGGACCATTTCCCTGGAGATTCTGGACCAGTGCCCCCAAGTAGAGCAGATCGTGGTGCCCATCGGGGGCGGCGGCCTCATCACGGGGATCGCTCTGACCATGAAGACGCTGAAGCCCTCCGTCAAGATCTATGGTGTGATGCCGGCAGGGTCGGCTGTCTATGTGGAATCCCGTCGGCAGGGCCAGCTGGTGACGCTGGATCACTGTTCCTCTATGGCGGATGCAGTTGTACGGAAAACCGGCGAGGAATACCTGTATCCTTACATTGAAAAATATGTGGATGACATCTTTACAGTCACGGAGGACAGCATCCGGCAGGCGGTCAGAACAGCGTGCTTGTATGGAAAGCTGACGCTGGAGGGCTCCGGTGCCCTGGCCTTGGCGGCGTTGCTGGAGAAAAAGTGTCCGCTCAGTCCCGGAACGGTTCTGATCTGCTCCGGTGGAAATATCGACAAAGCTGTTTTGGACCTGTGTATGCAGGCTTGAGAGGAAATGATGGCTATGATGACCGTGAATGGCCAGCGGCTCCAAGCACATCTTGAGGCCCTGGCGGATATTGCCCGAACCCCGGACGGGATTTGCCGACTCTCCTATTCTGACAGCTTTTGGAAGTCCAACGCCTATGTGGCGCAGCTGATGCGGGAGGCTGGCATGAGCGTCACCACCAATCCAGTTGGAAATGTGGTGGGCACTTATCCTGGCAGGTCTCCGACAAAGATTACCATAGGCTCTCACATCGATTCTGTAGTAAATGGCGGGATCTTTGACGGCTGCCTGGGCGTTCTCGCGGGGATCGAAGCGGTCCACACCTTATCTGAAAAGGGGATCGTCCCCGAACACAGCATCGACGTGGTGTCCTTTGCCGAGGAGGAGGGCATTGTGATCACCGGACTGATCGGCAGCCGTGCTTACTGTGGGTTGCCGCCCACAGAGCCGGTGCTAGAGAAGATGGGGGAGTTCGGATTTACCCTTCAGGACTTGGCAGAGGCGAAATACACGGGAGACATCGATTACTCCCTTGAGCTGCATATTGAGCAGGGCGGTGTGCTGGAGTCCCAGAAGAAGGATATCGGCGTGGTCCGCTCGATCATTGCCCTCCGGCGCTATATCGTGGAGTTTGCGGGCGTGGCCAATCACGCCGGCACGACGCCCATGACGCTGCGGAATGACGCGTTGGTCAAGGCGGCCAGGTTCATCATGCGGGTCCGCCAGGTGGTCATGGAGACCGACCCCCACATGGTGGGTACGGTAGGGCATCTGGAGGTGCAGCCCAACGCCATGAACGTGGTTCCGGGCCGTGTGGCTTTGACGCTGGAGCTACGGGGACTGCGGGAGGATCTGCTGGAGTCCGTTTATCAGATGCTGATGGAGGAGTTCCGGAAGGACATCGTCTCCTGCCGGCTGACGATGGAACAGCCCTGCTTCCATATGTCGGAAACCGTGCAGCAGAGCGTCCGGAACGCGGCCCAGAAGCTGGGACTTGCGGCGATGACTATGGACAGCGGAGCCGGTCACGACAGCATGAGCCTCTCGCAGGTGACGAGGGTCGGCATGATTTTTGTCCCAAGCGTCAAGGGAATCAGCCACAGCAAAGAGGAGTTCACGACGTGGGACGATGTGACCAATGGAGCAAATGTCCTCTTGCACGCCCTGTGTGACATCGATCGCCTTGAAACACCCGGGAGGTGAATTTTTTGAGCGAGAAAAACGACTATATCATTGAGATGCACGGCATCCAGAAGAGCTTTGGCGGCGTCAAGGCGCTGCGTAACATTGATCTGCAGGTGAAGCGCGGAAGCTGCCATGCCCTTCTGGGCGAGAACGGCGCTGGCAAATCGACCTTGATGAAGGTCCTGACCGGTATCATTGCAAAAGACAGCGGAAAGATCCTGCTCAATGGGGAGGAGGTCCAGATCCAGAGCCTCCGCCATGCAGAGGAGCTGGGCATCGCCATCGTTCCGCAGGAGCTGTCCTTTATCAGCTATTTTACGGTGGCGGAAAACATCTTCTATGGCGAAGAGCCTACACGTCCTCTGCCTCTGCTGATCGACTGGAAAAAGCTGTATACCGCCTGTGATGAGAAGCTCAAAGAGCTGAAAATCGATCTGCCCAGCAAAATGCAGGCCGGAAAGCTGAATGTCTCCGATCAACAGATGATGGTCATCGCTCGCGTACTGGCAAAGAATGCCAACATCATTATCATGGATGAACCGACGGCGCGACTTGGTCATGGAGAAGTGACGAAGCTGCTGAAATATATTCAATATCTGAAAACCTGCGGGAAGACCATTATTTACATCTCCCATCGTCTGGAGGAAATTTTCGAGATCTGCGATACCATCACAGTCCTGCGCGACGGCGAGACGATCCAGACCGCTCCCACCTCCCAGATGGACAGCGACAAGCTGATCAACCTGATGGTCAACCGGCAGATCAAAGTCAACACCACCCGGACCCGGAAGAGCAGCATCGGCGAGACCGTCCTCTCTGTAAAGGGACTTTCGAAAAAGGGTGTGCTGCGGGACGTCTCGTTTGAAGTCCACAAGGGTGAGATTTTGGGGATGTTCGGCCTGGTGGGCGCCGGTCGGACAGAAGCGGTCCGCGCCATGCTGGGGGTTGACCGGTATGACACGGCGGAAATCCGGTTGGACAGTAAGCCCGTCGTATTCAAAAACATCGGACAGGCCCTAGCCGCTGGCGTCGCGCTTGTGCCGGAGGAGCGGCGGAAGCAGGGGATCCTTCCCAACACGCCGATTTACAAGAATGTGTCCATCTGCAATCTGAAGGCGCTGTCGCGTCTGGGCCTGATCGACAAGAAGAAGGAACTGGAATACGCCAAGCACTGCACGGAGATACTGGGCGTCGCCTGCTCCTCCGTATTCCAGAATGTGGGAAATCTCAGTGGCGGTAATCAGCAGAAGGTAGTCATTTCCAAGTATATTGACCGCAATATCCGCGTGCTGATCCTCGACGAACCCACCCGCGGCATTGATGTCGGTGCGAAAGATCAGATTTATGAAATCATTGAGGGCCTGGCACAGCAGGGAATGGCAGTGATCGTGATCTCTTCTGAGATACCGGAGCTGCAGCTGATGTGCGACCGCATCTGCGTCATGAGCCAGGGGAAAGTGACGACCGTGATCGATCGTTCTGAATTTGCGGATTCCGATAATATTCTGCGGAATGCAATCGGAATATGAGGATAGGGAGGAGTTCATTGATGAACGCCAAATTAAATGTTTCCAGAATTGCCCGGAATTACGGGACGCTTTTCGCTTATATCATCATGCTGCTGGTGTTCTCGATCCTGGCGCCGAGTGCTTTCCCGACGCTTTCCAACGTGATCAGCATCCTGCGGCAGATCGCCATGCTGGCCACCATCAGCCTGGGCCTGACCTTCGTCCTGATCACCAAGCGCTCGGATCTGTCCATCGGCTACAGCACAAGCTTCCTCGGGATCGTAGTGGCTGCGCTCCTGGTCAGGGCTGGAATGAACATATGGCTTGCTGCATTGATCACGGTCCTTCTCGGCGCACTGATTGGACTGATCAACGGCGTTGTGATCGCCTATCTAGGAGTTCCGGACTTTATTGCATCTTTGGGAGTCGGTTACGTGGTGGCTGGCATCAATCAGGCCTATACCAAAGGCCACCCCATCTCCAATCTCCCGGCGGACTTTGAGATCTTTGGCGCTCAGCGACTGGGCGGTGTGATCCCGAACGCGGTTATCATCATGCTGATTGTACTGGTCGTGTCTAGCATTATCCTCAACCAGACAAAGTTGGGACGATACATATATGGCGTGGGTGATAACGAAGAGGCATCTCTGATGTCCGGCGTCAATACGCGCTCCACCATTGTGTGGGCCTATGTTTTCTGCGGCATTGCCTGCGGCGTCACGGCCGTGATGCTGACTTCCAGACTGGGCTCTGCGCATCCTCAGGCTGCGGAGGATTACTTGCTGGATGCTATTGCGGCCGTATGGCTGGGCGGCACCGCTTTCAAAGACGGTGAGCCGAATCTGGCTGGTACACTGCTGGGCGCTCTGATTATCGGAACAATGGCCAACGGCCTCACGATCCTCAATGTCTCCTACTACTATCAGGATATTGCGACTGGCCTGATTATTCTCGCCGCCGTTATTATCACCTCGGTTCAGAAGAGCCACAAGAATTAACGAAGGATTGGAGAATACTTGTATGAGAACACTGGTAAAAAACGGGACCATTGTCACAGCAGAGAGTGAGTACAAAGCAGATATTCTCATTGTCGATGAAAAGATCACGTCAATCGGCACCAATCTAGAAGGCCCCTTTGATAGAATCCTGGATGCAGAGGGCAAATATGTGCTCCCCGGCGGTGTGGACAACCACGCCCACTTTGAGGCGCTCAATACGGACGGCATCACCACAAACGAGCCCTATGCCACTACCTGGGTGGCCCTGCAGGGAGGAACGACTACCATTGTGGACTTCTGCACCAATGAACCCGGCATGAACCTGGTGGATTCCGTCAACTACCGCCTGAATGTCCGCGCCAAAGGCAAGGTGGCTCCCGACATCGCCATTCACGCCTGCTGCAACGATTTCACGGATGAGACCGTCGGTGAGATCAAAAAGCTGGTGGAGATGGGTGTTCCCACCATGAAACTGTTCCTGGCCTATAAGGGCACCTCCCTCTACATGGATGACAGCAAGCTGCTGGCCTGCCTGGAGGAGGCTGGCAAGCAGGGCATGACGATGATGGTCCATGCGGAGAATCCGGACGTTCTGGATAAGTGCCGCAATGATGCGGCCGCTACCGGACACTATGAGCCAAAATACCACTACATGACCCGCCCCCCCTACGGCGAGGCGGAAGCCGTCTCCCGTGCCATCCGGTTTGCGGATGCCATGCACTGTCCCATGTGCATTGTCCATGTCAGCTGCATCGAGGCTGGCGAGGAGATCCGCAAGGCTCGTGCGGAGGGCAAGGCGGTGATCGGCGAGACCTGTCCCCACTATCTGGTGCTGGACAAGCACAAGATGGACCATCCGGACTGGCACATCGCCGCCCGGTGGATCTGCTCTCCGGCCCTGCGGGACAAGGAGGACCAGGATTACCTATGGAAGGCGCTGAATAAGGATTGGCTGTCCATCTGCGGCTCTGACAATTCCGGCATCCCCCAGGCACAGAAGAACTGGGGCTGGGACGAGGAGCATCAGCGCTGCGACTTCCGGATGGTCCCTAACGGTTGCCCCGGCGCCGGCGACCGCATGAATGCCCTGTGGACCTATGGCGTTGCCGCCGGCCGCATGACACGGCAGAAGTTTGTGGATGTGTGCTGCACCACGCCGGCCAAGCTGAACGGCATCTATCCCCGCAAGGGGACCATCCAGGTGGGCGCTGACGCGGACCTGGTGCTGTTCGACCCGGACTACAAGGGGACGATCACGCTGGAGACCAACCCCACTGGCGTGGAGTACAACGTGTTCGAGGGCCTGGAGCAAATCGGCCGCGCTGATACGGTGTTGCTGCGCGGCAGCGTCGTGGTGGAAAACGGCAGGTATCTGGGTGAAGTTACAGAAGTTGTGGCTGACGGCATTACCTATCAGGGATGCACCAGCGCCAACGGCAAGTTTATTCCCGGCAAACCCTATGGTTTGGGATATGACCTCTTGAAAAGATCATAAGAAGAGGATTGCAATCGGGATGAACTCCTTGAACTTTCACGGATGTATAAGAGACGATGTTGATCAATTTCCTATCAATGCTGTAACAGGGCGCCGAGTACATACTCGGCGCCTTCTGTCATCATCCAGTTTGCATATGCGAACTACCTTTATTACATAGGGAACGTTGTAAGTGTAAAACGATTATAAGAATATGAGGCTATCCCGCCGAAAGGCCGATCTTAACTTATATCGTCTGTATCTCAGAAAATATTTCCTGTTGGCTTGACAAAGAGGGCGTGCCCATTTTGAAGAAATTGACGAAACCATTATCTGCTTAGTACGATGACTGGAATGTTAATATCATCAATCTGCTGGAGACCTACGACCGTCTGATTGCGTTTGGTCAAAAGAACCTCAGCACCCCCTTTGTGCAGGAGGGCATCCAGAGCATCAGCACCAGAAATCGCATCCTGCGTGAGCTCTGCTCCCAAAACCCGCCCATCTCCAAAGTGTTCCGGGAGATTGGGCTGGCGGACGAACAGGGATCCGGGATGGGGAATACTTATAAGTACACAAAGCTCTACTCCGGCGGGAGCCCGGAATTTATTGAGGGTGACGTGTTCCACACAGTCATGCCGCTTGCTCCAATTACGGCTGAAATGGTTGGACCGCAGGACGTCACCCATGTGACCCTACATGATACCCTGCTTGAGCGTATCCTTGTTTTTTGAACGGAACTGCGCTCTAAAGCGAGGATTATGCAACACTGTGGTTTTCAGGATTTCAAACATTTCACGCAGAAGTATCTTAAACTTTTGCTGAACCTTGGGATGCTGAAGATGACCCTTCCCGATAAACCTCAGAGCCACAGCCAGAAATATATGACGGTGCAAGGGGCTGTACCTAAAAATTGAACACAATTTGGAATAAAGAATTGAAGGCATGATCTTGGGTAATAAAAGACTATATTGTGGCGAAAAGCTTTGATAAGTTAGGCTGCCTTGCATACCTCTGTAAGACGTCTAATGAGGCTTGGTACCTTTCAGGTATACTAGAGGTTCTGCAGGCTGTCGGCGTCCAGATCGTGATCCTGGATGGTCCTGAGATTTATTCGGAGTGTGTCCCTACACGTATGTGGAGGACATGGAGAATATCATTGATCGGGGGGGACAGTTGGACAGGGGTTTATAATGCAGAAGATTACCCGGAGATACTGAGGAAGAATTCCATGCCGCTTACGATAAAGAGGTCCAGAATGAGCCCGTCGGGAAGATTAGGCCTTGTTTGAAAAATAAAAGTTACACAAGAAACCAAGTTATGCGAAGCTATGAGCATGAAACGATATGAATTAACAAAAGAACAATGGGAACGGATCAAGTCGCTGCTGCCACCAGAAGAAATGGGAAAGCGGGGGCGCCCCCGGAAGGATAACCCGATTATGCTCAACGGAATGCTCTGGATCGTCCGGAGCGGTGCGCAGTGGCGTGAACTGCCGGAGACTTATGGCCCTTGGCAGTCTATATACGCCCAATTCGCTAAATGGGGGGATGACGGCACTCTGGAAGTGGTATTCCACACACTGTCTACGGACGCGGATATGGAGAACCTGAACATGGACTCCACCTGCGTAAGGGTGCATGAAAGCGCAAATGGCGAGGAAAAAACGGCAGATAAGGCGGTTGGCCGTACCAAAAGCGGATGGAACACAAGACTCCACGCTGTTGTAGACGGTCTGGGAAACCCGCTGGAGTTCCGGATCTCCGCTGGAAATGGCCACGATTCGGTTCACGCTGTTGAACTGCCGCAAAAGGTCAGAATCGGCAGGAGTGCCGTGCCGCCAGACCGGGCCTATGGTGCCCGGACGATTCGGGAATATATCTCAGCGCACAGGGCCAGCTATGTGATCCCGCCGCAAAGCAATGTTTCCGATCCCTGGCCGGTTGACTGGCATCTGTATAAAGAGCGCCATCTGGTGAAGTGTTTTTCCCAGAAAATCAAGTGGTTTCGCAGAATCGCCACCCGATATGACAAGCCGGATGCTTCCCTCTTGGCCTTTGTGTATTTTGCCGCCATCGCTATTTTGTTACTTTAGCACAATCTCCGCCTTTTTTCGAATAAGCCCTAGTAAGCGACCCCATCCTTTTTACGGATAACCGGTTGGGAAATGGAGAAGCAAGGATACTGCCGATATCCGGTGATTTGCGCGTGAGGGAAGAATATCCGGGCAGAAAGCCGTTGCCGGGTGAAAGCGCCTAACCTGTTGGGCACACACTGCTGTTACCGTCATCCTCACAACCGTTTCTGAAAATTGCCCGCCACGGAAACATCCTCATCCATGATAATAAAGGAATTGGGATCTTCTTCCCGCAGGATTTTCCGCAGGTGGAGCGCCTCCTTCTTAGAAACTACTGTCAGCAGCAAGTCGGACGGCTCGTTGCTGTAAGCTCCGACGCCAGTCCACTTCGTCACGCCGCGGCCGGCATATCGGAACACCAACTGCTCCATGGCCTCAGATTTGGTGATGATCAGCATGGTGACCATTACATTCTGCAAGTGCATCCGGTCCAGAGTCAGGTAGGTGGTGCAGCCGAAGATGATGCTGTAAACCACCACGTCCTGTTCAAACAGGAGGAGGCCGATCCCGTATACGAACACATTCAGGATCATGGCGATTCGCCCCACGCTGAAATCCGGCTTTTTCTGGACGCACAGCAACCCCAGGATCTCCTCGCCGCCGCCGGAGCATCCCGCTGTCAGCGTCATGCCCGCCCCGACGCCGCATACCAGCCCGCCGATGACGCAGGCCGCGATTGTCTCGTCAAACAATCCTTCCGCCGGGATCGGGATTAGGGCCAAAAAGGCACTGTAACAGACGATGCAAAGGGCGGTCTTTGCAAAGAAAAAGTGCCCGAACCGGAACCAGGAAATCAGCAGTAGAGGAATATTCAGCAGAAAATAAAGAATGCCCGCCAAGTCGCCGATCTGCTGGATGGCAGGGAAGAAATGCAGCAGCAGCATTCGCAGCAGCTGCGCGATTCCCAGGAATCCCCCGCTGTACATATCATGCGGCAGAATGATCCAGTTCATGGAGGCGGAAAACAGCAGGGAACCCAGGATGATTTGAGCGGCTTCCTGCACCGGATGTCCCTTGTACAGCTCCAGTGCCGTG
>ERZ773259.2245-NODE-2245-length-12810-cov-4.497922_pt1 | contig 12810 bp, 13 predicted proteins | sample MGYA00511961_ERZ773259 | MGnify/ENA primary metagenome ERZ773259 (study PRJEB29015, sample SAMEA2737775) | human gut metagenome | biome: human gut; feature: human-associated habitat; material: faeces | place: China | collected 2012 ...
ACTGAATGTAGGACAATAAAAAAGACCAGATAGCTGTTAAGTATATCTGATCTTTTTCTGTAATTACTTTTTCTTTGGGTTTTATTTAATAGTAACGCTTAAAGCATCATGATCTGACAGTTTATCTTTAAAGAATCCATCCATCACAAAAAATTCAATATCCGTATTCGAAAACACTCTATCCGGTTTCGTAATCTCTCGATATGTATTTTTCTTGTCGGCATCAAAAATTTCGCTTCCTACAATGCTAATAATCCCATCCATCAATTTTATTTGTTTGATCTCCGATTGCTTTGTTACATTAGTATCTCCCAGGATGGTTAATTTCTCTTTTGTTTCTTTCCAGGCTTTCATTTCCTCTTTTACATCAAAAAGAAATGGATCCCTGGCATTATGTATACCTACTATAGTTTGATCATTTACGGATATTTCACACCAAGTCAACCACCTTTGTGGAGAAGGTTTCGATTTTGTGATATGTAAATCTTTTCTCACATATGCCACAACTATAGAATACTTCCCTTTTACGTCTTCTAAGCTGTCATAAGCATTAGGCAAAATAAGTCTATATCCCATCTTATCAAAACAATCAGTCATCTGTTTCCCCGCAGGGGTATTCGGTGCAAATTCTGAAAAGAATACTATGTCATATTTTAATGATTTTTCAATATTTTGAGAATCTAGTATTCTGTCACAAATACTATCGGCATTTTTTCTACAATACTCATTATCTACACAATTTCTTAGCTCTTCTCTGTCTTTCTCTTGTATTCCATAAAGACCATTAATATTTATATACAATACATTCATCTTATTTCATTTCTCCTTTTTCAAAATTTCCATTTTCAACATATCTTTAGCGTCATTTACAATCCAAATACATTGTCTTCCAGGACTTCATCAGGTACATCGAGTTCTTCGATATACTCCGACAGAGTCAGTTCTTCTTCAACTTCATTATACATCTCTTGCCACCTCTTTTCTTTTATGTTTAAAATAATGCTCCCACCTACAGAACCTACTTCATTATCAGTAACTTTCACTGAATGTAGGACAATAAAAAAGACCAGATAGCTGTTAAGTATATCTGATCTTTCTCTGTAATTATTTTCTTTGGGCTATTATTTAATATTCTGTCTCTGCCTTTGTCTATTTTCTTTGGGGTATTATTTAATACTATTCCAGACACTCTAAGCTCTTGGTTCCATGTCCTGTATCTTCCAAAATCCAGTATCTAGATTTGTCTATATCATCAATCTGTTCTTCGCTGATTAATTGAAATTCAAAATATTCCAGAAACTCCTGGTTTATAGATAATTTGATGAAGCTCCATCCTCTATCCCTACTATGAGCCTCCATAATCTGTTTTTCTTCCCAGATAACCCTTGGCCTATACCATGCTTCACGGGCATATCTATAATCATCAAGCCCATACCACCCCATAAGTCGTCCTCTGTCTAATCGAATAAACTTTTGATTTTTCGGATGATATTCTTTACTTATAAGATATGCTGCAATATTCTTTAATATCTTTTCCCGTGTTTGTTCATGCACAGTTTTTCCTGATCCATCTTTATGTGGCTTTACCCTACTATATAAATACGCAAAACGCTTCGTTGGATCTTTTCCTGGCTTTTTAGACGTATCCTTTCTTAATATCATATATCTTTTCCGCAATGGGCCATGCGCCAACGCAATTGCTATTACTGAAGCTAATGTGATTCGATTTTGACTATATTCCTCATTCTCACCGCATAACTTATCGTTTAACTTGCTTTCGACTTTTTCCCATTGTTCTTTCTTATTTTCCGGACAATGGTACAGCCAATATTTTTTTAACCATCCATTCGCTTCCGGATATGTTTCTTGCCATTCTAAAATACACGGTCTATGATTTTCCAAATCATCATTGATTGCTTTTTCTTTGGATTCTGAAGCATTAAGATCAAATCCACACCATTGAAGTAAAATATACTTCGTATCATTTAAGATGTTCTCATGAACAAGTCCCTCTTCGTTATAAACCTTTGGTTCTGTTTCAAATCCAAAAATAAATCCTCTTGCAAGAATTACAAGAATTCCTCCAATTCCATTCAAATCATCACTTTCATAATTTTCAGTTAACATTTTAGGCTGAATTCTGGGTCTATCAGATTCTGGATCCTCTACATATGCTTTAAATTCTAAAATTTCATTTAACATCTTCTTTTTCCTCTTCTATATATGGTTCCAGCTCTTTCCATTCAAATACTTCCCAAAAGAATCTGCCATAATCTTCTGACTTCTTTGTGATTTCATATAATGTTGCAATTTTTAATTCCAAAGGTAACTCCTTGGTTCCCGTCACTATTTGTTTAAGTTTCTGAAGACATACCCCGTATAATTTGTTTTTCGGATCTGTCTCATTTTTTTCATAAAATCCTTGAACAATACTTTCCAGATCTTTTTCTAATGATTTATCCAACTCTGCCATTTCTGTTCTCTCTTTTACAACTCTCTCTTTTAAAATCTCAAACGGGGGTACTTTTGGACCTTCTATTAAAGTAAGTACATTCCATAAAGTTTTATATCCCTGTTGTTCAAAATGAAACAGAACTTCCTGTTCTTCTTTTTTCAAACTTTGAGCATCAAATCCATTACCTATAATCTGTTCTAATGCTTTTCCTCTATTTTGCTTTGGTTGTAATAACCATTGCTTCTGATTCAAGCGATCTTTCATTTTTTCAATCGTATTATCTTTATTTAAACATGCTTCTATTTTTTCCTTTATACGTGGAAGCACATTTCTTTGAATTTCTATTACATTTTCTTCATCATATATTTCAAATAAGTTTGTTTGCAGATTCTTCGGTGCATAAAAAGTATCTTTTTTTTCATTCTTTAAGATTGGTAAAAACGTGTTTGCATAGACCCAATACGAATTAACAATCCCTTGACATTTTAATTTAAATCTTTCAATGTTTTCCTTGTCTCTGTCTGAGATCTCTTTGGAATATTCAAAAAACTGTGCACTTTTCGTTTCTTTCTTCTTTTTATATTGTTTTAGTCCTTCTTCAAAACATAATGGTAATTCGTTGATATATGTACCACCATCCTGAATTTCAAACGTAGCTTTTGTTTTACAATTTTTTGCAGACACACAAAGACATCTTTTTCCCTCAATATTTTTCCGAGTTGTTGACAGATTATCAAGATTATACCCTTCTTCTCCCCGCAACTTTTCTAAGTCTCTCAAAAATAGAATATAAGCACTCTTGTCAATCTCTGCTTTAAGTACAATGTCTAAATCAGGATGTTGACCGTTTTTAGCCGCATCAATCTCCAATCCTGTTAATATCGTACATTTTGCACATGTGGGACTATTTGAAGTAAATACCAAACCAGATTCGTCTTTGCTTGGTAATTTCTGATTCCTCTCATATTCTATCTGCCCGATAGTAATTGCAGCATCGGATATTTGTCCAATCCGATTAGAAAATGTATTTTGGATATGAGAAAACGGAACAGGATTCTGAATTTTGACTGGATTTCCTTTAGAAGTAGGTATTTTAATAACCGGAAGTGTTCGCTTAAAATACGGTACTAATCTATTCGTTGTATCATCCAGATAATTTCCAGCCTCATATGCTCCAGATGCAACCGCTTCTACTACATCCTGATTCGCCACCACATTGACCAGATCCCCGTCAAAATCGGCACCTCCCAGACATTGCGGAGCCGATGATCCCCTCGGAACCATGACAATACCAGTCAGCTTTTTAAAATACTTATCATATAATTCAACATGTCCTTTGAAAGAGTTATAGTTGACCCTACCTGCATATAAATCCTCTGTAGTCATTTCAAAACGCTTCATTATTACTTGTTCATTTCTTGACAAATGCGGACTCCGAAAGAATGCATAATAAGAATCATAGTTTAACTTTAACTCGTCCCAACAGTCACTCTGTGTACCTACAGGCAGGTAAAAACACAAATATAAATATTTTTGCCAGAATTTGGATATAATATTCTCATCCTCCAGTAAACTCGCAAGCAATGGCAATAAATCTCTGCATAAATATCGATTCTGTCCCTCCACAACTAATTTTCCTGTTGCCAGCTTTGTTAAAAGTCCTTTCTGTACATTTTTTAATTGTGATTTTATATATCCGTCGCTTTTTAAAGCAGAATTCTTAAATAACGCCCGTTTCCAGTTAGGTATCTGTCTTACAACTATCGTTTCCTCATCATTCTCCTGTGTATCACTATCCTCCTCTTGGATATTGTTATCATCATCATCCACTGTCATTTCTTCGCAATCTTTCAGATACTCGATAGGATTTTCTATAAAAAAACAATGTCTTTCTACAATCCTTTTAAATTGCTCTTCCGTAAAATGCAGTGTATTGATCATCTGATAGCTCAGATGTGTATATTTGGAGTTCCCGTAAGGTAAATTTGTCCCTGAAATATACAATGCATGATCATATTTTTTCATTGCATCACAATAGAATACCATCGGATCCATATTAGCAGCTTTATCAGATGCACTATCCAAATAATGTCGAATCCATTTCATACCTTTAAACATACTTTCTGTGATAAAAATATGAGCCTTGCTCAAATCTCTCTTTATACCAAAAGCATCTTCATACAACTGTTCACCTTTTTTTCCGTTATAAGTCTCTAAAAACTCATGCACATCCACTTCATGAAGCATTCCCTTCATGAACGGTAACCTGATCTGAAAAGAAGTGGCTCCTTTTATGTTCAATGCTTTATTAATGTAAGAAGCATATTTGGGCGTAATAAAACCAGAACCATCGAACGGAATATTCACATACTCAAACTTTTTTATTTGAGGTTTCTGAAAATTACATTGTAACACTTCTCTAAAATCTTCATCTTTTACTGCTTTAATTTCTGTAGTTACTAATGGAACTTCTTTTTCATAATTATGCCTTGTAACTGGCATTTCAGGATTATCCCTCTTTGTTCGTACATCCTTTATTATTACAATAGTATCCGGATTTATCACAAACTTTGGATGTTTAACTCTTTTAGAAGAAGAAAGATATAAACCTCTGTATGCGTAATATTTACTTTCAATTACCGGTATCTTTAAAAAATCCATTCCTAAGTTGAGACGTGTATTCAATCCTTCATAAAAATCTTCATTAATAAACGAAATACGACTATTCCGGCTCATGCTTCCACTCTTATCAAAAGCAACCATATGGACCGGATTTTCAACCCCTTCAAAATACATATCAAATCCATTTTCTACAAGATCTTTTGAATCGTTCAGCAAAGCTTTTTGGTTCTCTATCTTCCATGCCCCAGCATTCTCCTTATCAAGTGGCTGAAATATTTTACCAAAATCTACAATCACTAACTTGTCATATAATGTTTTATCTGTAAGTTTAAAAGGTTGTTTCTCTTTATCACACCATACAGATTCTATTTCTTTGCAGAATTGATAAAATAGCGCACAGTCTTCTCGTTCATCTTCCTGTTTTACAACATATCTTCGCAACGAATAATTCTCAAGATAAAGCTTGAACCGTTCTTTTTCTTCGCCTGGTCTCTTTGAACAAAAGTTGAAAAAAGCCTGGGCATCAATTGTTATAATTTTTTGTTTAATGTCTGGCATGATATTACTCCTCTTTGGTTAGTTGGGGCATTGGCTCCTGTTACACTAAAAAATATCTTTCGTCCAATTAATTGCTGCAAGATTTGTTTTAAACTTTTTCCATTTATGGTAATCTTGGAAGTTAAATGTCGGTATACTCGTTTTATCTTTTATTTTATTATATATTTTTGTTAAATCACCGATATTCTTTGATTTAATCTTCAATGGAGTCTCTTTACACTGTTTAAAAATCCATGTTTTATACCCAACTTCTCCTTTTGATGGAGGGTTACTAATATAGTCTTTTCGTATACCATTAATCTTGTTTCCTGATTCTTTAGAAAGTGTATAATATTTCCATATCACTCCATTTGTATATAGCACTTTTCCATACCAGAATAACTCTCCCAATAATTGTCCCGCTGGAGTCGCTCCCCCATCCGATCCATTCAGAAGGGTCTTATTTTTTTTAACATAATAGCCTATCCAATTGTCCTCCTCGTTCTTCCTTTTCTTCTTGTTCTCCTCACAAATTATTTCGATTGTGTTGAGGTCTAGGCATTCTATGAGTTCTTGGCTAATGCACTTTGCTTCCACACAACCATATATTTTTTGTAAATTGCTATCTATATTTTCTTTTTCCGGAAAACTTTCATCAAAAATCGCAAGATCTGGAAAACTTCCAAACCCATCTATATATTTTCTTTGCTCAACATTCTTATTCTTATTCTCCGTCTTGATCCTTTGACCCTTATGAACATCACGTATCGAAAGTTTTTCCGTGTTCGGACCATCTCTCAAAAGCATATTAATTAGTGGATATAATTCTTCCTCTTGTCCATACTGTTTATCCATTAGCCATAGTTCTCTCATATATTGTTCTAACGTCATTTTATCAACCTCTCTCTTTTTGATATTCTTATATATTTCACATTTCTCGGATTATGGTGCTATACTATAATGATATTGCATTTTCTGTCTAGCTCAGTATATATGCCAAAATTTCTAATACAAATTATACTATACTTTCCAGTCGTAATCCATTCTTTAATCTCAGAACCGTAAATTTACTGCAAAAATTTATTAGACAAAGCATCTTAATTAAATTTTCAATCTACAGATAAGATATCTTGATCGCAATAAGCTATGACACAAAAAAATGCAGATAACCTTTAGAATCCATGGCCATCTGCATTTTACGCAAAAATCACTACCCTATTTTTAATTTTACACTGACAATGTTAAGAATCTCCGGTTTCCTGAATAGTTAATAAACGGTTCAATTACACATCTTCATCCATATAACTAGGTATACCTATGCAAATCCGAATATCTGATCTCTGGTCCATGTTCGAATATAATAAAATATTCTTTAATCGTAAAACTTTCAAAACTGCACTCTGAGTAATACTTATGTAATCTATGAAAATCATATTCTCTCGTGTCTGCTGTCGTTTCTATTACCAAACAGTATTCCTTCGTATGATAAGCCGAAATGAACTTGATCGGTTTTATGTCCGAGGGTTCTTCGTCTATTCTTTTTAATCTCCAAATAAAATCATTATCATAAATTCCCACAGGCAAATTGTTCCTGTCATCTCGACGATATGCAAAACAATCAAGACAAATATCCACGACTTCCCTTTCATAGGGATATAAATAGCAAAAAGGAACTTCTATTGTTATCCCGTTTTCCTTATTTATGGCTATAAAAACTAAATCTTCAACTAAAACATCCCTCGTTACATCATATACTTCTGCCATCTATCTCACCAGACACCCTTTCCATTCCGACATTCCAATATTTACTTCTACTCCAGAATTAAACTCAATCGCGTATTCCTCCATTCCGTCAGAGAAGATTATTCCATTTTCAGGCATTTTAGATAATACCCGGAACGGATCTCCTTCACCAATCGTTCCAAATACAACAGTGGCATCTGTTGTATTTGAAGGAAATGGCTCTCTAACAACAAAACTTAACTTTTTCCCATCCAATCTTTTCATAATCACCACTACCATCATAACCAAACAATCCACATGCAGCCTTTGCCTGTGCCATTACTGACTTGTACCATCCGGTCTGCCCAATTCCTGTAGAAACTATTATACCGGATGAAGACTGTGTTTCTGTTATGACACGCCCCAAAGTATGGCGTGTGGTTAAGTCATATCGTGCTGATGTATGAGATTTGGGACCGATAAAAAATCATTCACAGCAAGCTTATCAGCAATCTGTTTCACATTAGCGAGTGCCTTTTGATACGTTTCATCTTCCAATATATAATCGGAAAAGTCTGCTCCCATATGCTCTATATAAAACTTTGCCTGAGCCTTCGTATTATACTTGTACAAAAGCTCTTGAAGGCGGCTCTTCTGCGTCACAATCACAATTTTATTTGCATTTCTATCCATCTGCTCTCCATTGCCGGGCAATTTCCAGATTGGACCACCCGGATTATATACTTATTTACTTGTAGCAACACCCGAAGATGTCAGTGTCTCCAGAAGATCCGGCGAAATATTCAAATTTCCGATTTTATCCGTGTTTTCCGCAAGACTGTTAAATGCCTTTGCAATCAGTGTTTTACTGTCCATACCGGATAAAAGAATGGCAAGAAGAACTTCCTTATCCACTGATTCAAATGCTTTAAGTACAACTTCATTGGCGTATGCTTTAGTGTCCGCTTGCTCTTTTCTTAACTTACTTTCAAGCTCAACCTCTTCCAAAGCATTTTTTTGCCTTAGCATTTGATTTTCATGCTCTTTCTCCGCAACTTTTATTTCTGTATTCAACTCATTTTCCTTAACAATTCGTTCCTGTTCTATCGCCGCATTTCTTCTCTTATAAATCGCATTATCCTGTTGTTGACGGATTTGTTCTCTTGTAGCTGACTCCAGAGCTTTTTGAGTTTCCAATGAAGGAGATACAGCCAAAATGGATACGGTTACAACTTCCAATCCTAACTCTTTAATGGCTTCGTTGGAGGTCATTTCTTCAGACAAAAATGCTGCTAATTTCTCCTGTGCATGAATTACCGCCTTCACATCTCTTGCATTAACAAACTTAGAAACAGATGTCTTTGCTAAGTTTGTTATTCGCTTTCCCATCACCTGCTTTGCTTCAACTTTTTTCCCTTCATACCCTGATTCACTTGTGTACGAAAAATCAATCATTCCAACTACCTTTTCGTAATCATGAATAATGTAAGAAATATCACCCTGTATATTGATTCTCTGAAAATCCGATGTCAACACATCATTGAAAGCAAAGAATGTGTCAAATGACACTGTAGGAACCACTGACATTCCTGTGTTAAGTGTGTTACAAAAAAACGATAATCCTACTCCCTGCTTTATAACTTTCCCGTTCTTCATCACAAGCACATACTCATTTGGTTGAAATTTATAATGTTTAAATCCCATGTTGTCTCCTTATTGATTCTGATTTACTACTCTCCTATTCCTTGCGGATTAAAGCCCCATTATCCGATGTCTGAAATACATCACCAATGACTCTTTCTGCCTTTTATGGTGAGGTTGTATAATATGGCTCTGCTTTTAATCCGCATAAATCGATCCTTTCAAAAATATTATCCTAAAAGATACGCTCGCAGTTCTTGTTCCGCGAATTGGTCTATTTTTTCATCCAACTCCTGGAGTCTTTCTAAGAAATGACTCATCAGCTTATTAAACGCTGCATCTGTTTTTATGTTCATCACACCATTCTTATATTCTGCTTCTTCCTCGGTAAAAGCTGGATACTCCGCTTTAAAAACATATTCCTCAACGATATTGTCCATAAACTGCAGTATCGTATTAAATATTGTATCCGGAAGAACCAGTTGCTTTCTTTCTATGACAGCTCGGATCCTGTAGTATTCATCTTCATTCTCTATAGCCATCTCGCTTACAAAACTTTTTAAAGCCTCGTAAATCTCCATGATCTGATTTTTCTGAAATTCACTTACTTTATCCATTCTCTTATCCTCCGTTTTTTCTTCCTCTATCTTTATCTCCTTTTGCAAAGCACCTTTCGGATATCCCAAATAACTCTCCAATTCATCCAAAAGTTCTGGTGTTCTAGAATCCGGTCCACTGGATTTATCTCTCTGCCAATATTTAACCGTTTCCGGTGATACATGCAGTTCTTCACCTATCCGCACATATAACTGTTGTTTAGAAAATATCCTATCTCCATTAAGTTCCTTTTTCTCTACTATGCTTTTCAATATTTCTCTGAATTTCCAACTGTCAAAAACTACCATTTCCTTATCCTTTCTTTCTTGATCCTGATTCTATTATATTCTACTTGTAAGCTTTCAGTGGAGTGGCAAATGGAGGAATATCAACCTCTTGAATTTGGCGATTCCCGTCTGCTATGTTATATTTATACATAATTAGATTGTGTATAAACCGTTACAACTTTTGATTTTCGAAAAAGAGAGAGCCGTTTGGCTCTCTGAAAATATATTTGATATCATTATAATCTACCTAGTATAATTACCATTTCCACAATCTATAATCCATCCTTTTTCTATACATTTGCTCAATGCATCTTCAAAATTTTTCGGATACACACCTTCCTCTTCAAATAATCTTTTAACTTCTTCAATGGTATAGGTTTCTCCTCCATCAGGAAACATACTTCTCCTCACACTGTACAACATTCTTCTTTCTCTATCCTTGTAATCGTTTTCTCTTATATCGTTCTCCTCAATATCTACAACAAGCATTCGATGATCACTTAATTTCTTTTTAATAAATGTTTAAATCACCCATAAACATTACCTTTTTATCTTTTTCTCTTTCAAACAAAAAATTTATTAAGATTAAGTGTTCTGAATTTTGAAAAATTTGAACATATGACTGGTTTTAAATCAAGCATTATGGTAGAAGGTAGAGAAAAAGATGAAACCATACCCCAAAAAGTGGAGTATCTTTCCTAGCGAAACGTGGAATCGCATTTTCTGAAATAGCCAAACGATTAAGTAGATTTGAAGAAGTGGCACAAAAGTACCTGAAAGAATATAGGATGCCAAAAAGAACTGGTGATGCGTATACATTGCTTTTTTCGAAATAAAATCTAGTCAGTAACCTGTTTATCATAAAAACGGAAATTTATTTAAAATGTATAAATATACACGGAGAATAGTTTATGAATTTTAAAAAGGGTGTTCCATTTTTTTACAACAAATTTGACAGAAAATAATCATAAAATTGCCGTTTTACAACAATACCATCTTATACCACGTAATACCATAACGTCCTAAAATCCTTGAAAACATGGGATTTAAAGGTATTATATGGTATCTGGTAATATATCAGAGAAATCAAAAAGTATACACCTCCGGGAAACACATTGCAAATCGAATTTCCACGACATCCTTGTCTTTCATGACTGAGTTGACTTCGTGTCCGATGTAGCGGGCAGGCTTCTCTATATTCAGTAAAACATCATCATCTAAAGCTAATTTTTTCATTTTTCCTCCTTTTTTAGTTTATTTATTTGCTATTTTTACATAATTTTAAGTGTGTAAATTTTACAATTTATAATATTTTCAATTTTAAAACTACTTTATTTTTTACCGTTTTTTTGCAAAAAAAATGCCCCCAATTTACCAATGTCATTAAGTTAAGGCAAAATAATTAGATTCTTATATTAGAAATAATATAGGAGTCTTTTTATTTTGTAAAAATAGTTGACAAACAAGATAGAATGTGCGGTCGCTTTCGCTACCGATATATATTAAGGTTGCGAAAGCGGCCCTTGTAATTAAGGAATATCTTGATTGCAAGGAGGATACATTATGAGTCACTATATTGAAAAGGTTACGGTTTCACTAGAAAATCTAATTTCAGAATTGGCAAGAAATCCATCTTTGTTCTTGAAAAATCCAGATACTGATTTTTCAAGAAACCGCAAAATTAATTTTAAGACATGTGTTGGCATTACCATGAATTCCGGCGGTTGCACGCTGAATAAAGAACTCTTGGATTTTTTCGATTTTGATGTGAATGCTCCTACTGTTTCAGCGTATACACAGCAGCGGGCTAAAATTCTGCCAGAAGCATTTGAATACTTATTTCATGCGTTTACAGAAGAAAATGCTCAAACAAAAAACTTATATGAGGGATATCAACTTTTGGCTTGCGATGGCAGCAATCTAACTATTGCACCGAATCTAAACGACCCGGAAACTCTTTGGAAATCAAATCAACTTGGTGCAACCGGTAATCACTTACATCTAAATGCCCTGTATGATGTTTTAAACAGAACTTATATTGATGCATTGGTTCAAACTGCCTCTACGTATCAAGAACACAAAGCATGCATTCAAATGATAGAAAGGGTGACATTGGACAAAGTTATACTAATTGCTGATAGAGGATATGAAAACTATAACATTATGTCTCACGCAATAGAAAAAGGCTGGAAATTTTTGATTAGAATAAAAGATGTTCACAGCAATGGCATTGCATCAGGCTTAGAACTTCCACAAACGGCAGTTTTTGATATGGATATCAATCTGATTCTGACACGAAATCAAACTAAGTCAAAGAAACAAGCAGGATATAAATTCATGCCAACAGTACAAACCTTTGATTATCTTCCAATAGGAAGCAAAGAGGATTATCCTATCTCCTTTAGAATTGCAAGGTTTAAAATAGCAGATGATTCCTACGAAACGGTAATTACAAACTTGGACCGTTTTTGCTTTTCGGCAGAAAAACTTAAGGAATTATATCACTTAAGATGGGGCATAGAAACATCATTTCGTGAATTGAAATATGCTATAGGGCTAACTAGTTTTCATGCCAAAAAAGTGGATTACATAAAGCAAGAAATATTTGCAAGATTGACCTTATATAATTACTGCGAATTAATTACAACATATGTAGTTGAACACACAGAAAATATAAGTAAGAAAAATCAGGTGAACTTTACTATTGCCATTTACATTTGCAGAGAATATCTGCGACGCAAACGGAAACTTCGTCCACCTGATGTGGTTAAACTGATAGAAAAACATATATTACCAATAAGACCTGGGCGTCGAGACCCTCGGAAAGTCAAACCTCAGGCGTCAGTAAGTTTTCTATACAGGGTAGCATAACCATTCATCATTATATAGGATTATAGACAGATGTACAATCCATCTGTCTGTTTGCCGTGCAAAAAAACAGATAACAAA
>ERZ773259.2262-NODE-2262-length-12740-cov-2.761372_pt1 | contig 12740 bp, 9 predicted proteins | sample MGYA00511961_ERZ773259 | MGnify/ENA primary metagenome ERZ773259 (study PRJEB29015, sample SAMEA2737775) | human gut metagenome | biome: human gut; feature: human-associated habitat; material: faeces | place: China | collected 2012 ...
ATGTCCGCGGGGATCACGGCCTTGGCCACCTGCTCGATCATGTCCTTCCGGATCTGCTCCAGGGAGACATCGGGGTCGTGCTGGGTGGAGATGACCACTGTATCCACCCGGACAGGGCGGTTGTGCTCGTCATACTCCACGGTGACCTGACTCTTGCCGTCGGGCCGCATATAGGGCACCTGGCCGCTCTTGCGGACCTCCGCCATGCGCTTGCACAGCTTCTGTGCCAGGGACAGGGGCAGGGGCATCAGTTCCGGCGTCTCGTCGCAGGCGTAGCCGAACATCATGCCCTGGTCACCGGCGCCGTTGCTCAGCTCGCTGTCGGTGCCCTCCTTGTTCTCCAAGGATTTGTCCACGCCCATGGCGATGTCGGCGGACTGCTCGTCGATAGAGGTAACCACGGCACAGGTGTCGCAGTCAAAGCCGTACTTGCCCCGGTCATAGCCAATGTCCCGGACCACCTCCCGGGCGATGTGGGCGATGTCCACATAGCAGCTGGTGGTGATCTCGCCCATCACGTGGATCAATCCGGTGCAGGCCGTGGTCTCGCAGGCCACGCGGCCGTTGGGGTCCTGCTCCAGAATGGCGTCCAGGACGGCGTCGGAGATCTGGTCGCAGACCTTGTCGGGGTGGCCCTCCGTTACGGACTCGGAGGTGAAGAGATAGTGTCTTGCCATAGTACAGGTTCCTTTCTGAGCACTGACCTCATCAAGGGGCGAAAAAAATGTGCGTTTCGACGGCGAAACGCACAAACGGATTTGGTTGCTTGCTCCTCATCTGTCGATCACCGCCGGATTTGGCACCTTGTCATAAGCAGGTTGCCGTGGGTTCATCGGGCCGTTCCCTCCGCCACTCTTGATAAGGGTAATAAAATTGTCCCTATTATCTTATCAGGTTTTTCCCGTTTGTCAATACGGTTTTTCCGGTTTTGCGGAGAAATCCGTCGCCCCGTCGGAAAACTGCGCAGATGTTCCGCCTGTTCAAAAATTATACATGACTTTTTTCCTCTGATCGGGTATAATGGATATCGCTTGTATATTTGAAATGTTCTGGAGGGCTTCACCGTGAGAAAACTCTGCGACAGCGTGGACCGCTTTTGCCTGCAGCATCCCCGCTTCGGCATTCCGAACCTGATGAAGTTTCTGGTGGGGATCATGGCCGTGGTATTTGTGCTGGACCTGTTCTCCAATGGCTATGCCAGCTATATGCTGTACTTCAACGCAGAGCTCGTTCTGCAGGGAGAGCTGTGGCGGCTGGTCACCTGGATGTTCCTGCCCACCAACGGCTCTCTGTTCTGGATCTTCATCAGCCTGTCCTTCTACTACTTCATCGGCACCTCCATTGAGGAGTACTGGGGCACCGCCAAGTTCACCCTGTTCTATCTGGCCTGCGCCGTGCTGATGGTGGTATTCGGCATGATCAGCATACTGTGGTCCCCGCTTCCCGTTGTCAGCAGCGGCAATCTCAACCAGATCCTGTTCCTGGCCTTTGCTACCCTGTACCCTGACGCGCTGATCCGCGTCTATCTGATCCTGCCAGTCAAGGCCAAGTGGCTGGCGGCGTTGTATGTGCTGCTGACCCTGTATGACCTGCTCCGTTCCGGTATGTGGGCGGCGCTGTTCACACTGCCCCAGCTGCTGGCCGTCTGGCTGGTGTATCTGGTGTTCTTCTGGGACAGGATCGGGGACCTTCTGCGGGAGTTCGGCTTTGCCGTCCGCCATCAGAACTCCCACCAGACCATCCAGTTCAAGTCCGCAGTGAAGCAGCAGCGGAAGAAGGCCCAGCAGCAGGGCTACCGCCACAAGTGCGAGGTCTGCGGCCGCACAGATACGGACTTTCCGGACCTGCAGTTCCGCTATTGCTCCAAGTGCGCGGGCTACCACTGCTTCTGTGAGGACCACATCTTCAACCACACACATTTTACGCAGTGAGCGTTTCCGCGGTCTCCGCCCATCGGGGCGGGGACCGCTTTTTTGACACGGCCCCTGAGATTTCTCTTCCTTCCGGCCCACAAATGCGGTATACTGAAAAAAACGACACCAGAGGAAAAGGGAGACGATACCCATGGAACGACAACTGGGAAAGCCCCTGCATATTCAGGCGGCGGAGGCCTTTGAATCGCCCGCGTTTCTTCAGAAGCTGGGAATGGCCCGCGCCGACGCGGAGCGTATCTTCGGCGGCGCCGACTGGCACCAGCTGCTCCGGGATCTAGTGCCCATCCGGGGCCGGATCTCCTGCGCCGACGCCCTGGCGGCCTTCCGCCCCCTGCTGGACCAGGTGGCGCCGGATCCCGCTGAGGGATGGCTGTCCTACGCCTACCAGGTGGCCCGGGCGCTGCTGTATCCGGCGTCGGACCCCGGACATACCTCCGCCCAGTGGGATGGAGCGCTGTGCTTTCTGCAGCTGCTCCAGGTCCTGTTTGACGCGGAGCGGACCTGCCTGCCCTTTGACTTCTGGCTGGACTTTGAATTCTGCACGGAGGAGGAACTCTCCCACAGCGGTGTGGCGGAGGAGTACCGCCGCTTCTGCTACCGGTTCCGGGAGGAATACATCTATGAGATGCTCCGCCTGAGCCGGGAGGTCACATCCTTCCGCACCCTGGAGCACATCGCCGGCGTCCACTATGTGTCCATGCGGGTGGCCCGGGCCTTCTGCGCCTCCGGCGGACTCATCGACCTGGGGCTGATCTCCGGAGCCGCCCTGGGCCACGACCTGGGCAAATTCGGCTGCAAGCCCGGGGAACGGGTGCCCTACCTGCACTATTACTACACCGACCAGTGGTTCACCCGCCGGGGACTAACGGCCCTGGGCCACATCGCGGCCAACCACTCCGTCTGGGATTTGGAGATCGAGAACCTGTCCTCGGAGTCCCTGACGCTGGTGTACGCGGACTTCCGGGTGAAGCAGACCTATGGGGAAGACCGCCGGGAGATCCCCTGCCTCTACTCCCTGCAGGAGGCCTTTGACGTCATCCTCAGCAAGCTGGACAATGTGGACGATGCCAAGCGCCTGCGCTACCGCTATGTCTACGCCAAGCTGCGGGACTTTGAGGACTATCTCATCTCCTTTGGGGTGGACACCACCCTCCGCACCGCCGGCGGCCCCGCCCGCCCGGCCAAAAATGCTGCCCTGCTGAACACGGACGAGGTGGTGACCGCTCTGCGGCGTACCGCCGTGGACCACAATATCCGCCTGATGCACCGGCTGGGCCATGAGCAGCTCTTCGGCAACACTCTGGAGGCCGCCCGGGGCGAAAAGAACCCCGCCCGGCTCCAGGCATACGTCTCCATTTTTGAGGAGTATTTCACCTACTGGAACGCCTCTCAGAAGCAGCAGACCCTGGACTTTCTGTATGAGCTGCTGCTGATCCCGGACGGAGACATCCGCCGCCGGGCCGCCGCCCTCATCGGACGCATCCTGGCCGCCTTCCGCCTGGGCTATCAGAAGGAGCCCCCGGCCGACGCCCCGCCGGACCCGGAGGAAGACCTGCCCTTCCAGCTGTGGGCGGAGTACCTGGAAAAGCTCATCGACCCGGACCGGCGGCTGACGCCCCGGCAGATCAGCATGATCCGCTATCAGGCCAAGACTGCGGCGGACGCGCTGCTGATGAACTGCTCCGACGCCGACGCCCCCCGCTTTGCCGGGGAGCTGTTCCGCCACTACCGCCGCCCGGAACTGGTGGACGCCGATGCGGCCTTTGCCCTGCTGGACACGGTGCTGAGCCTGCCGCTGGACCGGGTATCCGCCGAGGATCTGCACGTGCTGACCGGCTTTTCCGTCTGGTGGCTGGAACGGGGCGGCCTGCCCCAGAAGGCCGCCGCCCTGCGGCTGTTCCACCACCTGCTGACGGCCCTGGACCCCAATGGCCGGGACGCCGCGGCCATCACTGCCGCCGTGGAGGCAGCGGATTGCCAGGGAAGCACGCCGCTGCTGTTTCTCCAGGCCCGCCTGGGAGAGCGGCTGGGCCTGGATGTCTCCATCCAGCGGTCCCTGTTGGACCGGCAGGACGTTGTGAGCAATGTGTTTCTGGACAACCTGAAGACTGCGACCCACTGGGTTCTGAAGGCCGTGGGCGTGGAGTACCTGCTGGGTCAGGTGGAACAGGGAGACCGCGCCAACGTGCTCCACATCGCCACCCACTTCTCCAACCTGATGAAGGTCAGTGAGAATATCGTGGTCCGCCGGCTGGCGGGCGCTTCCCTGCTGGCCATTGCTCCGGCCCTGACGCCGGACCGCCGGAACGAGGTGGCCGTGGAGCTTTCCAAGGTGCTGGAGACCGGGCAGACGGAGATCTCCCAGTACATCCCCCAGTACCTGGGCCAGTTTGCCCTGTGGCTGACGCCCAGGGAACTGGACGAGATCGTGGATCAGATGCAGATCCTCCTCTCCTCCGCCAACACCGTGGTGGTGGCCGCCGCCCTGGCCACTGTGGGCGCCATGCTGGAGCATTATGCCATATACGCCCAGCGGTTCCACGAGTCCCGGGAGGTACTGGAACGCCGCTGGCGGCGGCTGGCAGGCCTGCTGTTGAAGGGCCTGGCCTCTTATCGTCAGAGCGTGCGGCAGGAGGCGCTGCAGATCCTGGGCGAGCGGCTCTTCGCCTCACAGACCCTCTCCTACGAGGGGAAGGCTGCCCTCTTCACCCTGATGGCCAAGAAGATCCTCTTCCTGCTGGGAGAGCAGCCGGAACAGGAGCTGAGCTTCTTCTACACCGCCGCCGCCCTCTCCCACATCTACCGCTTCATCGTCTCCTATCAGATTGAAAGCGGAGACTTCCCATTCTACATGCCGGGAAGGGCCGCCTTCTTTCCCGGCACCTTCGACCCCTTCTCCCTGAGCCATAAGGGCATCGTCCAGGAGATCCGGGACCTGGGGATGGAGGTGTATCTGGCCATCGACGAGTTCTCCTGGTCCAAGAAGGCGCAGCCCTCCCTGGTGCGGAGGCAGATCGTCAGCATGTCCGTGGCGGACGAGTTCGACGTGTACCTCTTCCCCCACGACATCCCAGTGAACCTGGCCACGCCGGAGGACCTGGACCGGCTGCGGGAGGTCTTTTCCGGCCGGGAGCTGTACCTGGCGGTGGGCTCGGACGTGGTAGCCAACGCCTCCTCCTACAAGGCGGCACCGGTGCCGGGGTCCGTCCACTCCATGAACCACATCGTCTTCCGCCGCTCCAGCGACGCGGAGGGACGGGAGATCGACGCAGATCTGGGCTGCATCTCCGGCCGCATCATCCAGCTGCAGCTGCCCACCCATCTGGAAGACATCAGCTCCACCCGCATCCGGGAGAACATCGACCTGGGACGGGACATCTCCACCCTCATTGACCCGGTGGTACAGGACTTCATCTACCGCAACAGCCTCTATCTCCGGGAGCCCCAGTACAAGCGGATCCTCCGGGCGGGGGATCGGGAGTTCTCCCACATCTCCCAGCCGGACCGGCACCTGTGGGAGGAGTTGACGGAGGTACCGCTTCAGGGGCGGGAGCAGCCGCCGGAGATCGACCCCAGGGACGGCCTCTGCATCCTGCGGGACGCGGGATCCCGCCCCCGGGTGCTGGGTTTTCTGACCCTGCGGACCGTGAACTCCGGCGGGCTGTATGAGGCCCTGGGGGACACGGAGCTGGCGGACTATGTCCGCAAGCACACGGCGGGGCGGGTTCAGCTGCTCACCGGACTTTACACCGCCCGCGGCTCCAGCGGCAGCTATGATGTGGGCCAGCTGCTGATGACAGAGGCCCTCTCCCGCTCCCTGGGAGCGGACTGCAGCTATGCCGTGTGGCACGCCACTGCGTCGGAGGAGACGCTGGACCTGCTGGAGAGGCAAGGCTTTGTCCCGGCGGAGCTGCCCAGCGCAAAGCCCCTGCTGCTGGTGGATATGCGCTCTCCCTCCGTACTGCTGCAGAACATCCCCACCACGCTGAAGGAGCCTTTCTCCTCCGACCGTACCGTGCTGGCGGCGGTCCGCGCCGCCCACTGCCGGATGCAGCGGGCTCTCACCGGCCTGTATCCGGGTTCTCTGATCCTGTCCCTGAACGCGGAGGTCATTTACCACCGTCTGGTGCGGAAGATCGTGGACCTGAACGGCGTCCCGGCGGAGCCCACAGTGCCCCGGGTACTGGGTCCCAAGATGTGCGTACCCTTCGGCAAGATCCTGCGGGGCAATGCCATCCCCAACACCGTCACCAAGACCATCCACACCGACAAGGTCTTTGCCAGGGACCTCACCTCCTTCGACATCGAGAATTTCCCCGGCTACGCGCCGCTGGAGAGCCAGATCCGCACCATCCACTCCTTCCGCCGGCCGGTGATCCTGGTGGACGACCTGCTCCACTCCGGCAACCGGATCCGGGCGCTGGATCCCCTCTTCCGGCAGGAGGGTGTGGTCATCGACCGGGTGCTGGTGGGCCTGCTGTCCGGCCGCGGACGGGATCTGATGGCCGCCAAGGGCCGCAGTGTGGACAGCGTCTATTTCATTCCGAATATGCGTTCTTGGTTTGTGGAGTCCACCATGTACCCCTTCATCGGCGGCGACACTGTGGGGCATGAGGAGCCCTCCGTCCCCGGCCTGACCCCAGCGGTGAACCTGATCCTGCCCTACGCCTTCCCCCGCTTCTACCGGGAGTGCGGACGGGAGGCGGTGTTCCGTTTCTCCTGTGCCTGCCTGGAGAACGCCCGGGACATCCTGCTGGCCCTGGAGACCACCTTCCGGGAGCGGTACGCCCGCAACCTCACCCTCTCCCGCCTCAGTGAGGCGGTGATCCTGCCCCTCTCCCCGGACAAGGGCAGCTGTATGCACTATGACCCCAGTCTTCCTGCCTCCGTATTTCTGCAGAACGACCTGGAGATGCTGTTGCGGATGCGGAACGTCCTCCAATCCTGACCGCGGGCCTGGCGCGCCATCCAGGCGAAAGGAGCCCTTATGTATTACTACCGCCACGGGGAGGTCATCTTCGCCTCTCTGCTGCCGGACCTCCCCCTGGAGCCGGCGAAGCGTCCCTCCGCAGGGACGCCCAGCCTCTTCCTCATCGACCGGGACCCGATTCGCAGCCGGTCCTCCTTCTGCGTCTCAGACCCCCGGCAGCTCACTGCGGAGACGGAGGATGTGACCTGGCTAGACCCCTCCCGGATGGGCGTTCCGGTCCCCTCCCTGCCCAAACGCCTCCAGCACACCATCGACGCCCGGCTGCTGCGGGCGGTTAACATCCGCCACCCCCGCTGGGCTGACTTTACCAAGGCGTCCGCCATGCATCTGCCAAGCCGCCTGCGGGTGAATCTGCTGGCGGTAGGAGATGTGGGCAGCACCCTTTTGACGGCGCTGAAGCTCCTGGGAGGCGACTGTATTGAGAGCATCGGTATCTGCGACCTGAATCAGAAGACTGTGGCCCGCTGGGTCACGGAGATGGAGCAGGTATCCTGGCCCTGGGACTACGACGCTCTTCCGGCAGTGGAGCCGGTAGCGGCCGGGGACTTGTTCCGCTGTGATGTGTTCCTCTTCGCCGCCACTCGCGGCGTTCCTCCGGTGGGAGGCGGTGTCCGGGACGTGCGGATGGCCCAGTTCGGCGCCAACCGGCCGCTGGTGGAGGACTACGCCCGGCAGGCCCGGCAGGCGGGATTCCGGGGACTCTTTATTGTACTGTCCGACCCGGTGGATCCCCTGTGCAAGGCGGCGTATCTGGCCTCCAACCAGGGGCCCGACGGCCAGTGGGACGGGCAGGGGCTTCGGGCGGAACAGATCCAGGGCTTCGGACTGGGGGTCATGAACGCCCGTGCGGCCTATTTTGCCAAGCAGGATCCCCGGTTCCGCAGCTTCCTGCTGGATGGCCGCAGCTATGGTCCTCACGGTCAGGGGCTGGTGATCGCCAACTCCCTCTCCCATTATGATGACGGCCTCTCCCGGGAGCTGACGGAGCTGGTGGCCACCGCCAATCTGCGGATCCGGGAGCTGGGCTTCAAGCCCTATGTGGCTCCTGCCATTTCCTCCGGCGCCATGCAGCTGCTGCTGACGCTCCGCCGGAGCTGGCATTGCAGCTCGGTGGCTCTGGGGGGGATCTGGTTCGGCGTCCGCAACCGTTTAACCGCCGCCGGTCTGGAAATCGAGACTGCCTCTTTGCCCACACCGCTGTTCGAGCGGCTGCGGGAAACCCAGACACTTCTGCGGGAGATCATTTAGCGGGCGGCTGCCGCCGCGTTTCATCATACCGGCCGCTGCACGCCGCTTTGCCCCGCGCACCGGGCGGGGGCTCGGCCGGAATGCAGCCGGACGCAGGAAGGAGATGATCGGCATATCTGAAGAACTGACGGTGATCCGCCCCGGCGGGGCGCTCTCCCCCCGGTGCGCCGGAGTGCTGGAGGCGGCCCTGGCGGGGCGGCAGGCAGAGGTGCTATCCCGCCTGGAGGGTCCGCTGACGGGACGGCGGCTCCTGTTTGTCGTCTCCCTGGATGAGGGCGGCGTGAACCGCGGGTTCTATGACCTGCTGGCCCATCTCCGCACCCATCCAAACTGCCTGGACCGCTGCGTGGGGAGCGTGCTGGTGGACGCCCCCGGCGATCTGTACACCAAGGCAGCGGGCCGGGACCTGGTGCTGGCCGCCAACCTTGCGGGCTGCGCCTTTGTGGGTCGCCCTCTGGTGGAAGGCACTGGCGATCTGCGGAACTTCACGGTCCAGGCCCGAAACGCTGGCTGTTCTTTGGAAGCGGCCTACCATCTGGCGACGGCGGATCTGGTGGAGCGGGTGCTGGCCTTCTCCCGCCCCCGGCTGGAGCGGCCGAAGCTGCTGGCCCTCCACGCCTCCAGCCGGGCCACCTCCAACACCCTGGCCCTGTGGGGGCTGGTGCGGACCCGGCTGGAGGAACGCTGTGACATCACGGAGATCTGCCTGCGGAACGGCACGCTGGAGGACTGTGCCGGCTGCCCCTACACCACCTGCCTCCACTTCGGAGAACAGGGCGGGTGCTTCTACGGCGGCGTCATGGTCCAGGAGGTCTACCCCGCCATCCGGGAGGCGGACGCGCTGGTGCTGCTGTGCCCCAATTACAACGACGCTCTGTCCGCCAACCTGACGGCAGCCATCAACCGGCTGACGGCCCTGTACCGCACCACCTCCTTTGCGGACAAGGCGGTGTTCGCCATCGTGGTGTCCGGCTACTCCGGCGGTGACATCGTGGCCTGTCAGGCGGCGGGAGCCATGAACATGAACAAGGGCTTCTGGCTGCCGGCGAACTTCTGCCTGCTGGAGACCGCCAACGACAAGGGCGAGGCCCTGGCCCTGCCGGGGATTCAGGACCGGGCGGATCGGTTCGCGGAGAATATGTTATGTCAGCTTGCATACTAGAAGAAGGCACGCCGAAAGGCGTGCCGCTTTTCTTGCTATGTGTTTGGGGTAGTATCGAACTCTATCACCACGTTTCCTTTGGCGTCATAGGCAAGAATAATCGGATATCCGTACGCCCGTTCCGGATTTCTTTTCCGCGGCAGGACCTCCATAATCCAAAAAAACGTGTGGTCTCCCTGCTTGATAAACGCCTCCCGTTCCACAGACAGGCAGTAAAACTCTGGGGTCGCCTGGTCAAAAGGCTCCGCCCTAATTTGCAGTTCTACGAGTTCAATTGTCGGATCGTCGATTCGGCCGAAATAGCAGTTTACCATCCTGTCATCATAGACAGCATCGTATTGGCCCACATACAACGGTGCATCGCCGGTACAGTCTACTGCGGAACCCCGTTCCGTCTCCCATCCCAATAGTCCTAAGTGCGTATCTGTCATTAAGAGCGCATTTTCATTTTCCATCAGATATAGGAGGCCAGTCGCTCTCAACTCCGGTTCCCAGCGCCGTTCCACAAGGTGGGTCCGACCTATGCCCTGCAAGTCCGCCGACCTATGAGCGGTCTGGATCGGCAGCAGCAAGCATATCCCCAGCAGGTGGTTCACCATCAAAAGAAATGCTAGTGCCAGGAGTGCCCAGCGCAGGGCCAGACACTTCCGCGTGTACATTCTGCTCTTTTTCATGGTGCCATCCCCTCCGGCAGGGGAATCTGGATACTGCCGGATTCCCCATATATGTCATACCGCAGGGTCACATAGGTGTCCTCTGGTTCTATGGCTACGCATCCGTTCCCTGCGTTCCACCAATCAAATGGCCCTGCAATCAAAGCCTCACCTTTCTCGCCGCTCTGGCTCTCCAAAACCATCTCCTTGCGGCCAACCACGCCCATAAACCGCCGGTCGTAGGAATCAAAATTGACAAAGGCCATGAGATGTCCCCATGGGATGCTGCGGTAGGTGCATACTCGTACTATCCGCACCACATCATCTCCAACTGTGAACTCCATCTTGGGATAGACAGCAGCAATGATCCCGCCAGATGGGCCAGCATGGTGTCTGAGATTTGGGACCCTGCGCTCTGTAATACCTGTCCAAACCCCAAGTGTCCCCTCCCCAGAAAAAACCAGTACTGAGGCCAAGATCCAGACGGCCAGCAAAATGGCCCCCCATTTCGCCACCAGCCAGCGGAAGGGGTATTGTTTGTTCAGCTCCCGTCCCACCTCATCTGGCTCTCCCATGGCGGCGATGGCCCGCTCTTCTGCCAGCTCCTCGTCATACCCCAGCTCCCGCAGGGCCTCCATGTGGTCCTCGATGTGGCCGTCCAGCTCCGACCGAATGGCCTCCCGCTCCTTCTCCGTCACACGGCGCAGGGACGAAAGCACCCGGTCCGTATAATCCCGCCTGTCCATATCATGCCGGGTCCAGCCCCGGACAGGCCCGGAGCACCGCATTCACCGCGCCGGAGTAGGTCTGCCAGGCGGCAGCCTCCTCCCGCAGCACCGCCGCCCCCCGGCGGGTAAGGCGGTAGTATTTCCGCATCCGGCCGGTGGGGGCCTCCTGCTGATACGCCTCCACCGCCCCGTCCCGCTCCAGGCCGTGGAGCACCGGGTACAGCGTCCCCTCCTTCATCTCAAAGGTGTGGTCGGATCTGCGGGCCAGCTCCACGATCATCTGGTAACCGTACATATCCTCCCCCGCCAGCAGGGACAGCACCAGCAGCTGGGCGTGGTCCATGGTCTGCTTTTTTGCCATCGGGCACCTCCTGTCCAGGCAACATACCTAGAATTACTATGCCTTTAGTATACATAGTAATTCTAGGTATGTCAATTACAAAAAACGCGCGCCTGCCCGGCGCGCGCTTTTTTCCTCAATTCTTCCCGATCCCCAGCAGATCCCGGCCATGGCTGTTCAAATGCGGCGCCAGCTGCTCGTAGGACAGCCGGAACTCCTGCGGCCCCATGGCGTAACAGGCAATCTCATAGGGGGAGAAGGCCACTGTCATCCCCTCCTCATTGAAGGAGACCGCGTAGCTGCTCCAGTTTGCGGCAATGTCCTGATAGTCCTCCCAGTAGCCGGCCTCCACGGCGGCTTCCGGCGTCATGTCGATCTGGCGGATGATCTCGTCCCGGACCGCGTCCAGAAATATCTGCCCGTCCGCTGCCAGAATCTCAGGCGCGAAGAACTGGCCCGTCATCAGGTCGAAGTTCCAGGCCAGCAGTACCGTGTTGGGGTGGGCCCCGCCGGTATAGCTGTAATACTCCGCCTGGATGCACACCATCTGCTCCGTCTGATAGACAGAACAGTCCAGCTCCAGCGTGTAGGGTGTCCAATTCCCACCGGACTCCGTCCGAAAGGCCAGCTCCTCCTCTGCCCAGGCCGTCACCTCGTCAAAGCCATCCGCCCCGGCCCAGTCGCGGAACCGGCTGTTGAAGGCCTCCGCCCTCTCCAGGGCCGCCGTCTCCGCCGGGGAGGCCGCCTCCGTCAGCACAGTGCCGTCCGGCAGGGTCACGGTCATCTCCGGAAGCTCATAGGAGCGCACAGCCAAAGTCGTGCCGTCCGCCGCCGCGGCGCTGTCCTCCAGCGTCTTCAGAACCACCGTATAGGTCAAGGGCTCGGATGCAGCCTGAGTGAAGGTGGCCGCGCCCGTCATCGTGCCGCTGTCCGGCTGCTTCTGTTCCGGGACGGCAATCTCCTGCGATGCAGCCGTGGGCTCCTCCGTCTCCGGAACGGGGGCTGCGCAGGCTGTCAGCATACACAGCAGCAAAAGCAGGGCGATCATCCGTTTCATAGGGGTTGCTCCTTTCCTCAGCAGGGCGCAGGCCCTCCTAAGATCACGGGACCTTCCCTCCACTCCGTGCCGCCGGCGGCGGAGAGGCGGGGATACGCCAGGGTATACAGGTCCGTGGCGCGGACCTCCAGTTCAAACAGGCGCCGGGCCTCCGGGCCCAACCGCCGGACCTGCGCCGGCCTGGTCAGCACCGGCACGGCTGCCGCCTCCCGCATCCGGGAGAGCAGTCGGCAACCGGTCCCATTGGCCGCCAGCACCCGCAGATAGGGCACCCGCTCCGGCATATCGCCGGGCGTCAGTCCCAGGTAGGACCACAGCACCATCCGCCGCAGGCGGGCCATGGCGTAACGCTTCGTCTTGGCTGCGGCCAGCAGTTCGGGCAGCGAGGCGGCAGCGCGGGAGGCGTCGTACAGTCGATTCCAAATGCCCTCCCGCCCCTGGTCCAGGGCGGCAAAGTCCGCCGCCTCCTCCTTGCACCCGCCCTTGCCGTGGACATACAGCCAGACCCGGTCGGCGGGCGGACCATAGAGGGAGGCATTCAGCCCGGCCGCCTCCAGCTCAGTTAGTTCCATCGCTTCCTCCTCGTGTGCCCAGCAGCTTTACCGGGCAGGATACTCTATTATAACAC
>ERZ773259.2263-NODE-2263-length-12736-cov-18.477959_pt1 | contig 12736 bp, 10 predicted proteins | sample MGYA00511961_ERZ773259 | MGnify/ENA primary metagenome ERZ773259 (study PRJEB29015, sample SAMEA2737775) | human gut metagenome | biome: human gut; feature: human-associated habitat; material: faeces | place: China | collected 2012 ...
TGGTAGCCAGTATTTTATTGCCACTGCATCCAAACGGCTCTATGTAGATTATGATCCGGCAAAAGATGTACTTAACATTTCATCTTTGGGTGACTATCTGCGTAACCAGCCAGCTATCTTGAAATCAATATTTCAATAAAACAATCTTTCAATTATGGAACTAATAAATAAAGATACCCCGCAAGTTAAAGAGTTTATTTCCTCGCTTGATTCGATGCTGAACAGTATTGAATCTATAGTCAAGCATTACAAGCCCTACCTGAATGGGGAACGCTTTCTTTCCAACCATGAAGTTTCCAAGAAACTGAATGTCAGTTTGCGAACCCTGCAAGAATGGCGAGATACAGGTCTAATCCCCTTTATCCAGATAAAAGGTAAAATCATCTACCGTCAGAGTGATATTGATAAACTGCTCCAAAAGCACTACTTTGAAAGTTGGAAAGAGTAACCTGCCAAGCCCAAAACATTGTTTTTCGGAATTTAATTTGAATCATTGACTTTTCCAGTGAAGTATTTAGTCTGTGCAAGTCTTTAGATGAAAATACGCTCGAACATAGTGAGAGGAAGATTCTCATCTAAACCGAAGGCTCGGACTTGAACAGGCTAAATACGGAACTTACCTTTGTCAATGCTTCATATTGAGTTCTGGAAAACTTACTATAAAAGAAAAGGATTGAGAAAATGAAATTCATTCTTCCCAATCCTTTTTCAATATTAGCTACTATCTTTATTATATAGCCAATTCCGACAGGCAGCTATTTACTTTTTGCATATCCTTGAAAATATTCTGATCCAATACCCTTGCATAGTGTTTTGTTACGCTTGTATCTGCATGACCTAACATCTTAGCAACATTCTCCATACTTACGCCATTTGCAAGGCAAATGCTTGTGGCATAGCTATGACGGGCGGTATGTGTGCTAAGATTTTTATGAATTCCGCACACATCGGCAATCTCCTTCAAATAACTGTTCATGCGTTGATTACACAATACAGGTAAAAGTTTTCCGGTACACTCTGCCACATCCTTATATTTATCAAGTATAGAAGCTGCCACAGGCAGCACAGGAATGTTACACATGATTTTAGTCTTTTGGCGGTTCTTCCTTATCCAAAGTTCCCCTTTATTGTCTTTTACCAAGTGTTCGGGTGATAAATCTTTCACATCGCTGAACGCCAAGCCAGTAAAAATGCAAAAGACAAAAACGTCACGTACCTGTTCTACTCGTTTAATTGTAAACTCTTTGGCGAGAATGATTTTAATCTCGTCCATCGTCAGAAATTCAGGATCGGTTTCTTCCAATTTGAAACGGTAGTAAGCAAACGGATCTTTCTTTATCCAGTCGTTTTCCAAAGCAATACGGATAATCTTCTTTAAGTTCTTCAATCGGGTAATAGCGGAGTTCTGCGCACAACCTTTTTCAATCTTCAAGAAAGCATCGAACTTAGAAATGAAGTTGGCTTCCAAGTTATTCAGGGCAATATCAGATAACTGATATTCTTTCTTAATGAATTCCTCCAAATATCGGGTAGTGGTTTCATACCGTTGAACGGTTTTACTAACAAAGTCTTTGCCGATCAGCTTACGACTTTGTTCGTTGTGTTCTCTGAATACTTGCAAAAGGGTTTTGCTTTCTTCATCCACACCATAATACAGTTTTCTCACAAGATCAACGGTGATAACCTTGTCGGAAGTTTCCAGTTCCCTATAAATTTGGTGTATGCGTGAGCGTGTGATTTCTAAGTAGTGGTTCAGTTCCACCGACATACGGTCTTTTCCTTTTGAATTCTCTTTTGCTTGATTCCATAGGTTTACGGGACAACTTCTTTTGATAGAAATATCTACCATACAGCCGTTTACAGTGATTCTCATGCACACAGGTGCTTCTCCGTTCTTTAATAACTTGGCTTTTTTGATAAAGAACAAAACAGAAAATGATTTTCGAGCCATTTTTACATCGTTTTTTTAAGTTACAAAACTATGTATTCTCTTCCAAAGTAAGTCTATGCAAAATGCTATGAATCAGTGAGAAAGATGCAAATTCGTGGGACTTTTTAGAATTAAATTTTAGTCCCACGATTTATCCACCGATAATATGCTTGAAACGGCTATTTTCTGCTACCTGCCAGAAAAAAGAAATCCCTGATAATATCTGATTATCAGGGATTTGCTTGATTTTTCTTTTGTTTTCAGTGATCCGCCTGGGGCTCGAACCCAGGACCCCAACATTAAAAGTGTTGTGCTCTACCTGCTGAGCTAGCGAATCAATCCTTATTTGCGTATCAGTTATTTCCTGATTGCGGGTGCAAAGGTAGTGACTTTTTTTATATCTGCAAGCTTTTGGGTGAAAAAAGTTTTATTTATTTTTCGTCATCTCCCTCTATCTTCTGATTATCAGATGTTTCATGTGTGTCGTATTTTATTCTCTCTTTATTGATGATGAAACGTTGATAATAGGAGAGCATTAGGGTGGTGAGCGGGAGTGCTATGATCATACCTAACATCCCGAGCAAGGATCCCCAGATGGAAAGAGATAAAAGAATGATGGCAGGGTTGAGCCCTGTGATCTTTCCCATGATTCTTGGGACAAGGAAACCATCTTGGATGGCTTGAACAACAATAAAAACAACGAGGGCACCTGCCAGGATTACCCAGAAATTCTCACCGGTATCAGCAGCTTTTAGGATTGCTAATATGACGGTAGGCAAGAAACCGATAATCTGCAGATATGGAACCATATTGAGGGCACCAATGAAAAGTCCCAAGGCAATAGCCATCGGAAAGTCGATGATCAGGAACCCAATGCTGAACAAGATGCCGACACAGAAGGCAACAAGTGCCTGGCCGCGGAAATAGCGATTCATTCCATCCTGTATGTCATTGACCAGATTGGATGCAAAGGTACGGTATTTGCCTGGTAGCAGGTGAAGCCATCCTTCTGCGATGGATTCATAGTCGAGCAAGATGAATACCACATATAATAAAATGATGAATGAAGCGAATACGCTAAACAGAATATTAATAGATTCCGCAACGAGTGCCCAAAGTTTAGGAACAGTCTCTTTAATGGTATTCATTATATTTTCTTCACTTAAGATTCGGTTCAGTGCCTGAAGGTCGATATGTCTGTGGATAAATTCCGAAAGAGTAGGAGGCACTGTTCCGGAACGATAAGCACCATTAGTCAGATAAGTAACCAACAGATCGTTCATTCGTCCTATTTCGGCAAGCATTGGGGGCACTAAAAGGTAAAAAATGGCAATTCCTATTATGGTAATGCTGAACAATGCGCAGAAAATAGAAATGATCCTGCTTTTAAAGCGTAATTTATACTGGAAAAATTTGACGAGCGGATAAATCATATAAGCGATAAGCCATGCCACAAAAAAAGGTAGCAGCACGCCGCTGAGCCTTTTAAAAAGTATCAGTAATCCCACAATGAGCGCACAGCAGATGGAACCACGTATGAAACTATCAAATGTAATCTTTTTCCTTTCCATAATAATCTGACGTTTGATGTGCGACCTCACCGAAAATGTCCGGGCTTTGCTACCGTGAGGTCATTATGATTTTTCTTTGTCCTCTTGCAGGGCTTTCTGGTAACATTCCCGACATAAAGGTTCGTATTCGGCTGTTTCACCCAATAGCACCTGTTTGTCGTTTTTCACCGTACGGTGTGAAAAAGAGGCTAATTGTCCACATTTTACACAAATGGCATGTACCTTGGATACTTCGTCGGCAATGGCACACAAAGCCGGCATCGGACCAAACGGTATGCCTTTGAAGTCCATGTCCAATCCGGCTATGATGACACGTACCCCGTTGTTTGCCAATTGATTGCATACATCTATTAATCCACTGTCGAAGAACTGTGCCTCGTCAATGCCTACCACATCAATTTCGGATGTGAAAAGCAGTATGCTGGCTGAAGAGTCGATGGGGGTGGAGGAAATGGTATTACTGTCATGTGAAACAACGTCCCCCTCAGAATAGCGTGTGTCAATGGCAGGTTTGAATATCTCTACGCGTTGGCGGGCAAACTTGGCCCGCTTCATGCGACGGATCAGTTCTTCGGTTTTTCCTGAAAACATGGAACCGCAAATTACTTCAATTCTTCCTCTTCTTCTCGTCTCTTGTATATGATCTTCTGAAAATAATACCATGCTGATGTATGTTATAATTGGTTGCAAAAGTAATAGTTTTATTGGCTTCTCGGTGTTTTTTCATTATTTATTTCTACATTTGCGAAGTCATTCAAGAAGAAATTCAGATGTAGATATGCAAGCATTGTTGAACGATATAGAATTGGATATTCAGGAACTTAAATGCCTGATGGAGGCCGTTTCGCGTAAACCGGATTCTGCTTTGCGTGAAGTGGCAAAGAGAAATATTGTGCAAATGCGTGGCCGGTTGGACATCTTACTGGAACAGTTGGATCGGGGAGCACTACCGGAAAACGAACTTCCTGACCGGATTATAAATCCAATGCCGGAACCTGTGTCTGCAGCAGCAGAAGCAGCAGCAGCAGCAGAAGAAGAAGAAGAAGAAGAAGAAGAAGAAGAAGAAGAAATAGTTGTGGGTAACCCGGAGAAAGATGAAGAGCCTGTAATAGTTCCGGAGGCTCCGGAGATGCCGGAATCTGAACAATTGGAATTGCCTGAAGTGACCGTAGAACCGGCACAATCGGCTGAAGTATCTATGAAGATTGAAACCAATACGGCTTCTACACCTATTTTGGCCGAGCGGATTAAAACAGCCGGAGATTTACGCCGTTCAATCAGTCTGAATGATTCGTTTCGCTTTTCCCGTGAACTGTTTGGGGGAAGCATGGAGCAAATGAATCATGTGTTGCAACAGATTGGGGAGATGCATTCACTGGATGCGGCTCTTGTTTTCTTATCTTCTAAAATAAAGGTGGAAGAGGAAAATGAAGCTAAAGCTGATTTAGTGGAACTTCTCAAAAAGTACTTTATATAAAAACGCGATTATTAGGATATGGGAAAACTATATGTGGTACCGACGCCGGTCGGGAATTTGGAGGACATGACATTCAGGGCTATTAAAGTCCTGAAGGAGGTCGACTTGATTCTGGCGGAGGATACCCGTACTTCCGGAATCTTGCTGAAACATTTTGAGATTAAAAACGCGATGCAATCCCACCATAAGTTTAATGAACATAAAACGGTGGAGAGTGTTGTTAATAGAATAAAGGCAGGAGAAACCATCGCTTTGATTTCGGATGCCGGAACACCGGGAATTTCTGATCCGGGTTTTCTGGTAGTTCGTGAATGTGTGCGCAATGGTATCGAAGTACAATGCCTGCCCGGGGCGACAGCTTTTGTTCCGGCGTTGGTAGCATCGGGATTGCCTAACGAAAAGTTTTGTTTCGAAGGTTTTCTCCCTCAGAAAAAGGGGCGTATGACAAAATTGAAATCGTTGGTGGATGAACACAGAACAATGGTGTTTTATGAATCCCCACATCGTTTGCTGAAAACATTGACACAGTTTGCCGAATATTTCGGTTCCGGACGTCAGGTATCTGTGTCCCGTGAAATTTCAAAGATTCATGAGGAAACGGTTCGCGGGACTTTGAGTGAATTGATAGAACACTTTACCGTTACCGAACCCCGGGGAGAGATTGTGATTGTACTTGCAGGAATAGACGATTAATAATAACTTCATTTAAAAACGTAAAACGTAATCGTATGAAAAAGTTAGTAGTTTTATTAGTATGCGCAGCTATGTTGGCTTCGTGTAACGGCCTGGGTGGTGGAAGTAAGGACCTGAAGGCAGAAAATGATTCTCTTTTGATGGAGTTGACCCAGCGCAATGCCGAATTGGACGAAATGATGGGTACTTTCAACGAAGTTCAGGAAGGATTTCGTAGAATAAACGCAGCTGAAAGCCGTGTTGACTTGACCCGTGGCACTATCTCTGAGAATTCTGCAACCGCAAAACAACAAATAGCATCTGATATTGAATTCATTACGAAACAGATGGAAGAAAACAAGGCACAGATCGCTAAGTTGCAGGCTATGCTGAAGAATAGTAAGAATAATTCGGCACAATTGAAAAAAGCCGTTGAATCTTTGACTCAGGAGTTGGTTGCTAAAACTCAGCGTATCGAAGAACTTCAGGCTGAATTAGCTTCTAAGAATATCCGTATTCAGGAATTGGATGCTGCAGTAACCGGACTGACTGCCGATAAAGAGTCATTGGCTGCTGAAAATGAAGCCAAGGCAAAGACCGTAGCAGAACAGGATAAGGCCATCAATAGTGCATGGTTTGTGTTTGGTACTAAATCGGAGCTTAAATCTCAGAAGATTCTTGAAAAAGGGGATGTGCTGAAGAGTGCGGATTTCAACAAGGATTATTTTACTCAGATCGATATCCGTACTACTAAAGAGATTAAATTATATTCTAAACGTGCTGATTTGCTCACTACTCATCCGGCTAAATCTTACGAGCTGGTTAAAGATGATAAAGGTCAGCTGACTTTGAAGATCACGAATCCGAAAGAATTCTGGAGTGTATCTAAATATCTGGTAATCCAGGTCAAATAAGTAGTATAAAACAAACGTAACTGATAAGGGCACGGACTACACAGTATGTAATCCGTGCTCTCTTTTTTGAAATGTACCTGATATATTAATATGAAATATAGAAACCTGTTTTTTGATTTAGATGATACTCTCTGGGCCTTTTCCCAAAATGCGTATGATACGTTTGAAGAAGTTTACGATAAATATGGATTGGGAAGGTATTTCGATTCGTTTTCCCATTTTTATTCTCTTTACCAAAAGAGGAATGCGGAGTTGTGGGTAGAATATGGAAACGGGGAGGTGACTAAAGAAGAGTTGAATCGACAGCGTTTTTTATATCCTTTGAAAGCTGTTGGCGTTGACGATGAAATGCTTGCAAAACGTTATTCTGACGATTTCTTTTTGATAGTTCCTACTAAAAGGCGGCTAATGCCGTATGCGGAAGAGGTACTTTCGTATTTGGCACCTAAATATAATTTGTATATTCTTTCAAATGGTTTCAGGGAATTGCAATCCTGTAAAATGCGTTCGGCAGGCATTGATACATATTTTGATAAAATAATTCTTTCGGAAGATCTGGGAGTGATGAAGCCTTGGCCGGAAATTTTTCATTTTGCTTTGTCGGCTACACAATCCGAACTACGTGAATCATTAATGATTGGGGATAGTTGGGAAGCTGATATTGTTGGTGCCCATGGAGTGGGAATGCATCAGGCTTATTATAATGTGTCCGGACGCACTGATTTTCCTTTCCGTCCTACTTATTCAATGACTGATTTGAAAGAGTTGGTGGAACTGTTGTAACATTTATAGATATATTGTATTTTTGCGTTCAATATAGAACGCATAAAAATACAACTATGGACACTCTCTTGCCTTTTGCTTTACTCTGTTTCACTTCTTTCTTTACGTTGACTAATCCGTTGGGTACAATGCCCGTTTTTCTGACCATGACTCATGGTATGACTGATAAAGAGCGGCAAGCGGTTGTTCGCCGTGCCACTTTCGTCTCGTTTATCACTTTAATGGTATTTGTTTTTGCAGGGCAATTCCTTTTTAAATTCTTCGGTATTTCGACCAACGGATTTCGTATTGCAGGTGGAGTGATTATTTTCAAGATAGGCTTTGATATGTTGCAGGCACGGTACACTCCGATGAAATTGAAAGATGAAGAGATTAAAACCTATGCTGACGATATTTCGATCACTCCACTTGCCATACCTATGCTTTGTGGTCCGGGGGCGATAGCTAATGCCATTGTTTTGATGGAGGATGCCCATACCATTGAAATGAAAGGAACGTTAATTGGCATTATTGCTTTGATCTATTTTATTACCTTCTTGATTCTGCGTGCGTCTACCCGATTAGTTAAAGTGTTGGGGGAGACCGGAAATAACGTGATGATGCGTTTGATGGGACTTATTTTGATGGTGATTGCTGTTGAATGTTTTGTTAGTGGATTGCATCCGATATTGGTAGGTATCTTGAAAGAAGGGTTGCTATAAATCAGATACTGATTCGTTCAGAAAAAGAAGAATGCCCGGATACGTTTTATATGTAAATCCGGGCATTCTCTTTATTGTTTGATAAATACTTTAGAAAGCATTATGCTGATTAGCGGCTACCGCCGGCCCACCAAACCGGATCGGTATATACATACTGGCCGTTTCCAAATGCAGATTCTACGTTCGGGTTTGCACTTACATCATCTGCTCCGTAAGGTGCGCGAAGTGGGAACTTGTAAGGGTTGTCCAGTTTGATATATTCCTCACCCATTGCTTTGAGGCGGCGTACATCATTATAGCATTCTGTTGTCTCACCGAAGGCTCCAAGGAATGCAATATATTTCTGTACCATTACCTCTTTTACAGGATTGGCATCGAATAATGGTTTTACGTTGTTGGTGAAATACTCTTCTGCTTCAGCAGTTGTGATAGCTTTGGTAGTCTCTTTAACGCCTCCGTAACTTTTTACTGTAGGAGCGTTAAGTGCAGCTGTTACACCTGTTTCTGCATTTGCAATGGCTGCAACAATAGCATCTTTCAGAGCATCTGCCGCATCATTGGTCTTATTCAAGCGAGCCAATGCTTCAGCTTTCAGGAAAAGTAATTCATGATAGCTCATTAATAAGGTTGGACATGTTTGCGAATATACGAATATAGGAGTATTATATTCATATTTAACAGACTCTGCCGTACCGTTATCGGCCATAAGGAATCTTGGGTCATCTGCACCGGTTACTTGGATGGACACAGCTTTTTCTTCTCCAGTTACCTTACCTTGTCCAATGCAAAAGATACGGCGTAATCTCGGATCCTTACGTTCTATTAGTTTATCAGCGTAGCTTTTACTTGCAGCCAATCCGTCACGGCTCCACTGGAAGTCAAATAACGGGTTTAAGTTTGTTGCACTATAAATAGAGAAAGCAGCTTGATCCTGAATAGATGTATATGATTTCTCTATGTACTCTAAAATTTTTTGTAAATCAGCTTCTTTTGAAGAAGAACGAGCTAACAGACGCATTGTATAACGAGCTTTCAAGCCGTATGCTAGTTTTAACCATGCTTCTCCGTCACCTTTATATATGAAGTCATACTCACCAATTTCATCGCTTTTGTCACCTTTGGGAAGATCAGTGATTGCTGCATCCAAATATTCCATAATGGTAGTATAAATAGCTTCTTGCTTATCTAATTCCGGAGTCATAAACTGGGGTTGTCCATTGACTAATTCCGGAAGGGCAGCCTGGCTGAAAGGAGTGTCACCGAATGAGTCTGCGATCAGTCCTGCATTGATTGCGGCCAATACTTCGGCAATACCTTTGGTTGTATAATTGGCTGAAACCTCATTTGAGCTTATGTTAATTGCGATACGTGCATTCTTCAGTGTAGAGTATAAATTACCCCATACATTGTTAAAAGTAGAAGATGCCGAAGGCTCTCCGTTACGCTTTTCCGCATTTGCCAATTGATTGTCTACTCCAACCATATGCTCTACGTAGGTAGAATAATATGTATTAAAGTCGCCTCCGATATTGCTAAATGCAGTTGCAGTGATTACGTCAGCCAAGATGAATTTGGCAGGTACACTGGTTGTGTGGTCTTTGTCTTCATTAATACGATCCATTGTATCTTCCGAACAGGAAGCAAATGCAACGGAAATCAATGCCACAGACAATATGCCTTTTGATAAATTAAATATTGATTTCATTTTTGTCCTTTTTAGAATTTAACTGTAATACCAAAACCATAGCTTGATGTTCCCGGGAGCGAGAAGCGTTCGAAAGCACCAGCCATGTTGTTATTTCCCTGTGATGATTCAGGGTCAATACCATTATCCATTTCTGACCAAAGCAATAAGTTACGTGCAAAGACGTTTACTGTTACGCCTAAGTATGACTTATCCAGTACCGGATAACTTAAAGCGATTTCGCGTAATTTCAGGAATGAAGAACCGTATACTCCGGCTTCAGAGATCGTACTCAATCTGTCGAAGTAATTATAAGCGTTCTCACCGCTGATTTTGATGTCATTAGGTGCGTAAGAACCATCTGCCAACTGTTTTACAGCCGGTTTATTGAAGTAGAAGTAATCAGCTTTACGATAGTCTGCTGATTTCTGGGTTACACCATAATAGTCGAGTGTTGACACAGTACCGGCATACATACATCCACCTTGCTTCCAGTCAAGTACTGCAGAGAGGCGGAACTTATAAAATTCAAAAGTAGTATTGAAGCCCAGTCTGAAGTCAGGAGATACACTTCCCAACACTCTGTTTTCACCTAATGTCGGCATACCGTTTTCATCTACGACAATCTGACCATCTTCGTTTCTTTGATAGCTTGTACCATAGATAACCGGGAATTTATCACCGGCACTCAGACGTACTTGCGGATCAACAAAACCTCCTAACATGATGCTTGATACACCCGGAGCTAATTTATCGACATAGTTGTCGATTTTAGAGAAATTGAATGCAAAATCCCAGTTGAAGTTCTTAGTTTGGATCGGATTTACACTCAAAGTGATTTCGTGTGAGTTTGTATGTACCGATCCACCATTTGTGATCAATTCGCTATATCCGGTAGAAGTAGCCAAAGGCACCTCGAATATCTGATCCTTTACATTCTGGCGTGAATATGTATAGTTCAATGAAACTAAACCGTTCCAAAAACTGAAGTCTGCACCGATTTCGTATGATTTGGTGTTCTGAGGTTTCAGGTTAGGATCATAAATTTTGTAATATGGAATATATGAGCTGATTGATCCAATAGGATACTGGATAGGAGTTCCTGACGAGAATCCGCCACCATAGACCGGAGTTTTATAGTAAGAAGGATAGTAAGTACCTGCCTGCCCTACTTCTGCATAAGAAGCGCGAATTTTACCATAAGTCAGAACATCATTCTTCAGTGCTTCCAATTCGGTAAAGATGAAACCAAGAGAAACGGAAGGGTAAGTGAATGAACGGTTGTTGCGTGGCATGGATGAAACAATATCATTACGAACAGTAGCATTCAAATACAGCATGCTACGATATGCTAATGAAATGTTACCGAAGTTACCAACGGTACGCTCGCGATGGTAGGTTCCTGTAGACGAATAGATTGATGCGTTAGCTATATGGTTCCATCCTGGGAAATTGAAGTTATTTCCGAGGTTGTATTTGTATTTTGAAGAATTATCGACTAATTCATTACCATATAATACATTTAAGTCAAGTTCCGGAGTGATTTTCCAGTCATAAGTAACAGTTAACAATGAATTTATTTCATTGTTTGTAACGCTCTGCTCTTCAATGCTACCTGTTCCGTTGGAGTGTCCATATCCCCATGTATCGGTATAGTTAGTGGTATAAGCATCGGTACCTAACTGGTATTTTACATCCAGTTTATGATTTTCTGTACCGAAATCAGTAGAATATTTAGCAAATGCATTTCCAAAAAAACGTTGAGTACGTTCTTTAAAAGAGTTATTTTCAACGGCCCAATAAGCACCATCGAAACCGCCTGTCGAACGATACGTGTTTTGTGTATAAGGATCTCCATCAATGTGTGATGGGATACCGGCTAAATCGTAGCTGGACGGTGCACCATATACAGTTGCCAGGATACCATTGTTGGCACCGGTTTGCTTTTTGATTTTAGAATAAACGAAGTTTCCATTGAAACCGGTAGACCAATTCTTGTTCAATTGAGCTTGTGCAGTTAGTTTTGCATTATAACGATCCATACCTGTAGAAGGTACAATACCGTTTGCAGTAGTACTTCCTAAAGACAAAGAGTAACTTCCTTTATCGAGGCTTTGTGCCACGTTTGCACTGCTGTTCCACGTTACACCTGTATTAAAGAAATCTTTAGCATTGTCATATGCACGAGGAGTAGCCCATGGGTCCAGTCCTGCTTTGGCACGCTGGTCTACATAGTATTGCCCCTGATGTTTACCGTATTTCTGGGTATAGGTATTATCCGTATTGCCACCATATTTGGGATCGTTAGCCAGTTCTGAGATCAAAGGGCCCCAAGAACGAGAATCTGATGGGCTAAAAGCACCATTAAATCCTTGTGCGAATTCTTTTTGGAAATCCGGCATAGTAGAAACCTTATCGAATGATAAACCAGTGTTGATGGTAACTTCCGGTTTACCTTTACGTGCACCTTTACCGCTCTTGGTAGTGATTACTACCACACCATTTGATGCGCGCATACCATACAGAGCAGAAGCAGCTTGACCTTTCAGGATGTTGATGCTTTCAATGTCATTCGGGTCGATATCTACCGCACGGTTTGCATAGTCAGAGCCTGTAACAGAGTTGAAAGTATCCAAGTCTGTAGATGATGAGATAGGCATACCATCCACAACATACAGGGGAGTGTTATCTCCTGTAAACGAGCGTGATCCGCGAATAGTCATTTTGGAAGAGGCACCCGGCATACCTGATGACGGTGAGATCTCTACTCCTGAAACTTTACCTTGTAAAGCGCTGGAAAGGTTACTACTTGATGCTTGAGTCAGCTTATCTCCTTTCACATCCTGTACGGCATACCCTAACGCTTTTTTCTCTTTTGAGATACCCATTGCTGTTACTACGACTTCGTCAAGTGCCTTAGCATCAGTCTTTAATATCACTTTGATTATCGGTGCAATTGCTACCTCAGCAGTCTGCATACCGATATACGAAATCTGCAAAGTCT
>ERZ773259.2264-NODE-2264-length-12726-cov-3.439744_pt1 | contig 12726 bp, 9 predicted proteins | sample MGYA00511961_ERZ773259 | MGnify/ENA primary metagenome ERZ773259 (study PRJEB29015, sample SAMEA2737775) | human gut metagenome | biome: human gut; feature: human-associated habitat; material: faeces | place: China | collected 2012 ...
AAAAGAGATTCCATGCAGCCTCCGCAGCCAAGCCTTCGTCCGATATCATAACACAGGGTACGGATATAGGTTCCCTTGGAACAGCTCACGGAAAAGGTAACTCGCGGCAGCTCGATACTCTCAATCTGAATATCCAGGATCTGCACCGGACGAGCCTCTCGCTCCACCTCCTTGCCCTGGCGTGCCAGTTCATAAAGCTTCTTGCCATTCACTTTCAGTGCGGAGTACATCGGCGGAATCTGCATATAGTCACCAAGAAAGCTTAAGATAGCTTCCCGTACCTCCTCTTCTGTCACATGCACCGGATACTCGGCCTGCACCGCGCCTGTAGTGTCCTGGGTATCAGTTTCCTTTCCAAGCAGCAGCACGGCCCGGTAAGTCTTTGTCTTGTCGGTCAGCATGTCACAGAGTCTGGTTCCCTTTCCCAGGCAGACCGGAAGTACACCCTCCGCTGCCGGATCCAGGGTTCCGGTGTGGCCGATTTTTTTCATGCGCAGGATACCACGCAGCTTCGCTACCACATCGTGGGAGGTAAAGCCTTTTTCCTTATATACATTGATGATTCCGTCCACTAGGCTTCATTCTCCTTTATCTGCTTTTCGATCAGCGCGGAAAGGTTGTTAATGACATCATGGACGCTTCCGCTCATCGTACATCCGGCCGCGCGGATGTGTCCGCCGCCGCCAAAATATGCAGCCACCCGGCTCACATCCACGAAGTTGTTGGAGCGCATGCTTACCTTGTATACATGATTCTCGGTCTCATACAGGAAGATTGCCACCTCCACGCCCTCCGTAATCCGGAGCTGATCCACAATGCCGTCCAGATCAGAGGCTTCTACGCCGTAAAAATCCATATCCTGTTTTCGTACCACGCTGAAAATACACTTTCCCTCCAGAAACAGCACACTCTCCAGCACAGCACGTCCCATGATCTGATTCTGGACATAGGTTTTTCGATAAAAGCTCTCGTCAATGATGCGGGAAAAATTGATACCCTTTGCCATCATGGCTCCGGCCACCTGCATAGTCCGCTGCGTGGTATTGCTGTTCTTAAAGACATTCGTATCATGAAGAATACCGGTATAAATACACTCTGCCACATCTCTGCTGATCTTTTCCTCATCCAGAAAATCATAAAGTGCCTCCCAGGTTGCGCTGGCATCGGCCTTCACAAAATTCGCCGCAGCATACCCCTGATTTGTGATGTGATGATCAATGCAGATGCTGGTCTTTGCGGTATTCAGATACACCACATTCTTTCCAAGGCGCTCCCGGTCTCCGCTGTCCAGGCAGATGCACAGATCATACTGCTTTCCGGTTTCCGGATCTGAGCAGATGCGCTCAAACTGCTTTAAGTAGGAAAATTTCACCGGAGGAGTCTCCAGATAAACATCTACGGTTTTCTCCGGGTACTGCTCCGTGATATAGTTGCACACAGCCAGACAGGAGCCTACACAGTCCCCATCCGGTCTCACATGGCCCACAATGGCAATGTTACCTGCTGCTTCTGCCAGTTCCATCAGTTTGCGTTCCTGCATCCTCCGTCACTCCTTTCTCAGTCTTTTAAATCTCTGGTTACCTCGTCGATCAGTCTGGACATGTTCACACCATACTCTATGGACTGATCCAGAACAAATGTGATCTCCGGGGTATTGCGCAGATTGACGCGGTGCGCAAGTTCTCTGCGGATGTAGCCCACGGCGCTCTTAAGGCCGGTCAGCGCATCCTTCGCGCGCTCCTCGTCGCCCAGCACACTGATGTATGCCTTGCAGTATTTAAGATCCGGCGTAACTTCAACAGCCACAACGGAGGTCATGGCGCCGTTTACCCGCGGGTCCTTGATCTCGGTGCGGATGATCTCGCTGAGCTCTCTCTGCACTTCCATATTAATTCTTGTATTTTTGATGCTGTTTTTTCGCATTCTATTTCATTCCTCTCTCTAAATACTCTTAAAGGAAGCACCGAAAATTCAGTGCTTCCTTTCCAAAGTTCAGGGAACCCGTGACTGTCTCTTTTGTGCGCAGTCACATGGATTTTCAGGTCATCACCGCAAAAAACTAGCGCGGTACCTCTACCATCATGTATGCTTCCACCATATCGTCTTCCTTGACATCGTTGAACTTCTCGAATACAAGACCGCACTCGTAACCTGCTGCAACTTCCTTCACATCGTCCTTGAAACGCTTTAAGGATGCAAGCGGTCCCTCGAAAATCTGCTCACCGTCTCTTGTGATGCGTGCCTTGCTTCCGCGGGTGATCTTACCGTCAAGCACATAGGAACCAGCGATCGTGCCGACTCCGGATGCCTTGAATGTCTGGCGGACAACCGCATGACCGGTTACCTGCTCCTCGTATACCGGGTCGAGCATACCCTTCATGGCTGCCTCGACATCCTCGATCGCCTGGTAGATGACACGGTACAGACGCATATCGACTTTCTCGCGGTCTGCGATGGACTTCGCCTGTGCGTCCGGACGAACGTTGAAACCGATGATGATCGCGTTGGAAGCGGATGCAAGGGAAACATCGGACTCGTTGATCGCGCCGACGCCGCCATGGATGACTTTGACAACAACTTCCTCGTTGGAAAGTTTTACGAGACTCTGTTTTACAGCCTCTACGGAACCCTGTACATCGGCTTTTACGATGATCGGAAGTTCCTTGACATTTCCGGCCTTGATCTGGGAGAACAGGTCGTCTAAGGAAAGTTTTGCCTTTGTATCTTCGATCAGCTTGTTCTTGCTCTCAGCGATGAATGTCTCAGCGAAGCTTCTCGCCTCTTTCTCGTTCTGGTGGGCGATGAAGATCTCGCCTGCGTTCGGAACGTCATTGAGACCGAGGATCTCGACCGGAGTGGACGGGCCTGCCTCTTTGACACGGTTGCCCTTGTCGTCCATCATTGCGCGGACTTTACCGTAGCAGCAGCCTGCCGCTACTGCGTCGCCGACTCTTAACGTACCTTTCTGTACGAGAACAGTTGCGACCGGTCCTCTTCCCTTATCAAGCTGCGCCTCGATCACAAGACCTCTTGCGCGGCGGTTCGGGTTTGCCTTTAACTCTTTTACTTCTGCTGTTAAAAGGATCATCTCGAGAAGTTCCGGGATTCCCTCTTTTGTATGTGCGGAAACCGGTACGAATACGGTATTTCCGCCCCAGTCCTCAGGGATCAGCTCATACTCGGATAATTCCTGTTTTACTCTCTCTACGTTTGCGCTCGGCTTATCGATCTTGTTGATCGCAACGATGATCTCAACGCCTGCGGCTTTCGCATGGTTGATCGCCTCAACGGTCTGCGGCATAACACCGTCGTCCGCTGCTACTACGAGGATCGCGATATCGGTTGCCTGGGCACCGCGCATACGCATGGCTGTGAACGCCTCATGACCAGGTGTATCGAGGAATGTGATCTTCTGGCCGTTGTAATCTACAACATAAGCACCGATGTGCTGTGTGATGCCGCCTGCCTCTCTGGAGGTAACGTTTGTCTGGCGGATCGCATCAAGAAGAGAAGTTTTACCGTGATCGACATGACCCATTACGCAGATGACCGGCGGTCTCGGAACCATGTCCTTCTCGTCCTCTTCATCCTCTTTTAAGAGTTCCTCGATGACATTGACTTTCTTCTCTTTCTCGCAGAGAACGTCATATTCCATTGCGATCTCTTCGGCTTTCTCAAAGTCGATCTCCTGGTTGATCGTCACGATCGTGCCCTGTAAGAAGAGCTTCTTAACGATATCAGCCGGACGTAATTTCATCTTTTCCGCGAGTTCCTTGATGGTGATAACCTCCGGGATCACGATGGTCTTGATCTCCTCGACCTTCGCCTCCTCCTTCTTCGGCTGCGGCATAACCGGAGCTTTTACGCCCTTCTGGCCCTTTCCTGGTTTGCCTTTCATCTCCATGTCGCGGTCTTTCTTTGCGTCATGCTCTTTCTTGTAAGCATTCTTGCTCTGCTTCGTATTCTGCTGCTTCTGTGCAAGCGGAGTATCGAAGGACGGTTTGGACATGCCCATTCCGCCGCGGTTTCCACCCTGACGGTTGTCATTTCTGCCCTGGAAGCCACCCTGGCGGTTTCCATCATTTCTTCCCTGATAGCCGCCCTGACGATTGCCGTCTCTGCTGCCCTGGTAACCGCCCTGACGATTGTCGCGATTGCCCTGATAGCCGCCCTGACGGTTGTCACGATTGCCGTCGCGGTTCGGGAACGGACGGCTCTCTCTCGGCTGGGACTGACCGTCTGTTCTTCCCTGGTTCGGGAGCGGACGGACATTCTCTCTGAGATCCTTTGCAGGTGCCTCAGATTTTGTCTCCTGTTTCTGTGCAGGTGCTGCCGGTGTCTCGGCTGTCTTTGCCGGTGCTTCTGCCGGTGCGTTTCCTGTCGTCGGTCTTACCTGCATGCCGGAACCGTTGTTCGGTCTTGCCGGTCTCTGTCCGCCCTGTGTACGGTTTCCCGCCGGGCGCTTCTGTGTACTGTTCTGCGGACGATAAACCGCAGCAAATTTCTTCTTTGCCGGTGCTGCCGGCGCATTATTTTCTCCCTCAGCCGGAACTGCCGGCTTTGTGGAATTCTCCTGATTCTGATTCAATGTATCTGTTCCCTCTTTTTTCTTTCCTAAATCCTTTTCAAACTCACTCACGCTCGCTACCTCCAAATCACGTTACAGTGCACAGCCACTTTTCGCCCGTGTACCGCAACTGGATCTTGCCGATGCTTCACATTCCTAATCGGCAAAATGCTTCAACAGTGCCTCGGAAAAATTCGGATCGATCACCGCCAGGGACGCTCTCATCTGCTTTCCCAGGATGTGGCCGAGTTCTTCCTTGTTTCCGAACTCAAAGTACGGGACTTTATAGTAAGTACACATGTTCCGGAACATTTTCTTCGTGTTGTCCGAAGATTCTTCCGATACGATCACCAGTCCGGCTTTTCCGGACTTTACCGCTTTTTCTGTGGAAAACTCGCCGCTTCTGACCTTTCCGGCCTTCTCCGCGAGTCCTAAAAGTCCAAGGACCTTATTTCTGTTCATCGATCTGTTCCATCTCCTTTTTCAGACTTTCGTAAACTTCTTTTGGAATTGCCATTTTAAAGGAGCGTTCCAGTCCACGGCTCTTCACTGCCTTTTCAAAGCATGCCATGGATGGGCAGATGTATGCGCCGCGTCCGTTTTTTCTCCCGGTCGCGTCGATGGAAATCACGTCGTCAGTACCTTTTAAAACCCGGATCAGCTCCCGCTTGTTTTTCATTTCACCGCAGCCGATGCACTGTCTCTGCGGAACCTTCTTTACTGTACTCACTGTCGTCGTTCCCTTCTCTCCTATTCTTCTGTCTCGGCCTGTGCTTCGGAAGTCTCCTCTGCCGGAGCTTCATTTTCTGCCGGAGCTTCTTCTCCTGCCGGCTCTACATCTTTCTCGTACTCGCCCTCAAAACCTTCCTCGCCGAAGTCCATATCATCGAAGAGTCCAAGCTCTCTCGCCTGTGTCTCGCTCTTGATATCGATCTTGTAGGTGGTCAGTCTTGCAGCCAGTCTTGCGTTCTGTCCTTCTTTACCGATCGCTAAGGATAACTGGTAATCCGGAACGATGACCTGTGCCTCTTTCTCGTCCTCATCCGCAACAACGGAGATGACCTTTGCAGGGCTCAGTGCGTTCTCGATCAGGAATGCCGGGTTGTCATCCCAGTTGATGATATCGATCTTCTCACCGCGGAGCTCATTTACGATCGCGTTGACTCTCGCGCCGTTTAAGCCGACACATGCGCCTACCGGATCTACGTTCGGATCTGTGGAGCTGACTGCGATCTTTGTTCTGGAACCTGCCTCACGGGCGATCGCACGGATCTCAACGGTACCGTCACGAACCTCTGCGATCTCGGCCTCAAACAGACGTCTCACAAGGTCCGGATGAGTTCTGGATACGGAGATTCTCGGTCCTTTCGGGCTGTCCTTGACTTCCAGGATATAAACCTTGATACGCTCGGTTCTCTGGAAGGTCTCGCCTTTGACCTGCTCAGCCTCCGGGAGGATCGCATCGATCTTTCCGAGATCTACGCTGACATTGCGGCCGATGTAACGCTGAACGATACCGGTAACGACCTCTTTCTCCTTGCACTGCCACTCGCTTAACTGGGATTTCCGGCTCTCCTCGCGGATCTTCTGTAAGATCACGTTCTTCGCGTTCTGGGTCGCGATACGGCCGAAATCATGGGAATCAATGGGGATCTGGACGATGTCGCCAAGGACATGTCTCGGAGCGATCATTCTTGCGTCGGCGAGGCTGATCTGTGTGACCGGATCCTCCACGTTCTCAACGACCTCTTTTTCCATATATACGGAATAATCGCAGCCATCCGGATCAATGATGACTTTCACATTGTCGGCCTTGCCGAAATGGTTCTTGCAGGCAGTGAGAAGGGAGTTCTCGATGGCCTCCAGCAATGTGTCCTTACTGATGTTGTACTCTTTTTCGAGTATGTTCATCGATTCCATCAGTTCCTTGTTCATTTTTTATCCTCCTTATTAAAAATCGAATGCCAGACGAATTAAGGCAATGTCTTTTCTATTGAATGTACTCTCGGAACCATCCTCGTAGCGGATCGTCACGGTGTCCGCGTCATATGCTGTGAGGATCCCTGAAAAATCTTTCTGTCTGTCGATCGCGCGGTACAGCTTGATGTCGACCGCCTCACCGAGACTTCTCTTAAAGTCTTTCTCTTTCTTTAACGGTCTTCCGAGTCCCGGGGAGCTCACCTCAAGGATATAGCTGTCATCGATAAAGTCCTCTTTATCGAGCCAGTCACTCAGACGTCTCGATACCATCTCACAGTCATCCACTGTGAAGCCGCCCTCTTTGTCGATGTACGCTCTCAGGTACCAGGTACCAGCTTCCTTCACGTACTCCACGTCGACCAGTTCATAATTGTTCTCTTCCATGATCGGGGTTAAAAACTTCTCGACCCTGGATTCATATTCCTCTCTTCTTGCCATGGGTTTCCACCGCCTCTCTGCCGGAATATTCCGGTTATGCAAAACGAAAGAGTGGACGTTTCGTCCACTCTTTTGACCGGTTACTTATGTTATCGATAGTTATCGTACCACAGAAGCTCGGAAAAATCAAGGGGTTTCCTTGGAAATATGCCTATTTGCGGGATTTCTGTGCATCTTTGCCGGATCGTTCTCCCTCTGCCAGCGCGCTGCAGCAGGATTTTACCGATGGTTCTTCCGTCTCATTGCATGGATGACGGATTTCTGATATACTGTTCCTATCTTAATTATTTAGAAAGCAGACCAGATAATATATGAAACGATTCGTGATCGGGATCCTCGCACATGTCGACGCCGGCAAGACGACCATGTCCGAGGCAATTTTATATGAAACAGGAAAATTAAAGAAAATGGGGCGTGTGGACAACCGGGACGCGTTTTTAGACACTTTCGCGCTGGAACGCGCCCGGGGCATCACGATCTTTTCGAAGCAGGCGGTCTTTCCGTTAGGCGACGCCTCCGTGACGCTCCTTGATACGCCGGGACATGTGGATTTTTCCGCGGAGATGGAGCGGACGCTGCAGGTCCTCGACTATGCGGTCCTCATCGTGAGCGGGGCCGACGGAGTGCAGGGACATACGGAAACTCTTTGGAGACTCTTAAAACGCTACCGGATCCCGGTATTTATTTTTGTCAATAAGATGGATCAGAAAGGGACGGATAAAGAAGCGGTCCTGGCATCCTTGAAAGAACGGCTGGATCCGGCGATCGTGGATTTTACGGGGATTTCCGGATACGGAGAGATTCTTGACTTTGGAAATGTTTCGTCAGACGGTTCCGGAAGCGGAATGACAGTGGACTCTTTCGCACGGTCCAGTTCCAGAAATGAGAGATCCGGTGAAGAGATTTTTGAGGAGATCGCCACCTGTGACGAAGAGCTCCTGGACTCCTACCTGACAGACGGAGTCTTAAAAACAGAAGATGTGCGTAAAGCGATCCACGACAGGAAGTTCTTCCCGTGCTTTTTCGGCTCTGCCTTAAAGCTTACCGGTGTCCGGGAATTTCTGACCGCATTCGGGGAATTCGCGTCATGTCCGAACTATCCGGCAGATTTCGGTGCAAAAGTGTTTAAGATCTCCCGCGACGAAGCCGGTGTTCGGATGACACATCTCAAGGTGACCGGCGGTGGTTTAAAAGTCCGGGATTCTCTTACTGATTCTGAGGAAAAGATCAACCAGATCCGCCTCTACTCCGGAGCAAAATTTGAGGCGCTCAAGGAAGCGGAACCAGGAATGATCGTCGCTGTCACCGGCATCTCCGATACAAGACCGGGGCAGGTCTTCGGATCTGCCTCTGAGAGTTCTCTCCCGCTTTTAGAGCCTGTCCTCACCTACCGGATCCTGCTGCCGTTCGGGGCCGATTCCCACACGATGCTAAAAAACATGCGGATGCTCGAGGAAGAAGACCCGCAGCTCCACATCGTCTGGGATGAGACACTCGGCGAGATCCAGGCGCAGGTCATGGGCGATGTGCAGATGGAGATCTTAAAGAGCCAGGTAAAAGACCGTTTCGGCGTGGAGATCGGATTCGGGGAAGGAAATATTGTATATAAGGAAACGATCGCAAAGACCGTCGAAGGAGTCGGCCATTTTGAGCCGCTCCGCCACTATGCGGAAGTCCATCTCCTGATGGAGCCGGGCGAACCGGGATGCGGGATGGTCTTTGCAGCAAACTGCAGTGAAGATATGCTGGATAAGAACTGGCAGCGTCTGATCTTAACGCATCTTGAAGAAAAACGCTTCCGCGGGATCCTGACCGGTTCCGAGATCACCGACATGAAGATCACGCTGATCACAGGACGCGCCCACCTGAAACATACCGAGGGCGGCGATTTCCGCCAGGCGACCTACCGGGCCGTCCGTCAGGGACTCTGTGAGGCGGGATGTGTGCTCCTGGAGCCTTACTACGCATTCCGTCTGGAAGTCCCGTCCGAGAATCTCGGACGCGCGATGGCGGACCTCGACCGGATGCAGGGTGAATTTTCCGCACCGGAGCAGGACGGCGCAATGGCTCTGCTCACCGGGACCGCGCCGGTTTCCACGATGCGGAACTACCAGCGGGATGTGATCTCCTACACGAAAGGACGCGGAAGATTGACGCTCAGCCTTTCCGGGTATGAACCGTGCCACAATGCGGAGGAAGTCATCGCTGCTTCCGGATATGATTTCGATTTTGACCTTCAGGACCCGGCAGGATCTGTTTTCTGCTCCCACGGCGCCGGCTTTGTCGTTCCGTGGAACGAAGTGAAAAACTATATGCATGTGGAGAGTCCGCTCGCAAAGCAGCTTGCGGAGGAAGCGCAGGAGCGGGATTTAAGAGAGGCAAATGAACGGCTCCAGGCGATGGAGGCCGATGTGGCGGCCGGGAAGGTTCCGGCCGGAGCAGGCGGCGGCAGTGCAAAGTTTCATTCCGGCAGTCCCTCTGGTGCTGTTTCTGAGGCAGCGGCTTCTGCAAATACAAGTTCCGGCCCTCTCTCCTTCTACGATGATAAGGAGCTCCAGGCGATCTTCACCCGTACATACGGCGAACCGAAACGAAAACTCGCCTCCGACTATGACTCCCGCACCGTGATCCGGGCAAAAAATACAGCTCCTGTAAAACCGTCAAAAGAAAAAGAGGAGCCGGAAGACGAATATCTTCTCGTCGACGGCTACAATATCATCTTCGCATGGGACGAGCTGAGTGAGCTCGCCGCCGTCAATATCGATGCGGCCCGCTACAAGCTCATGGACATCTTGAGCAATTATCAGGGATTCCGGAAGATCTGCGTCATCGTTGTCTTCGATGCCTACAAGGTTCCGGGCGGTGTCGAGAAAGTTCAGAAATATCACAACATCCACGTTGTGTATACAAAAGAAGCGGAGACTGCAGATCAGTACATCGAAAAAGTCGCGATCCGCATCGGCAGACGCTACCGCACCACAGTCGCTACCTCCGACGGCGTGATCCAGCTCATCATCCGCAGCCAGGGCTGCATCCTCTGGTCCGCAAGAGATTTCCGTGAAGAGATCGAACGCGTCGGCAAGCTGATCTCCGAGGAGAAAGGAAAACATACCGGCAGTGCGAAGAATTACCTCTTCCTGCACGCCGATGAGGAGACGAGAAAATATCTGGAAGATGTGCGGCTGGGGAAGAAACCGGAGATGCCGTAGTCATTTTTCGCAAATGGCGGAATTTCTCATTTTTCTGCCTTGCGCGGTTGCCTGCGGCATTCTCAGGCTTCGCGCAAGTGCACATTCCTGGCACATACTGCCTTTTTCCGGAAAGTTTCATCGAATTTTCCACAAAAACAAAAAAGAGGCCTTCACCAGTCTTCCCAATTTTCTGCCGCTGACATATTCAGCTTCTGAAAATTTGGGGATGACCGTGAAGGTCTCTTTTTTATCTTATCTGATCCATTATTTTTTCATGGATTCGATTACGCATTCATGTTTCTTTGTACTCTTATCATAATTGATCCCCACCAGCAGTAAATTTCCATGGTAATCTTTCAATGCATTCCCATACTGCTTTTCTTTTATCTGTGCCAGCGCGGCATCCGCACCTTTATCCCACTTTAATTCTATGATAATTGCCGGTTTATCCAGATGGTGTTTCCGTGGGATCATACAGATATCAGTAAATCCTTTTCCTGATGGCAGTTCACGCACGATCGCATAATATTCTCTCGCAAAATAAAATGCAAGACTGACCGTACAACTAAGTGAATTTTCATCATTATACTGAAGAATAGAAATCTCTTCATGTGCCTTATCGATTCCTGCTGCCACTGTATCAGCATCCATTTTCCACAGTGCATCCAGTAATCTGCGGGATGCTTCCATCGAATCTGCAACTCCATGCCAGCTCATGGTACTGATCGCATTGACATATTCTTTCGAAACTTCCTTATTGGGAATTTCCACTGTCCCATTCGTACTATTGTAAGTCAGATATCCGAGATGTACCAGCAGCGTAAGGACATCATCCTTTGTCGCAAAAGTCGTCATATCGTTACTGAAAGTACCAATATTGACGTACACTGCCTCGCCTGCAAGCATTCTGACGACTGAATCCTGCAGCCCATCCATATTCATCTGGATATAGATCTTCAGTGCTTCATAAGTTTCCGTCTGATTCCAGTATGTTCCAAACTTATGTCTGAGCATGGCCTCTACAACAGATTTCGGGCTGTACATGGAATAATACTGATCCCCGGACTGCCGGTGTGCGACAAGCCCATATCCATCATACCATGCCTTTGCCTCGTCAAAATCCATCTCATATTTCTGACAGAGCTGTGCCACTTCCTGTCCGGTAAATCCAAAATACTCCGCAAGCTCCCCCGGATCTGTCATGGAATACTCTGTAAACATATTTAACGCAGAATGTGATCCGTATTTTTTTATCGGAAGAATGCCTGTCATATACGCAAGAGCAACATACTCTTTATCCTTCAGCCATGCCCTCAGAAAATCCAGATATTTCTTCTGTGAATCCTGATCCTGCTGGTATTCCCGGAACAGGCAGTCCCATTCATCGATCAGGATCACAAATGCTCGTTTCGTCTTTGCATAAATATCTTTCATTACCTGGATCAGATTACTCTCGTCCCGAAAACGAACATCATCAAAATGTTCCATGAGATCAAACACCAGATATTTTTTCAACATCGAAAGCATCTCATCCATACTTCCTGTCATGCTGAGGAATTCCTGTATGTTTACCTTGATCACATCATATTGATTCAAATGAGCACGATAGGATTCCGCTTTGCTGATCTTCAGCGAGCGAAATAATAAATCTGCGTCTTCCCCACGCTCATAATAAGCAGCAAGCATATCTGCTGCCATTGATTTTCCAAAACGTCTTGGTCGGCTTACACACAGGAACTTTTGTCTTGTATCCAAAACTGCATTCGTTTTTTCGATCAGACCTGTCTTATCTACATAAATTTCAGAATTCAGGCTCTCCTGAAATCCCTTGTTTCCCGGATTCAGGTAACTTCCCATGTGAAATCCTCCCTTCTTTATTTTCCGCACTTACCAAGGATCTCCTCACAGATCTCCTCCGCTGTCTTTCCATCCGTCGCAACGGTGATATCTGCGGCCGCCTCATACTTCGGACGACGCTTTTCCATCAGATCCTCAATGTAAGAAAGATTCATATTTCCATTCAGGACCGGGCGCTCTGCGCTGTCCTTGACTCTCCCATAGATCGTCTCCGGTGTCGCTGTGAGAAGGACGATCTTTCCGCATTTCTTCATAAGACGGACATTCTCCTCCTTCAGCACGGCTCCGCCCCCGCATGAGATCACCGCCGGATCCCGGTCCGAAAAACTGCAGATCAGCTCCGTCTCAAGTGACCGGAAATATGGCTCACCTTTCTCCTTAAAGATCTCCGCGATCTCCATCTGTTCCCCGTTCACGATCTCCTGATCCATCTCCACCTGCTCCGCCCCGGTCATCTCCGCCAGACGCGCCGCATTCGTACTCTTTCCACATCCCATAAATCCGATCAGAAAAATATGTTCCTTCAGTCCTGCCATCCTTACATTCTCCTCTTTCGCCGCCCGTGCCACACAGAATTTCCGTTCTGTCCTCGCAGGTATCATTAAGAAAAGTATATCAGATATAAAAAAGAACTGCAAGCCGGGGATTACCGCAGGCCCTGCCTTGCCGCTATGTCGCGTTACCCCCCCCCCC
>ERZ773259.2288-NODE-2288-length-12566-cov-3.761410_pt1 | contig 12566 bp, 8 predicted proteins | sample MGYA00511961_ERZ773259 | MGnify/ENA primary metagenome ERZ773259 (study PRJEB29015, sample SAMEA2737775) | human gut metagenome | biome: human gut; feature: human-associated habitat; material: faeces | place: China | collected 2012 ...
GTGCTACTTTATGAGGGGGAGATAGTTGAATTTGTCTCTCTCAACTATCTAAATTTATTATAAAAAACAAATATGTCTAAAGTATGTTAAATTCCTTAAAGAAATCGGAAAAATCTTAAGAAGAACTTAAGAGGTTATAAAGAGAATGAAAACCTGAAAAAACAGTTGACTTTTTCCTTGAAATCGAATATTATATATAAAATCTCTTTGCACTGAATATATCCAATAAGGATAAGGGATAGCAGTACAAACTGATCAGGCTACATTCATTTTCAAAAAGATGATGTTAAGAAAATGATGTGCATGCCGGGCCGGTCGATTACCGGCAGCAGATGAGACGATATATCATACATCTGTGGGACAGTAAGTAGAAAGTTCCACAGGTGTATTTTTTTGCAAAAAAGTAGTCTTGTAAATAGAATACGGAGGAACAGTAGTCTCACCTTAGGTGCCATAGGAGACATGACATTATGAAAAATGGAGGTTATCTTATGACAAGTCAAAAACAACAATTAAATGAACAGAAAATGATCAATCATTTATCAACCGTGGGAATTCTTGGAAATGTCATTCTGACAGCGTTCAAACTGCTGGCAGGAATTATCGGACATTCGGGAGCCATGATATCCGATGCGGTTCATTCATTATCGGATGTGTTTGCCACATTCATTGCATTTCTCGGGGTAAAATTATCTAAGAAATCGGCGGACAGCGAACATCCATACGGTCATGACAGATTGGAATGTGTAGCATCGATGGTGCTTGCAGCCATTCTTCTTGCAACGGGTATTGGTATTGGAATGAGTGGTGTGAAGACGATCATAGCCGGTGATTACAGTCATTTGCAGGCACCGGGAACGATCGCACTTGTGGCAGCTATCGTGTCGATTCTTACAAAAGAGGGGATGTTCTGGTATACCAGACATTATGCGAAGATTCTGGATTCCGCAGCATTCATGGCAGATGCATGGCATCACAGATCAGATGCATTTTCTTCCGTTGGTTCACTGATTGGTATAGGTGGTGCAATGCTTGGATTTCCTGTGCTGGATCCGCTGGCAAGTGTAGTTATCTGTATTTTTATCCTGAAAGTAGCATTTGATATTTTCAAAGATGCACTGGATAAGATGCTGGATACTTCATGCAGTGAAGAATATGAAGAGAAACTGGCAGACTATATCAGAAAGAGCCGGGGAGTAGAAAGACTGGATCTGTTAAGAACGAGAATGTTCGGCAACAAGGTGTATATCGATGCAGAGATTGCAGTAGATGGAACACTTTCGTTGAAAGATGCGCATGCAATTGCAGAGGATGTGCACGACAATGTAGAAAAGAAGTTTCCGAATACAAAGCATATTATGATTCATGTAAATCCGGCATAATGGAAAAAATACCGCAGCTTTCAAATTTTGAAAAAGCTGCGGTATTTTTTCTTTGTTGGTGTTGTCTGAAAAATTTAATCCTGCTAATGAAAGTATGTTTTCGTTTGTGCTATGAGTTATAACCTTTTACGTATACAAAGCTGTCTGTATCATTGTCACGCTGCATTGTATAGTGATGATTGAGCATGGCTTCGATAAGTTCCTGTCCCTGGTTTTCTACGGCGACCAGAGTCATATCTAATGCATCTTCCAGTTCCTGTACCGTCATATCGTCCAGAAATACCTGTTCTCCGCTTCTTAACATATTGCATGTGATAAGAAGGGTGTCACCAAGATCGGTGCCGGAGGCTTTCTTTTCCAGAAGCTGGGCTTTGAGATCCTGACCGGTGATCAGACCGGATACGGTAACAGTCTCGCCAAAGAAATCATTGCGGATCGCAAATACATTGATTTTAATATATGGGAATGCTTTCATGATCTCCTCTGCGAATCCGGCAAGGGTACTGTAGGCAAGCTTGCCTGTTGCAATGGTAAGTGTACGGCAGGTCTCATTTTTCCAGGTCTCATAGTTGTCATTCTGCTTCAGAGCTTCCAGAGCGTCATGGAATTCTGTCTTTAAAAGACGCATCATGCCAACTCCGTTTTCCAGCTGGATATATCCATCATAGCGTTCTTCTTCCGGAAAATCACGTTCGGCAAGAATATACCATTCATCACTTGCCTGTATGAAGTGCAGACCATATTCTTCATAGAATTTTGGCTGATAGCTTTCAATCATATCAATGACTTCACCGGCTTCTTCTTTTGAAAAGAGTTCCAGCGGATAGAGACCTTCACGGTATTTTGTAAGTCCGGCAGGTACAACGGATACACTTCTCATAAAAGGAAGATAGCTGGAAAGATCCTCAATAGAACGTTTTAATTCATCTTTGTCATTTACGCCTTTACATAATACGATCTGACCGTTCATCTCAATATGTGCTTCATACAGATCCTGCAGAAATTTTAGCTTTTCTCCGGCAAACCGGTTATGCAGCATCTTACAGCGGAGCTCTGGATTGGTTGTCTGTACAGAGATATTGATCGGTGCGAGCTGCATATGGATGATGCGGTCAATATCTGCCTGCTTCATATTTGTCATGGTGATATAATTTCCCTGAAGGAATGACAGGCGGGAATCATCATCCTTAAAATACAGCGTCTCACGCATGCCCGGAGGCATCTGATCGATGAAACAGAACATGCATTTATTACTGCAGGAACGGTATTCGCTCATCAGTCCGTTCTCGAATTCTACCCCAAGCTCGTCGTCGTAGTCTTTATCGATCTCCAGAAGCCATTCTACCCCGGAAGGCTTGCGGATCAGTACTTCGACGTATTCATCTTTCATCAGATAACGGTAGTCAAAGACATCTTCAATTTTCTGACCGTTTATTTTTAACAGTACATCGCCAGGTTCGATTTCCAGTTCTTCTGCAATGGAACCGGGATAGACCGTCTGTATCAGGTGTTCCTGTTCTCTTCTACTCACAAAAATAATCCTCCATTTAAACATTTACCCATATAGACAAAATGATAGCTTATTCTGAGGTTGAGTGCAAGGCAAGAATGATAAAATAAGAACGTAATTTTTGGATAAATTGATGAAAAAAAAGGAATTGACGGGATTCATTTTTCTACGTGATGTGAAAAAATACAATTTCCGGTAAATATACGATTGTAATCAAACGTTTAACGTGACATAATAAGAAAGGAAAAGTTAAGAATATTTTAAAAGAATGTTAAGTGAGTGTAAAATAAGCTGACAACAAAGGAGAAAATTATGGAAATATTTTCTATGGTATTGTCATTGTTAAGCGGAGTTGCGTTGTTCCTGTTCGGAATGTCCCTGATGGGAGACGGACTGAAGCAGGTTGCCGGTAACAAACTGGAAGCATTCCTTTATAAAATGACAAACACACCGCTCAAAGGAGTAGCACTTGGTACGGGAGTAACCAGTGTCATTCAGTCATCTTCCGCGACGACAGTTATGGTCATCGGTTTTGTTAACTCCGGTATGATGAAGTTGAAACAGGCAATCGGTATCATCATGGGAGCCAATATCGGTACCAGTATCACCGGATGGATCTTATGTCTTTCTTATATTGATGGATCCAATGGAATTGCGAAAATTTTATCCTCTGCAACGATAGCGGCAGTTGTGGCAGTGATCGGTACGATCATGCGGATGGTCTGTAAGAGAACGACACACAAGAACATCGGTAACATTATGCTTGGTTTTGCAATCCTGATGACAGGCATGCAGACAATGAGTGGTGCGGTTATACCATTAAGAGAGAGTAAAGTGTTCATTGATATGCTGACGATGTTCTCGAATCCGATCGCAGGTATCCTGGTAGGTATTGCATTTACGGCAGTCCTTCAGAGTGCATCTGCGACAGTCGGTGTATTACAGGCATTATCGGTAACAGGAATCCTTACATTTTCAAGTGCATTCCCGATCATTCTTGGTATTGGTGTCGGAGCATCCTGTCCGGTACTGATCTCAGCGATCGGAGCTAACAAGAATGGTAAGAGAACAGCTCTTGTGTACTTATTGAATGATACCTTTGGAATGCTGATCTGGTCGATTGCATTCTATACGATCAATGCATTTGTTCATTTTGATTTTATGGACAATATCATGTCGCCGGTAGCAATTGCATTATGGAACACGGTATTCCGTCTGGTAACGGTATGTATTCTGTTTCCGTTCATTAACAAGCTTGAAAAACTGGTATGTCTGTTGGTAAAAGACAGCGCAGAAGAACTGGAAGACGAAGCGGATTTCGATCTTCTGGAAGAACGTCTTCTGGATTATCCGGCACTGGCAATCGGACAGTGTCACAGAGCAATGAGTGGCATGGCGAAGAAGCTTCGTAAGAATGTCAACCGTGCAATGAACCTTCTGAATGAGTATCAGCAGAGCAAGTTTGACAAGGTTCAGAGAAAAGAAGACCTGATCGACAAATATGAAAGCCGCCTGGGAGATTATCTGATCAAGCTGACAAAGCATGAGATGAATACAGCACAGACAAGACAGGTTTCACTTTATCTGCATACGATCAATGACTTTGAACGTATCGGAGATCATGCTTCTTATATTGCATATATGTCCAGTGATATGCATGAGAATAAGACACAGTTCTCAGAAGATGCATGGGACGAACTGAATGTTGTTATGGAAGCAGTACGTGAAGAAATCAATCTTACATGCAAGGCATTCCTTGAGAATGATAAAGAGATGGCGCAGAGAGTAGCACCGCTTGGTATGGTTATTACAACACTTTGTGATGAACTGAAGATGCGTCATGTGGAACGTATGAGCAGTGGTAGATGTGGTCTGGAAGAAGGAACTGTATTTACGGATATCCTGAACAGTTTTAACCGTATTGCAGCTCACTGTGCAAGTGCGATGGTTGCACTTATGAACAGTGGCAAAGAGAATATGGATACACATATCCATGATTCGAAGGTATATCCTTCTGACAGTTCTGAATATAAAACATATCTGAATGAATATAATCAGAAATATGAGATTAAAAAAGACGGGGAACATATGAGAAGTATGGAACCGGAAGAGGTTGAGTAGGATTTCATAAAAGGGCCGCTTATATGCGGCCCCTTTTCTATATTACTGGTTATTTAGCGATTCCTGTATGCTCTTGGTGACATCTGATATTCTTTTTTGAACAGCCGGTTAAAATAGGACAGGTTATTGAATCCTGTGCGTTCCGAGATGGACAGGATGCTGTCATCTTCCGTGAGCAGAAGCCTGGCGGCAATGGTAAGCCGGTAGCCATTCAGATAGCTGGTGAATGTTGTGTGCAGATGCTGCTTGAAGAATTTCATAAAATGAGATTCGGAAAAGCCCAGATAATCAGCGGTACTTTGAACGGTAATCGGTTCTGTATAATGTGATTCAATGTAGGACACAATCTGTTTTACCTTATCCAGAGATTTATCCCGGTTGAAAGTGACCGGTGTTCCCTGAGAAGAGAATAACAGGTAAAAGAAATGAAACAGATGCCCTTTTACCGATAATTCGTAATAATCAGGTCTTTTGCTGCAGAGATCATCGATCGCATCAATACAGGAAGAAAGTTCTTCATGGAAGAAACAGGTATCGTCAAAGAGCCATGGAAGTTCATATTCTAGTGAAAAATATGGCTGGAAATATCCAACTGTCCGGGGATCGGAATCCGCAGAATATAAAAGACTGGTCTGGAACAGGATATTTTCATATTCCATACAGTCTTTCCCATGTTGGGAGATGGAGTGAAGCTGGCCCGGACGGACAAGGACGATGTCGCCGGCTTTTACAACTCTGGGCTTGGTATCAACAGAAATGATGCCGCAGCCTTTTTTTATTACAATGATCTCCACGTCGTTATGCCAGTGAAGCGGAACCTGTGTGAAGTCCAGCGGGATGGAGCACAGATAGGTATTGTATGGAAACTGGATGCTGACGTGTTTTTTAGTTTCATGGAGGTTTTCATAGGTAAGTGTGTTCATGGATGTGTATAAGTCCTTTCTGAAGTAATTGGGATGATCAAAAAGTTGTATATTTGATAGTATTGTATTACTTTTTACTACTATGATGCAAGAGATAAAATGTATAATCCTATTATAATATCAGTGTAAAACAAAAGAAAACTGATGAAACAAAGATTCAGATCAATATTAAAAACAATCATGCGACAGCACACATTCAGGAGGTTAATTATGAATTTCTCAGAAAAGTTACAGCAGACACTTGGCAAAGCAATCAAAGATGCATCGAATGAAGAGATTTACGCAGCACTTCTTAACACAGTAAAAGAAGCTGCAGCAGATAAAGGAAGAAATATTTCCGAAAAAGGCAGAAAAATATATTATATATCAGCAGAATTCCTGATCGGAAAATTGTTATCCAACAACCTGATCAACCTTGGCGTATACGATGAAGTAAGAGAGCTTCTTGCAGCAAATGGAAAAGACATCTGCGAGATCGAAGAAGTAGAACCGGAACCGTCACTTGGTAACGGCGGACTTGGAAGATTGGCAGCATGCTTCTTAGATTCCATTGCAACACTCGGTCTGGAAGGAGACGGAATCGGACTGAACTATCACCTTGGACTGTTCAAACAGGTATTTGAAAATCACAAACAAAAAGAGACTCCAAACCCATGGATCCAGAATACAAGCTGGCTTACTGATACAGGAATCGGATTCGATGTACCATTCAAAGATTTCAGCCTGCATTCAAAATTATACGATATCGATGTAACCGGATATGAAAATGGAACCAACAAACTTCACTTATTCGATATCGAATCTGTAAATGAAAATATCGTAGGCGACGGAATCTCATTTGACAAGAATGATATCCGTGAGAACCTGACGCTGTTTCTCTATCCGGACGACAGTGACAAACAGGGCGAACTGCTTCGTATCTATCAGCAGTATTTCATGGTAAGTAATGGTGCACAGTTCATTTTAAAAGAATGTGAAGAAAAGGGCTATTCACTGGAAGAACTTGACAAACACGTTGTAATCCAGATCAACGATACACATCCGTCTATGGTAATTCCGGAGCTGATCCGTCTTTTGACAGCAAGAGGAATCTCTATGGATAAAGCAATCGAGATCGTGACAAATACTTGTGCATACACGAACCATACGATCCTTGCAGAAGCACTGGAGAAATGGCCGATTGACTATCTGGAGGCAGTTGTTCCGCACTTAATGCCGATCATCCGTGAACTGGCAGCAAGAGTGGCAGCAAAATATGATAACAAAGATGTGCAGATCATCGACGAGTGGAACCGTGTACACATGGCAAGAATGGATATGCATTACGGATTCAGTGTCAATGGTGTTGCAGCACTTCACACAGAGATCCTGAAAAATGTAGAATTGAAGCCATTCTATGACATTTATCCGGAGAAATTCAACAATAAGACCAATGGTATCACATTCAGAAGATGGCTGATGCACTGTGATAAGAAACTGGTAGAATGGATGGATAAATACGGAGTCAGTGAGTTCCGTAAAGATGCTTCCAAACTGGAAGGACTTCTTGCACAGATCGATAACGAAGAAGCACTGAACGAGCTTCTGGATGTTAAGCAGCAGAATAAGACAGCATTAAAAGAATATCTGGAAAAAGAATCCGGAGTTGTACTGAACGACAACGCAATCTTCGATATTCAGATCAAACGTCTCCATGAGTATAAGAGACAGCAGATGAATGTCCTGTATATCATTTACAAATATCTGGACATCAAAGCCGGAAATAAACCAAAGAGACCGATTACAATGATCTTCGGTGCCAAGGCAGCACCTGCTTACATTATTGCAAAGGACATCATTCATGTAATCCTGTGCTTACAGGAACTGCTCAAGAATGATCCGGAAGTGGCACCGTACCTGCAGGTTGTTATGGTAGAGAACTACAATGTGACAATGGCAGAGAAACTGATCCCGGCATGCGAAGTATCTGAGCAGATTTCACTGGCATCTAAGGAAGCAAGTGGAACAGGTAACATGAAGTTCATGTTGAACGGTGCTGTAACGCTTGGAACAGAGGACGGTGCAAATGTAGAGATCCATCAGCTTGTCGGGGACGAGAATATCTATATCTTCGGAGAGAGCAGCGACCAGGTAATCGAGCACTATGCAAAATCAGACTATGTGGCAGCAGATTACTATATCAATGACAAAGACATCCGTAAGTGGGTAGACTTCATTATCAGCCCTGAGATGCTGAAAATCGGTGATGTGCGTACACTTCTTGAGATTCACGCAGAACTGATCCAGAAAGACTGGTTCATGACACTTCTGGATGTAAAAGATTACATTCAGACAAAAGAAAGAGTATTTGCAGATTACGAAGACCGTATGACATGGGCAAAGAAGATGATCGTGAACATTGCAAAAGCAGGATTCTTCTCATCAGATCGTACGATCGCCGAGTATAACAGAGATATCTGGCATGTATAAAATGTGTGCAAGGGAATAAGCCGCACAAAAACAATCGGAAAATGAATGCAGGTATCTTTCTGGTGGCAACGCAGGGAAATATCCATGCATTATCCATTTCACCGAAAGGCCTGATCATGGGAATGCTGCTGGCGATTACGACCTGTTTCTACGGAGTACTTCCGGGACCGCTTCTTAAGAAATATCCGGCCGAGTCAGTATGCGCATGGGCGATGCTGATCGGCGGAGGCGTGCTGGCGGTATTCTTAAGACCGTGGAGAATTGAGGCACATCTGGATATGATTGTGATTGTAGGATTCCTGACAATCGTAATCGTGGGAACAATCTTACCGTTCTGTCTGTATCTGGCAGCAGTAAAATACGCAGGAAGTGTATATGCAGGATTATTATCAAGCGTGGAGCCGGTAGCGGCAACGATCGTGGCGGCGATCTTTTTAGGAACTGCATTCCCGGCAATAGATATTCTGGGATTTGCACTGGTATTATCTACACTTTTCATTTTGAATATCAATTCGAAATAAATACAGGAAATAAATACAGATAGTAAAAAAGGATGCATCAATTTGCATCCTTTTTTGAGAGAATAATGAATGAGGCTTTTCTTTTCGATATGCCACTTCATTAATTATAATAACACATTTAAAGTGAATGTATAGACCCGACAGGGTTCCTTAACACATTCTTAGCAATCGTATATATAAAAGGGTACCCGGCAGATAGAGCAGTAAATTACACTTCATTCTCATCTTCGCACATACGATAACCGACACCGACTTCGGTAAATAAAAACTGTGGCTGTGATGGATTCCGTTCTATTTTGCGGCGTATATTGGCCATATTTACACGCAGAATACGATTATTGTTGTCGGTAAAAGGTCCCCATACATTTGCCATTACAGAAGCATAGGTCATAACCTTTCCGGAATTGCGCGCAAGGTAGGCAACAATTTTGTATTCTACAGGTGTCAGATGTATCTCCTCGCCGTCCAGAGTCAGCATTCTTTTTTCGAAATCAAGTATAAGTCCCTGACATTTGTAAGGACGGATATAAAGAGGCGAGTTTGATGCCATACGGTTGCTGTGACGTAAAGAAGTACGGATTCTGGCAAGCAGTTCCGAAGTTCCGAATGGCTTGGTGATATAGTCATCGGCACCAAGATCCAGAGCGGCCACCTTATCATGTTCTCCGGTTCTTGCTGAAATGACGATGATCGGGCAACTGGTCCATTCGCGGACAGAAGCTATGATATCATTTCCATCCATGTCCGGAAGTCCAAGGTCCAAAAGGATCAGATCCGGGCACTGTGAATTGATAATGGACAATCCGGCCTTCCCGGAAGTGACGGTAGTTGTTTTATATCCATTGGCCTTTAATGTTCTGGACATGAAGTCCAGAATATTTTTTTCATCCTCTATGATCAAAATAGAATAGCTGTCATTCATGATTAAGTATCCCCCTTTGGTAATGTAAATAGAAATTCAGCGCCATCTGCATGATTATGTGCGGCAATTTTTCCGCCATGTGCCTGGACAATAGTGTTGCAGATAGAAAGACCGATTCCCATGCCACGGTGGGTATCCGATGTACGTGGGGCTGTATATTCGCCTTTTAAAATCAGTGGGATGGTCTGTTCGTCAATACCCTTTCCATAATCTATGATATGAAAGGTAACGGTATCCGGGTTTTCTGTAATACGAAGGTCGATAGGCCTGTCGCTTTCGGAATGAATAAAAGCATTTTCCATCAGATTCATTAGAACCTGTTCGATAAGAAGTGGATCCATCGGAATGATCAGGACATCTTCCGGAGCGCTTACGTGAATTTCAATATCCGGAAGCCGCCGTTTTAATCGGATGATTGCTTCGGAAACGACTTCTTCTACGACTTCGTCCTCTTTTTTAACAGTTCCGGTATCATCCTGAATTCTTGTGACAGACAGAAGATTTTCGACCATATTCAAAAGCCAGTGTGAATCTTCGTTAATAGACGATACAAGACTTTGCTTTTCCGGATCAGTCAGATTCTGATAATTTTCTATAAAAGAATCCGAAGAGCCTATAATAGAAGTAAGCGGTGTACGAAGATCATGAGAGATTGCCCGCAGAAGATTGGCACGTATCCGTTCTTTGTCTGCCTCATTGATCGCACGCTCTCTTTCCAGAATCATTTTGTCCTGTTTCTTTAACTGTGTTGTCAATGTGGATATGATCAGTGAAATGGAAAGCAGAAATACAAATGTGACAGGGTATCCGCTGATCTGAAAATTAACTTTAAAATAAGGATATGTAAAGCACCAGTTGATGAATATAACACAAAACAAAGCAGAAATAATACCAAAAACATATCCACTGGTAATTCTGGCAATGATAATAAGAGCAAGAATATAAATAAGTGCAATATTGGCAGGATCGCTTCTGGTAATATGAAAAAATGAGAAAGCCAGAACCGTTGCCAGTGTCAGGATACAGATAGTAGAAAGAATATTATAGCATAAAGTCTTAGGGTCAGATGAATTGTCGGTTTTTGCTGTTTTTTTCAATGTTGCTCCTTTCTCCGAAAGCCGGTCAGATATTCTTTTCATATTGTTAGATTATAACACAAAAAAAGAAAATCGGAATACTGGAAAAATTGTATTAAAAATAATGCGTAAATTCTAAAAGTTTGTGCGTTAATGTGGTAAAAAATGTGATATTATGTGACGAGGAGGAATGAACTATGAAATGTACAAGAAATGTAACAGATCACGTGATCTGGGTGGGCGCAAATGACAGAAGATTAAACTTATTCGAGAATTTATTCCCGATTCCAAGAGGGGTATCCTATAATGCATATCTGATCAAAGATGAGAAGAATGCCCTGATGGATACAGTAGATGCATCCGCATCCGAACAATTTATTGAAAATGTAGCTTATGCATTAAACGGCGGGAAATTAGATTACCTTGTCGTACAGCATATGGAACCGGATCATTGTGCCAATATCCAGAGAATTCTGGAGTTATATCCAGAGACAAAAGTAGTTGGAAATGTAAAAACCATGCAGATGATCAGCCAGTTCTTTGATGCAGATCTGGAAGGCAGACAGGTTGTGGTAAAAGAAGGCGACACGCTGGAACTTGGAAATCATACCCTTCATTTTGTGATGGCACCGATGGTACACTGGCCGGAGGTTATGGTATCTTATGAAGATTCGGAGAAGATCCTGTTCTCTGCAGACGCATTCGGAACATTTGGCGCATTGAACGGCAATCTGTTCAACGACGAGGTTGATTTCGAAAAGGACTGGATTGATGATGCAAGAAGATACTTCACGAATATCGTAGGAAAATATGGCGTTCAGGTACAGAATCTTCTGAAGAAAGCAGCTACCCTGGAGATTAAAATGATCTGTCCTCTCCACGGACCGGTCTGGAGAGAGAATCTCGGATGGTTTATTGAAAAATACGATACCTGGAGCAGCTACAAACCGGAGGATCAGGCAGTTATGATCGCCTATGCATCCATCTATGGCAATACGGAAAATGCCGCTGAGATCCTGGCATCAAAACTGGCAGATAAAGGTGTAAAGAATATCGCCATGTACGATGTATCTGTGACAGATCCTTCGGTGATTGTATCCGAATCTTTCCGATGCAGCCATCTGGTATTTGCCGCACCGAGCTATAACGGCGGTATCTTTACCAAGATGGAGACGGTACTCTCTGAACTGAAGGCTCACAGCCTGCAGAACCGTACTGTAGCCATCATGGAAAACGGAACCTGGGCGCCGGTTGCCGGAAAACAGATGCGGGAAATCTTTGCCGGTATGAAAAATATTGAACTCTTAGAGGAAGGTGTAACGATCCGTTCTGCGGTAAAAGAAGCACAGGAAGCATCTCTGGAAGCACTGGCTGAAAAAATCGCTTCTTCCTTACAATAAAAGGCAGGATAAAAAAGTCAAAATAATACACTTTTTTGTCAGTTTAATAGAGGAATTCTCCCAATTTATATAGTATATTTACTTTAAACTATAATTGTTCAGCATCCTCACAGTCACGAGTCAAATAGCATTCCGGACGATAAAACATGCTAGTTTGACTTGTATATCTCGAAATTTTGGCATGTTCATGCCGAAACACCCTGCGGGATACTAACTGCTGAATAGTTACAAAATAAAAAATT
>ERZ773259.2291-NODE-2291-length-12554-cov-4.332267_pt1 | contig 12554 bp, 14 predicted proteins | sample MGYA00511961_ERZ773259 | MGnify/ENA primary metagenome ERZ773259 (study PRJEB29015, sample SAMEA2737775) | human gut metagenome | biome: human gut; feature: human-associated habitat; material: faeces | place: China | collected 2012 ...
GAGGAAATTTGCAGGGACTTTCCAAATCAATTAAAGATTATAAAAAACTTGCAGAAGAACTCGGCATCGGAGAAATTACGCTGCGCGATATTGTAAAAGAGTTGGAAAAACCGGGACGTGACCCGCGTGATGAGATGCCAAAACCGATTTTAAGAACTGATGTCCTGGAGATGAAAGATCTGACAGAAGGCATGATTTTAAAAGGAACCGTCCGAAATGTCATCGACTTTGGAGTATTTGTGGACATCGGAGTGCATCAGGATGGTCTTGTACACATCTCGCAGATTACAGACAAAAAATTTATCAAGCATCCATTGGAAGTGGTAAGTGTCGGAGATATTGTAGATGTAAAAGTGATGAGTGTGGATGTGAAGAAAAAACGAATTCAGTTGACGATGAAAGGAATATAAAAATGTTCTCGTATGAAACCATTCAGCTTTTTAATGACTTAGAGCTGGTCATTTACAATTACATTATGAAAAACAGTAGTCAGGTACAGTACATGACAATTCGGGAATTAGCAGACGCGGTTCACGTCAGCACTTCATCGATTATGCGATTCTGCAAGAAAGCAGGATGTGATGGATATGCGGAATTTCGGGTGAAATTTAAATTGTACTTGGAGAGCAGAAAGGAAATTCAGCCACAGAATGATTTGAGTGAGCTGCTGCATTATTTTCAGGGTGTTCATACGAGTGCATTTGAGGAGCAGATTTCCAGAGCGGTTGATATGGTCAGAGGAGCGCAGCAGGTAATTCTCATCGGAGTTGGTTCATCAGGAACACTTGCCAGATATGGCGCCAGGTATTTTTCAAATGTGGGAAAATTCAGTCAGTATATTGATGATCCGTACTATCCAATTTCCAGAGACACGTATATTGACACGGTTGTGATTGCGCTATCAGAGTCGGGTGAGACCAGACAGACAATCGAGATGACAGAAAGTTTCAAACGTCATCAGTGTAAGATTTTAAGTATCACAAACAAGGATTCTTCCACATTGTCTAAAATTTCGGACATGAATCTGTCTTATTTTGTGACAGAGAGATTTGTGGAAGGGCGGTACAATGTGACATCACAGGTTCCGGTACTGTTTCTGATGGAAACGATTGCGAGAAGACTCTAGTGTGCTGTATCATTCATATTTCGCATAATGACTTGCCTGAATTCCACTCTACTGCGTTGTCGTCAATCGACGATGCCACCGCATCGCCTCACTCCGCCGCCTTGCAGACTGAAAATTCATTCTGTGTCATTATGCTGAAAGTGAATGAGACAGAACACTAGTATATCAAGATGGCACAAGATGTGCCGGATTTGTAACAAATTTCAAAACAGCATACATGTACCCAAACAAGGGGAAAGAGCAGACAGCCTTTTGGCTGTCTGTTATACTAAATGCAGAAAATAAAAAAGGAGAGAGAAGGCTATGGCAATTGATTATTCCATTACGGCAAAAGAAATTGTAAAAGAACTTGGCGGTGACGAGAATATTGTAAACGTCACACACTGTGCAACAAGACTTCGTTTTATTTTAAAAGACGAATCGGTTGTAGACGGAGCAAAAGTAGCAAAAATTCCGGGTGTCATTACGACTGTACAGGCAGGAGGTCAATATCAGATTGTCATTGGCAATCATGTGTCGGATGCATATGCTTTTGTGATGAAATTGGTGCACGTAGAATCCGGAGAGATTCAGGATACAGGAAAGAAAGCAGGAGTTGTGAGCCGGATCATCGATGTCATTTCCAGCATTTTTGCCCCATTTTTATATACATTGGCGGCATGTGGTATCTTGCAGGGGATTCTTGGTGTATTAGTAGCTCTGAATTGGATTGACACAACAGGTGGAACGTATCAGATTTTGAATTTTGTTTCATGGACGGCATTTACGTTTTTACCTGTATTGATTGCAGTGACGGCTTCGAAAAAATTTAATGTGAATGTATTTATTGCGGTTGTAATTGCATGTGCACTTGTGTCACCGGATTATATTGCAATGGTAAATGCAGGGGATCCAGTTAAGTTTTTGGGTATACCGGTACAGCTTCTCAGCTATACATCTTCGGTGATTCCGATTATTCTGGCAATCTGGATTGCATCTTATGTTCAGAAATTTTTTGATAAAGTACTTCCGATTGTGGTGCGAAATTTGTTTACACCAATGTTTACCATTGCGATTATGGTTCCTCTTACTCTGTTGGTGTTCGGTCCGGTTGGAAATACAATCGGCGGAGCAATCGGAGATATCTACAATACACTTTATGGCTTGAGCCCGATTGTTGCCGGTGTGGTAGTCGGAGGACTTTGGGAAGTGCTTGTAATCTTTGGTGTGCATTGGGGAATCACTCCAGTTACGGTAGGAAATTATGCAAATCTAGGATATGATACTTTCACAGGACTTCAGGCATCGGCAGTATTTTCACAGGCTGGCGCAGCACTTGGAGTATTCTTAAAAACGAAAGACAAAGAGATGAAAGGAGTTTCCCTCTCAGCGGCGATCACAGGACTTTTTGGTATCACAGAACCTGCGATTTACGGTGTCAATTTAAGACTGAAAAAACCGATGATCTGTGGATGTATCGCAGGTGCGATCGGCGGAGGAATCGGCGGAGCATTTCAGGCGGTATCCTGGAGCTATAACATGCCGGGAATCGCAACACTGCCGGCATATTTTAAAGCAGGACATATGACACAATTTATCGGATTGGTGATTTCTATCTTAGTGTCATTTGTACTGGGGGCACTGCTGACATATCTTGTTGGATTTAAAGAAGAGATTACAGAGTTAAACGAGAATGAGCCAGAGACAAAGCTGACAGAAGGAACAGTGGAAGTGGCAATCCCGGTGAGTGGAAAAGTAATTCCTGTCTCAAAAGTTAACGATGAGGCATTTGCATCGGAAATGATGGGAAAGGGTGTTGGAATCATTCCAAATGATGGAAAAGTTTATGCACCGTTTGATGGAACAATATCCGCTTTATTTGACACAAATCATGCAGTTGGGTTAACAGGTGAAAATGGTCTGGAAACATTGATTCATATAGGGATTGACACTGTAAAATTAGATGGAAAAGGGTTCAAAGTCCACACAAAGACAGATGCATCAGTGAAAAAAGGTGATTTATTAGTGGAATTTGACAAAGAATTGTTGGAAAAAGAAGGTTTTGATACTACAGTAATTTTTATTGTTGTGAATATGGATCAGGTCAAAGACATGAAGATAGAGGACGAGAAAACAGTAAAAGCGTTGGAGTCTGTGATGGAAGTGACATGTTAGGAGGAGACAAATGCAAAAATTATCAGAAGATTTTCTTTGGGGCGGCGCAGTTGCTGCCCATCAGGTAGAAGGTGGCTGGAATAAAGGCGGAAAAGGAGTCAGCATCGCAGATGTGCTGACAGCGGGAGCGCATGGAGTGGATCGTAAAATTACAGACGGAGTGTTGGAAGGGCATTACTATCCGAACCATGAAGCGGTTGATTTTTACGGACATTATAAAGAAGATATCAAATTATTTGCAGAGATGGGATTCAAATGTTTCCGTACTTCGATTGCATGGACACGTATTTTCCCAAATGGGGACGATGAGTGTGCCAATGAAGAAGGACTTCGATTTTACGATGACTTGTTCGATGAATTGCTCAAATATAATATTGAACCGGTCGTGACACTGTCTCATTTTGAGATGCCGTATCATCTTGTAAAAGCATACGGTGGTTGGAAAAACCGGAAAGTAATTGATTTCTTTGTCAAATATGCAGAGACTGTAATGAAACGTTACCGGGACAAGGTAAAATACTGGATGACATTCAATGAGATTAACAACCAGAAAAATTATAAGTATCCGCTGTTTGGGTATACTTGTTCCGGTGTGATTTTCGAGCAGGAGGAAAATCCGGAAGAGTGCATGTATCAGGTGGTGCATCATGAACTGGTGGCAAGTGCGTTGGTAGTGAAAAAAGGACATGAGATCAATCCAAATTTTCAAATTGGATGTATGCTTGCATGCGTTCCAATTTATCCGTATTCCTGCAATCCAAAAGACATGATGTACTCTGTGGAAGCAATGCATGACCGATACCTGTTTGGAGACGTGCATGTGCGCGGGGCATATCCGTCTTACGCTTTGAAAGAATGGGAGAGAAAAGGATTCCGAATCAAGATGGAAGAGGGAGATTTGGAAATTTTACGTCAGGGTACTGTGGATTATATTGGTTTGAGCTATTATATGACAAATGCGGTGAAGGCAGATCATGTTGCGGAAGGCAATGGAGTTGACGGTTTCCCTGGAAGTGTTCCGAATCCATATGTAAAAATGTCGGACTGGGGATGGCAGATTGATCCAATCGGGCTTCGATATGCACTGAATTTACTATACGAACGCTATCAGAAACCATTGTTTATCGTGGAAAATGGATTTGGAGCAATTGATAAAATAGAAGAGGATGGCACGATTCAGGATGATTATCGAATTGCATATCTGAAAGCGCACATTGAGGAGATGGGAAAAGCAGTGTCACTTGATGGTGTGGAATTGATGGGATACACCCCTTGGGGCTGCATTGACTGTGTTTCTTTCACGACAGGAGAGATGAAAAAACGATATGGATTCATCTATGTTGACAAAGACAATGAAGGAAACGGTACATTAGAGAGAAGAAAGAAGAAATCCTTTGAATGGTATAAACAGGTAATCCAAAGCAATGGAGAAATACTGTAAGCAAGAAAAAAGATGGGGAATTTACCCATCTTTTTTCTTGCTGTCTCTATAGGGCTCTGATAAAATATAAGCAGAAAAACAGTACAAAAGAGGGATGAAGATGGAGAGGCATAAAACAAGAGGTATCCGAAAACGAAGGGCAGAAAAAAGGAAACAAAAGATCCGAAAGCTGTTTTTTGCAGCAGTTTTAGTGCCTTTCATTTTGCTGGCTGTTTTTGCAATCATATTTTTTCAGAAGAGACAAAATGAAAAGTTACTGAGACTTGAAGATGCTAAAAAACAGGAAACATTAAAACAAGAACAGCTAGAAAATGGCAAACAGGAAGTGGAAGAACTTTATCAATCCTATTTGGCAGAAAGAGAAGAGGCAGTGCCGGCGGCAGTAGAAGAAATGCAGTCCTTTTCGGACTGGTTTTTTGAAACTTATCCGGAAAAAGCAAAAAAGGAAGTGCTGGAACTTGCATCGGACGGAAAATTAACAAAAGAATCCGTTTATCATGCTGCAGGGGAGAGCATGCATGTTGCCTATGATCGTTATAAAGGTTATTTGAATGATGCGGAGACCGCAAAACAATATGGAATTTATGAGCGGGATGGGAAAAAAGAAGAACAGGCAGAAGTGACGATTGCCGGAGATCTGTGTTTTGCAGAAGATGGATTTGTGCTGGATCATTATGATGAAGTCAATGATTTGGCACAATGTATTTCCCCAAAATTGTTGGAGATTACAAATGCAAGTGATATTTTTTATGTGAACCATGAATATGCGATCAGTGACCGTGGTGCGTCGCTTGCAGGGAAATATTATACATTTCGGGCACATCCAAAACGTATGGAATTGTTGAAAGAGATGGGGACTGATCTTGTTGCGCTTTCTAACAATCATGTATACGATTATGGTGAAGATGCATTTCAGGATACGATGAAGCTTTTAAAACAGGCAGATATTCCATATGTTGGCGGAGGATCAAACCTGGAAGAAGCAAAAAAGCCGGTATATTTTATTGGAATGGAATTAAGATCGGGTTTGTCGGAGCGTCGAATGCGGAAAAAATTCGCTATACACCACAGGCGGGAGAAGACAGTTCCGGAATTCTGCTTGCATATGATACGACAGCGTACAATCAGGTGATTTCAGATGCAGCAAAACAATGTGATTATCTGATTGCATATATTCATTGGGGGACAGAAGATACAAATGATTTTAATGACGTGCAGCAGCAGATGGGGAGAGAATTCCTGAATTCCGGAGCAGATATTGTTGTGGGCGGTCATCCACATGTCCTGCAAGGAATGGAATATGTAGATGGAAAACCGATTGTATATAGTCTTGGAGATTTTTGGTTTAATGGTGAGACAAAATATACCGGATTATTAAAGCTTCAGATAGACATAGACGGATTGCGGGAAATGTCTTTTGTACCGGCGCTTCAGACAGGATATACAACGCAGTATCTTGATGCAGAAGAAGAACAGATGGAATTATTTGGATTTTTAGAAAATTTGTCTCCGAATGTAGAGATAGATCAAACAGGAGTGATTCGGGAAAAATGATAATGCTTCCGTAAAAAATACTTGAATAACGGCTTATATTGGCATATAATATACGAGAAGTAAATAAGGATTCTTCGGGGCAGGGTGTAATTCCCTACCGGCGGTTACAGTCCGCGACCCATGAAAATGGCTGAACTGGTGGAATTCCAGTACCGACAGTAAAGTCTGGATGTGAGAAGAAGGTGTGTGCAATATATCACAACGATAATAGATGCCCTGAATTTTTTGATTCAGGGCATTTTTGCATGCGCGAAAGAAGAATTCCTTTTGTAAAGAAAAGGAGAGAAAAAAATGAGTACAACAACAATGACAGAAACAAGAGAAAAATCAAAGGAAAGAATTGGAGTGCGCGGTGTCGTGCAGATCGGTATGCTGTCTGCAATTGCGATTATTTTGATGCAGTTTGAAGTACCGCTTCCATTTGCGCCTCCGTTTTACAAAATCGATTTCAGTGAAATTCCGGTGCTGATTGGCTGTTTTGTAATGGGACCATTGGCAGGAGCGATCGTGGAACTGATTAAAGTAATTCTCAATGTGGTGATCAGCGGTACTACAACAGGGGGAGTTGGTGATATAGCGAACTTCTTAATAGGATGTGCAATGTGTGTGCCGGCAGGGATGATTTATAAAAAATATCATACGAGAAAGAGTGCACTTGCGGGAATGGCAGTAGGAACCGTATTTATGACGGTGATCGGGTGTATTCTGAATGCATATGTGCTGCTTCCGGTATACGCAAAAGCATTCGAGATGCCAATCGATGCGTTGGTCGCGATGGGAACAGCTGTGAACCACTCAATTACAAGTCTTTCTACGTTTGTGATTTTTGCAGTAGCTCCGTTTAATTTGCTGAAAGGGGTACTTGTATCTTTCATTGTGTTCCTGATTTATAAGAAAATCAGTCCGATTTTTAAAATGAACAAGTAAGTTGTAACCATGAAAATGCTGTGCTATAATTTTATAGCACAGCATTATTCGTGTGAAATATCAATTTAGATGGAGGAAACACATGTCTGTAAAATTTGAAGTGAAGATGACGGATAAGATCATGTATGATTTTCTGCTGTATCATACGTATACACATATGAGTGGTTTGCTGGGAGCAATGATTGGAGTGCTTGCCCTTGGGATGGGAATCAATTATATGCTGTCGGGAGATTCTATGGCGGCGATGCCGGCATTTATATTAGCGGCACTGTTCTTGGTGGTGACGCCGGTTTCCCTGAAAGGAAAGGCAAAGACACAGGTACAAAGAACGAAGATGTTTCAAAAGCCATTAGAATATGAATTGTCAGAAGAAGGCGTAACGGTAAGACAAGGGGAACTGGAAGTGACCAACAAATGGGAGGATTTTTCCAAGGCGGTCAGCACGAACCGTGCGGTGATTTTATATGTGACAAGGATGCGGGCGCTGATTTTCCCGAGAGAGTCTATGGAAGAGCAGTATGAGGCGGCGGTGAAGATGATTTCTACACATATGCCGCCTAAGAATGTAAAAATCAGACATATTGCAGGATAAAGAGAGGATTTTGAAATGATAATAGAGACAAGAAGTGCACAAGAGACTTATGAACTTGGACTCAAGATCGGAAAAGAAGCAAAAAAGGGCCAAGTTTATACAATGGTAGGAGACCCTGGAGTGGGAAAAACTGTATTTACGCAGGGGATGGCTCATGGACTTGGGATAAAAGAACCAATCAGCAGTCCGACATTTACCATTGTGCAGGTATATGATGATGGCAGAATGCCGTTTTATCATTTCGATGTGTATCGAATTGGTGATATCACAGAGATGGATGAGATCGGTTATGAAGACTATATTTATGGAGAAGGCGTCTCATTGATTGAGTGGGCAAATTTAATTGAAGAGATTCTACCGAAAGAACGGATCGAGATTCAGATTGAAAAAGATTTGGAACAGGGATTCGATTATAGAAAAATTACAATAGAAGAGAGGACGGCGTAGATATGCGGATATTGGCATTGGATAGTTCTGGTTTGGTTGCAACTGTCGCAATCGTGGAAGAAGAACAGATTTTGGCGGAGTATACAGTGAATTATAAAAAGACACATTCACAGACGTTACTTCCGATGTTGGATGAGATTGTCAAAATGACAGAGTTTGACCTGAACACATTGGATGCGATTGCGGTGGCAGGAGGACCTGGATCATTTACCGGACTTCGTATTGGTTCCGCAACTGCAAAAGGACTTGGTCTGGCATTGAACAAACCATTGATCCATATTCCGACAGTGGACGGATTGGCGTACAATTTATATGGAAATTCCGGACTGCTCTGTCCGATTATGGACGCAAGGCGAAATCAGGTATATACAGGATTATATCGTTTTGAAGGGGAACAGTTTGAAATTGTAGAAGAACAGATGGCAATTTCGCTGGAAGAATTAATAGGAAAATTAAATGCATATGGAGAAAAAGTGACATTTCTGGGGGATGGTGTTCCGGTTTATCAAACACAATTAAAAGAAGGACTTCAAACGGAATATCATTTTGCACCGGCACATAAAAACCGTCAAAGTGCGGCAGCAGTAGGAGCGCTCGCAATGCAATACTTAAAAGAAGGAAAGACGGAGACCGCAATGGAGCACCAGCCGGATTATCTGCGCCTGTCTCAGGCAGAAAGGGAGCGGGCAGAAAAAAATGCAAAGCTTTCGTAATATGAAAAAGCAGGATGCAGAGGCGGTTGCATTACTGGAAACATTGAATTTTTCAGATGCATGGAGCAGGCAAAGTCTTTTAGAGACGTATGAACAAAGACAGTCCTTTATCACAGTCGCAGAAGAAGATGGAGACATCATAGGGTACTGTATTATCTATTTTGTGATGGATGAAGGGGAAATTGCGCGAATTGCAGTGCACCCAAAAGAACAGCGCAGAGGGGTAGGGTGGCAATTGCTGGACTACACTTGTGAGACCTGTCGAGAGAAAAAAATTGGGCGTTTGATGTTAGATGTGCGGGAAAGTAATATGCCGGCGCGGAAATTTTATGAACACTATGGATTCACCAAAGATGGTGTCCGAAAAAACTTCTATGAAAAACCAGAAGAAGATGCCATTTTGATGAGTAGACAAATTGGATAGAGATTGACAGTTCAGGCAGCAGTTCCCACTAGGAATTACGATTTGCAATCGCTATAATAAAGACGTAGCAGACAGATGAAATGAGATTCGTTCACAGGAGGAATTTGTATGCGTCAGTATAACATTCAGGAGACAAAAGAAGTAACAAAAATTATTTGTAATAAATGTGGGAAAGAAATTGCTGTAGAAAACGGAATGGCAAAAGAAGATACGCTTTCTGTGCAGAAACGGTGGGGGTATTTTTCGGAAAAGGACAATGAAGTGCATGCGTTTGATTTGTGTGAGGCGTGCTATGACGAACTGATTTCGAATTTTCGAATTCCGATAGAAATAGAGTAGAGATAGGAGAATCAGATGTTAGATGTTTGTTTATTGGGAAGCGGTGGGATGATGCCGCTTCCATATCGGTGGCTTACGTCATTGATGACAAGATTTAATGGAAGCAGTCTTTTGATTGACTGTGGGGAGGGCACTCAGATTGCCATAAAAGAAAAGGGATGGAGTTTTAAACCAATCGATGTGATTTGTTTTACACATTATCACGGCGATCATATCAGCGGGCTTCCGGGGCTTTTGCTTACAATGGGAAATGCAGACCGGAAAGAGCCGTTGACCCTTATCGGGCCGAAAGGATTGGAACGGGTTGTGACAGCGCTGCGTGTCATCGCGCCAGAGCTTCCTTTTGAGATTAAATTTATAGAGATTACACAGCCGGAGCAGACATTCGAATTGAATGGCTACCGGCTAAAAGCATTTCGGGTGAATCATAATGTGGTGTGTTATGGGTATACGATAGAGATTGACAGAGCTGGAAAATTTGATTTGGAGAGAGCGCTTTCGCAGGAGATTCCAAAACAATATTGGAAACATTTGCAAAAAGGAGAGACAATCGAGTCAGATGGAAAAACATATACGCCTGAGATGGTGCTTGGAGCACCTAGAAAAGGCTTGAAATTGACTTATTGTACCGATACAAGACCGACAAATTCTATTCGAGAGAATGCGAAAGGATCGGATCTGTTTATCTGTGAAGGAATGTATGGAGAAAAAGAAAAAGCGGCAAAAGCTATAGAATATAAACATATGACTTTTTATGAGGCGGCAACACTTGCAAAAGAAGCGGAGGTGGAGGAGATGTGGCTGACACATTACAGCCCGTCTTTGACGAAACCGGAAGAATACATGGAAGATGTGAGAGCAATCTTCCCAAATGCAAAAGCAGGAAAGGATAGAATGTCTGTGGAATTGGCGTTTGAGGAAGAATAGTTGGCAAAGATAGGTAAAGAGGATGAAAATATGGTAGAACAAAAAGATGTTATGATATTAGCAATTGAAAGTTCATGTGATGAGACGGCGGCATCTGTTGTAAAAAATGGAAGAGAAGTCCTTTCGAATGTAATCTCTTCACAAATTGAACTGCACAAATTATACGGGGGAGTTGTCCCGGAAATTGCATCGCGTAAGCATATTGAAAAAATTAACCAGGTGATCGAGGAAGCATTATCAGAAGCAAAGGTGACTTTGGATGATATAGATGCGATTGGAGTGACCTATGGACCAGGGCTTGTGGGGGCGCTTCTTGTCGGTGTGGCAGAAGCGAAGGCGATTGCCTACGCAAAAAATCTTCCACTTGTGGGTGTGCACCATATAGAAGGACATATTTCAGCAAACTTCATTGAAAATAAAGAGTTAGAGCCACCGTTTGTCTGTCTTGTTGTGTCGGGCGGGCATACACACCTTGTATGTGTAAAAGACTATGGAAAATATGAAATTATTGGACGTACGAGAGATGATGCGGCAGGAGAGGCGTTTGATAAAGTGGCACGTGCCATTGGACTTGGTTATCCTGGGGGACCCAAGATTGATAAGTTGTCCAAAGAAGGGAATCCAGACGCAATTGTATTTCCAAAGGCTCACATCAATGATGCGCCATACGATTTTAGTTTCAGCGGAGTCAAGTCAGCGGTACTGAACTATATCAATGGATGCAAGATGAAAGGTGAGGACTATAATCGGGCGGATATTGCGGCATCTTTCCAAAAAGCAGTGACAGATGTATTGGTGGAAAATGCAATGCGGGCAGTGAAAGAATATGGTACCTCTAAGTTTGCAATTGCGGGGGGAGTTGCCTCTAACAGTACACTACGAGCGGCCATGAAAAAAGCATGCGAAGAGCGAAATGTAGAATTTTACTATCCTTCTCCGATATTTTGCACGGATAATGCGGCGATGATAGGTGTGGCTGCGTATTATGAATATTTAAATGGAACAAGACATGGCTGGGATTTGAATGCAGTTCCAAATTTAAAATTAGGAGAGCGTTAGTATGCAAAAGAAAAAATGTACGGCAATAGTTCTGGCGGCAGGGCAGGGACGTCGTATGGGAACAAAAACACAAAAACAATATTTAGAAATTATCGGCAAACCGGTGCTATGCTATTCTTTGGAAGTTTTTCAAGAATCAGAGATTATAGATGAGATTATTTTGGTGGTAGGAAAAGGGCAAGAAACATACTGCAAAAAGGAAATTGTTGAGAAATATCAGATTCAAAAGGTGAAGAAAATTGTAACCGGAGGAGAAGAGCGTTATCACTCCGTATGGAACGGGCTGAAAGAAGTATACAAAGATGGGTACGTATTTATACATGATGGAGCCAGACCATTTATTGATCAGGAGATGATCAGGCGTGTATATGAAGAAGTTGTGCAACATAAAGCATGTGTAGCAGGTATGCCAGTAAAAGATACGATTAAAATTGTAGATACATCAGAATTTGCGGAAGAGACACCAGACAGAAGCAGAGTATGGCTTGTACAGACTCCTCAGGCATTTGAGAACAACTTGATAAAAAATGCGTATAAAATATTGGTTGAGAAAGAAGAATATTCAGTGACAGATGATGCTATGGTAGTAGAAAAAATACTTGGTAAAAAAGTGAAATTAGTGCGCGGCTCTTATGAAAATATTAAAATTACAACACCGGAAGACCTTGATATTGCTGGAGTTTTTGCGAAAATACAAAAAAAATAAAAAAGTTTTAAAAAAGTGTTGACAGTACTCGCTTACTATGCTAGAATACATCTTGTCGTTAGCGAGTACGACAAACAAAAACAATAAAATATATGCAGAGGTATCGAAGTGGTCATAACGAGGCGGTCTTGAAAACCGTTTGTCC
>ERZ773259.2302-NODE-2302-length-12483-cov-6.982700_pt1 | contig 12483 bp, 11 predicted proteins | sample MGYA00511961_ERZ773259 | MGnify/ENA primary metagenome ERZ773259 (study PRJEB29015, sample SAMEA2737775) | human gut metagenome | biome: human gut; feature: human-associated habitat; material: faeces | place: China | collected 2012 ...
GTGACAGCTCTCCCAGTGGGAGAGCCAAGGACGCTTCGCTCCTCGGAATGACACGAAAAGGCGGCGCTTGCCATTCTGGCGATGGCCTGAGCTTATCGGCAGCACCTTTCCTGCCCTTTTCTGCCCAAATTTTTCTGCACACCCCCTGTGCAATGTGCAGAAGTTTCCTGTTCACAGCTTTTCGCCCGATTTTTCCGCACAAGCCCTGTTCAGAACGCTCTCTTTTTTCCACAGCCCCATGTGCATGGCCGCGCGTTGGGATTTCAGGGCTTGCGGGACTTTTGCACATAAGTTTTGCCTACGGACTACGAATACTAAAAATTATCCTACCTATCTTCTCAGATAGAGAAAGCGAGTGTTGTTATGAAGTTTACCTGTGAAAAAGCGCTGCTGGTCTCTGCCCTGTCCGTTGCGAGCCGCACCGTCGCACAGAAGAGCACCATTCCCTGTCTCGAGGGCGTGCTTCTCCGGGCGGGCGTCGCGCTGCAGCTCACGGGCTACAATCTGGAAACGGGCATTACCGTCCACGTCGGTGCCCAGATCCAGGAGGCAGGCTCGTGCGTCATGCCCGCTCGCCTGTTCTTTGACATCGTCCGGAAGCTGCCGGATGAGATGGTCTCCATCACCGTCGACCACAAGCAGCAGGTCTCCATCCGTGCGGGCGCGGCCTTTTTCCAGATCACGGCCATGGATTCCGAGGACTATCCCGAGCTGCCGGACGTCAACGGCAAGAGCGGCGTGACCATGCCGCAGTCCGCGCTGAAGGCCATGATCTCCGGCACGATCTTCTCCGTGTCCGAAAATCAGGCCCGTCCCATCCAGACCGGCTGCCTGATGGAGGTCACGGAGGATTCCGTCACCATGGTCGCCGTGGACAGCTTCCGGTTGGCCCGCCGCACCTGGCACACGGAAAACGCCGCGAACCATACCCTGAAATTCGTCGTCCCCGCCGCCGGTCTCAAGGAGATCGAGCGTATTCTGGAGGATTCCGACGAGCCCGTCACGTTCACGCTCGGCGACAAGCACATCCTCTTCTCCATCGGAGACGCCCTGCTCGTCAGCCGCGTGCTCGAGGGCGAATTCATCGACTGGCGCCGCGTTGTCCCCACAAACTGCGGCACCGTCCTCACCGCGAACGTCGCGGAGCTGACCTCCTCCATCGAGCGCGTCAGCCTCATCATCTCCGAAAAGGTCAAAAGCCCCGTCCGCTGCGTCTTCGGCGACAATATGGCCGACTTCCGCACGGCGAACACCATCGGCTCCGCGCACGACACCTGCTCCATCGCCGGGAACGGCGGCGAGCTGGAGATCGGCTTCAACAGCCGCTACCTCCTCGATGCGCTGCGCGTTATCCCGAGCGAGGAGGTCACGCTGGAGCTGCAGAACGGCCTGAGTCCCATCGTCTTCACCCCGTGCGACAAAAAATATGACTTTGCCTATATGGTCCTGCCGGTCCGCCTGCGCAGCAACAGCTAAGACCGGATGAACGTTCCATTTCTTGTCAGCAATATCCTCTCCGGCGTGGGTATGCTCGCCATGCTTGCCAGCACGGCCCTGCGCAGCCGGAGAAAGATCCTCGCGGTCCAGTCCGTGAACCACGCCCTTTCCATGGCGGCCTGCTCGCTTTTGCGCGGCTGGAGCGGCGCGGTGCAGGAGGCCGTGAACCTCGTGCGTGACCTCGCCATTCTGCTGTTCGGCAAATTGAACCGCTTCTGGCAGATCTCTTTTGTGGCGGCGGCGCTGGGACTCGGCGCGGCGGTCACGTTTGCGGGCGGCTTCCGGTGGTACGGCCTGCTTCCCGTGCTGGCCACGGCCCTCTATTCCGCCGTCGTCGTCCACCCGCGGTGCAATGCCCGCTGGATCAAGGCCTTCACGGCCGTGTGCACGATGATGTGGGCGGTCTACAGCCTCTTTATCCGCAATTATGTCTACGTTCTGACGAACGTCATCACCTCGGCCTCCGCGGTTATTTTCCTGCTGCGGAGCCGAAAGCAAGGAGAAACAACCGTATGAAAGTTCGTGTCCGGCGGGTGTCCGCCGAGGATGTCCCCGTGGCCATCACCACGGAATTTATCAAGCTGGAGAGCTTTTTGAAGCTGGCCAACGCCGTCCCGTCCGGCGGCATGGCGAAAAACTTCATCCAGAACGGCGAGGTGCTCGTCAACGGCGAGCCGTGCACCATGCGCGGCAAAAAGCTCCGTCCCGGCGACGACGTCCGGTTTGACGGCGTGACCTACTGCGTCCGCGCCGCGCATGCAGATTGACCGCCTCAGCCTGCGCGGCTTCCGGAATTACGAGGATGCGCAGGCACAGTTCGTCCCCGGCGTGAATCTCCTCGTCGGCGGGAACGCCAACGGCAAGACGAATCTGCTCGAGGCCGTCAGCTATCTCTCCACGGGCCGCTCGTTCCGCACCCGCCGCGAGGCGGAGCTCATCCGCTTCGGCGCGGACTTTGCGGAGCTGCGCGCGCAGGTGCAGTCGCAGGAGCGCACACGCGAGCTGCGCGCCGTGCTGTTTTCCGGCAGGCGGCCGCGCCAGCTGTGGCTCGCCGGGGTAAAGCAGCGCAGCCGCGCCGCCCTGTCCGGCGTGCTCACGAGCGTGCTGTTCTGCCCGGAGGACCTTATGATTCTCAAAAAGGGCGCGGCCGGCCGCCGCAGGCTCATGGACGGCGTCATCTGCCAGCTCCGCCCGAATTATGAAGCGGCCCTTGCGGAATACGGCCGCCTGCTCGACCAGAAATCCGCCCTGCTGCGCGAGCGCTATGACAACCCTTCCCTCCTGCAGGTCCTGCCGGAGTATGACCTCCGCATGGCCCAGACGGGCGCCCTCGTCATTTCGTACCGCGCCCGCTATGTCAAAGCGCTGGCGCAGGAGGCCGCGCGCTATCACCGGGAATTTTCCGGCGACAGCGAGACGCTCGAGCTGACCTACCGCACGGTCTCGACCGTGACGGACCCCTTTGCCCCGCCCGAGACGCTCTGCGCCCAGCTGCAGGAGCATCAGCGCAGCCACGCCCGCGCCGAGCTCGAGAGCGCGCAGTGCCTGTCCGGCCCGCATAAGGACGATTTCGAGGCCGTCATCAACGGCCTTCCCGTGGCGCAGTTCGCCTCGCAGGGGCAGACGCGCACGGCCGTCATCTCCCTCAAGCTTGCCGAGCGCGCCCTGCTGCGGCAGGGAACGGGCGAAACACCCGTGCTGCTGCTCGACGACGTGCTGTCCGAGCTGGATGCCGGGCGGCAGGACTTTGTTTTGAACCAGCTCCGCGAGGGGCAGGTCTTTATCACCTGCTGTGAAACGGACCGCCTGACCAGCCTTGGTCAGGTGCTGTCCATCCGCAGCGGCACCATCGGAGGGGCGCAGTAATGTATCTATCCATCGGCGGCGATATGGCCGTGCGGGACCGCACCCTCATCGGGATTTTTGATCTGGACAATACGACCTGCTCCCGCGACACGCGCGCGTTTTTAACGGCCGCGGAGCAGGGCGGTCAGGTGGTCGACGTCTCCGGCGCTCTGCCGAAGAGCTTCGTCCTGACCGAGGAATTCGGCATGGACCGCGTGTATCTCACGCAGTTCAACGCGGGAATTCTGGAAAAGCGCATGGAACAAAAGGAGAACACAATTCATGTCTGAAGAACTGCTGAATACGACTGTGGAACAGGAATACGACGCCTCGCAGATCCAGGTCCTGGAGGGGCTGGAGGCCGTCCGGAAACGTCCGGGCATGTATATCGGCTCGACGTCCGCCAGCGGCCTGCACCATCTGGTCTATGAGATCGTGGACAACGCCATCGACGAGGCGCTTGCGGGCTACTGCACCCACATCACCGTGACGATCAATCCCGGCGACACCATCACCGTCACCGATAACGGCCGCGGTATCCCCGTGGACATCCAGGCCCAGACCGGCCGCCCCGCGCTCGAGGTCGTCTATACGGTCCTGCATGCGGGCGGCAAATTCGGCGGCGGCGGCTATAAGGTCTCCGGCGGCCTGCACGGCGTCGGTGCGTCCGTCGTCAACGCCCTGTCCGAGTGGCTCACGGTCGAGGTCCATAAAGATGGCAAGATCTATCAGATGAAGTTCGCCCGCGGCAATATCACGCAGGAGATGCGCATCATCGGCGATACGGACAGGCACGGCACCATCGTCACCTTCAAGCCAGACCCCGAGATGTTCGACACCCTCGTCTATGACTACGAGACGCTTCACACCCGCATGCGCGAGCAGGCCTTCCTGAACGCCGGTCTGCGCATCGAGATCGCCGACCGCCGCACGGAGGACGGCCCGTCCGATTCCATGTGCTACGAGGGCGGCATCCGCGAGTTCGTCCTCTGGCACAACCGCCACAAGACACCCCTGCACGAGGAGGTCGTCTATATGGCGGGCGTCCGCCGCGACGCCGAGGCCGAGGTCGCTCTGCAGTATCACGACGGCTATAACGAGACCATCGTCTCGTTTGCCAATAACATTCACACGCCGGAGGGCGGCATGCACGAGACGGGCTTCAAAACGGCCCTGACCCGCGTGCTCAACGCCTACGGCGTGAAGACCGGCGTCATCAAGACCGACGCCGATAAGGTCTCCGGCGAGGACTGCCGCGAGGGCTTGACCGCCGTCATCTCCGTCAAGCTGACGGACGCCCAGTTCGAGGGCCAGACGAAGGCCAAGCTCGGCAATGCCTATATCCGCACCCTCGTCGACTCCATCGTCAACGAGCAGCTTTCCACCTATTTTGAGGAGCACCCCGCCGTCGCCCGCACCATTCTCGAAAAGGCCATGACGGCCAACCGCGCCCGCGAGGCCGCCCGCAAGGCCCGCGAGTCCATCCGCCGCAAGACGGCGCTCGGCGGCGCGGCCATGCCGGATAAGCTGCGCGACTGCAACGAGACGGACGCCAGCCTGACCGAGATCTATATCGTCGAGGGCGATTCCGCAGGCGGCTCGGCCACGCAGGGCCGCGACTCCCGCTTCCAGGCCATCCTGCCGCTGTGGGGCAAGATGCTCAATGTCGAGAAGGTCCGCGAGGACAAGGTCATCGGCAACGACAAGCTCCAGCCCGTCATCACGGCCCTCGGCGCGGGCATCGGCGAGGAATTCCACCTTGATAAGCTCCGCTATCACAAGATCATCATCATGGCCGATGCCGATGTCGACGGCAGCCATATCCGCACCCTGCTGCTGACCTTCTTCTTCCGCTATATGCGCCCGCTGATCGAGCACGGCTATGTCTATTCCGCCATGCCGCCCCTGTATAAGCTCACCCGCGGCAAGACGTCCCGCGTCGCCTTCTCCGACGACGAGCGCGACCGCATCTCCGCCGAGCTCCGCGCGGACAATCCCAATGCCAAGGTCGATATCTCCCGCTATAAGGGCCTCGGCGAGATGGACGCCCACGAGCTGTGGGAGACCACCATGGACCCCGAAAAGCGCACCCTCAAGCAGATCCGCCTTGAGGACGCCGTCAAGGCCGATGAGATCTTCACCCTCCTCATGGGCGAAAAGGTCGAGCCGCGCAAGGAATATATCGAGCAGAATGCAAAGTATGTCGTGAATCTGGATTATTGATTCTGTTTCCGGGCCTGTCCCTGCGCCCCGGCGAATGCGACAGGCTCCCAGACTTGTCATTGCGCAGCTTGGCTCTCCCTTTGGGAGAGCTGGCGGCGCAGCCGCCTGAGAGGGAAAATCAGCCCTCCCCTTGATTGCTATTTCCATTCAAAAGTGCCTGCAAGGCCCTCTCAGTCACCTTCGGTGACAGCTCTCCCAGAGGGAGAGCCAAGGACGCTTCGCTCCTCGCAATGACAAGTCGGAGGTGCGTACCATTTGAACAACGGCCTGAGCTTATCGGCAGTGCCTGCAGGGCCCTCTCAGTCACCTTCGGTGACAGCTCTCCCAGAGGGAGAGCCATGGGCGCTTTGCTCCCCGCAATAACACAATAAAAACCCCTTCAGATAAGCAGCAAACCAAATCAAGGAGGAAAAACCTTGGCACATCATAAAAAGGACTACCAGCCGGAGGACATCCGATTCCCGGATCAGGCGATCGTGACCTCTGAGCTGGTGCATGAAATGAAAACCAGCTACATGGAGTATGCCATGTCGGTCATTGTCGGCCGTGCGCTGCCTGACGTGCGCGACGGCCTCAAGCCCGTGCACCGCCGCATTCTCTATGCCATGTATGAGGATAATCTGACGGCCGACAAGCCGTTCAAAAAGTCCGCGACCTGCGTCGGCGACGTGCTGGGCCGCTATCATCCGCACGGCGACGCGTCGGTCTATGATGCGCTCGTGCGTCTGGCGCAGGACTTCTCCATGCGCTATATGCTCGTCGACGGCCACGGCAACTTCGGCTCCGTCGACGGCGATCCCCCCGCTGCCTACCGTTACACCGAGGCCCGCCTCTCGAAAATCTCGAATGAAATGCTCCGTGACCTCGAAAAGGACACCGTGGACTGGGACCCGAACTTCGACGAATCGCGCAAGGAGCCGCGCGTGCTCCCCAGCCGCTTCCCGAACCTGCTCGTGAACGGCTCGAGCGGCATCGCCGTCGGCATGGCAACGAATATCCCGCCCCACAACCTCACCGAGGCCATCAACGCCTGCCTGTGCGTCCTCGATAACCCCGAGGCCACGCTCGCAGACCTTATGGAGCACCTCCCCGGCCCGGATTTCCCGACGCGCGGCCTCATCCTCGGACGTGCGGGCATCCGCGCCGCCTATGCCACGGGCCGCGGCCGCGTGACCATGCGCGCCCGCACCGAGCTGGAGGAATTCGGCCAGAACCGTCAGCGCATCATCGTCACGGAGATCCCCTATCAGGTCAACAAGCGCATGCTCATCAAGAATATGGCCGATCAGGTCAACGAGAAGCGCCTTGAGGGCATCTCCGACATCCGCGACGAATCCGACCGCACCGGTATGCGCATCGTCATCGAGCTCAAGCGCGAGGCAAACGCGCAGGTCGTCCTGAACCGCCTGTTCGCTCAGACGCAGCTGCAGACGACGTTCGCCATCAATATGCTGGCCCTCGTGAAGAACCAGAGCCAGCCGAAGGTCCTCTCCCTGCGCGAAATTCTGGACGAATATCTGGCCTATCAGGAGGAGGTCATCCTCCGCCGCACGCGCTATGACCTGCGCAAGGCACAGGAGCGTGCTCACCTGCTCGAGGGCCTGCTCATCGCGCAGGATAACATCGACGAGGTCATCCGCATCATCCGCACGAGCTACGACAACGCAAAGGAAAACCTCATGCAGCGCTTCGGCCTCGATGATATTCAGGCCCAGGCCATCCTCGATATGCGCCTGAAGGCCCTGCAGGGCCTCGACCGCGAAAAGCTCCAGAACGAATATCAGGAGCTGGAGGACCGCATCGCCTATTACGAGCGCGTGCTCGGCGATATGGGCCTTGTCAAGTCCATCCTCAAGGACGAGCTGACCGCCATCCGCGACAAGTACGGCGACGAGCGCCGCACCGAGATCCAGGATGTAGAGGACGAGATCGATATCGAGGACCTCATCGAGGAGGAGGACTGCTGCTATACCCTCTCGAACGCGGGCTATATCAAGCGCCTGCCCGTCGATACCTACCGCACGCAGCGCCGCGGCGGCCGCGGCGTCTCCGGCCAGAGCCTGAAGGAGGAGGACTACGTCAAGAACCTCTTCATCGCCTCGACGCACGACTATGTCCTGTTCTTCACGAACACGGGCCGCGTCCACCGCAAGAAGGGCTACCTCATCCCGGAGGCCGGGCGCACGGCGCGCGGCACGAACATCGTCAATATCCTGCCGCTCGAGCAGGGCGAGCGCGTGACGGCCATGCTGCTGACACGCGAATTCACGGACCATGAGTACCTGATGATGGTCACGCGCGGCGGCACCGTCAAGCGCATCCGGCTCGACGCCCTCTATACCGCCCGCAAGGCCGGCATCCGCGCCCTGTCGCTCGACGACGGCGACGAGCTCATCGCCGTCCTGAAGACGAACGGCAGCGACAATATCCTCCTTGCCACGCGGCAGGGCATGGCCATCTGCTTCGCCGAGACGGACGTCCGTCCCATGGGCCGCGACGCAGCCGGCGTGCGCGGCATCCGCCTCGACGACGGCGACGAGGTCGTCAGCGCAGCCGTGGCCGCCGAGGGAAAGAGCCTCCTGACTGTCACGGAGAACGGCTACGGCAAGCGCACGGCCGTCGAGGCCTACCTGCGCGGCGAGGACCGCCAGCCGCAGACGCGCGGCGGCAAGGGCCTGCGCAACTACCGCCTGACCGAGAAGACCGGCCTTGTCGCAGGCGCGGCCATCGTCGATGATACGAACGACGTCATGCTCATCGAGTCCGGCGGCGTCGTGCTGCGTACTCCGGCCGCCAGCATCAACCTCTACGGCCGCGATACCCAGGGCGTCATCCTCATGCGCATCGAAGAGGGTAACCGCGTCATCGGCGTCGAGGCGATCTCCAATACGGAGGAAACTGAAGAATCCGGGGAAGATTAAGCTGATCATACCGGCTCCCAGATTTGTCATTGCGAGGAGCGAAGCGACGTGGCAATCTCAAGTAGGTACTGCCGTTCGGAACGGGCCACCGTTAAACCGGCATGCACCCCCGATTTGTCATTGCGAGGGGCGAAGCGACGTGGCAATCTCGGGAAGGCACTGCCGTTCGGAACGAGCCATCGTAAAAACGGTACGCACCTCCGATTTGTCATTGCGAGGAGGCCGGAGGCCGACGTGGCAATCTCGCAGTACTCGCTCGGATAACAGAAAAGCTTCGGCGAATTCGACCCCCAGAAAGGCAGTCAAAGCATGAAACAGTATTATGTCTACCTTTTGACCAACAAAGGAAATACTGTCCTGTACACCGGCATGACAAACGACCTGCAAAGAAGATTGTACGAACACCGCGAAGGCCCTGTAGAGAGCTTTACAAAGCAATATCATGTTCATAAATTAGTTTATTTTGAAACAACACCGGATGTGAGAGCAGCAATCGAGCGTGAGAAGCAGATAAAGAGCTGGTCCCGCAAAAGGAAAGATGCGCTGATAGCGACGATGAATCCCAAATGGGTGGATTTGTCTGCTGATTGGGAAATGTAGCAATTTCAAGCGGCTGGTTGCGATTTTGCCGAGTCCGGCTTGTTATCAAAGCGAGCAGAAGACTCTCAGCTTTGTCATTGCGCCCCTCCGGGTGAAGCAGGCTATCAGATTTGTCATTGCGAGGCTCCGCAGGAGCCGTGGCAATCTCGCAGTACACGCCGGAACACAGGAAAGCCCCGGCGAATTCGCAGGTGCCTACTTGAGATTGCCACGTCGGCCTGCGGCCTCCTCGCAATGACAAATCCGGGGGCCTGCACCACCGATTGCACCTGCCAAATGCGGGCGCATTCCCCCACAACCACTCACCATTCCCGCCCCCATTCCCAAAATACACACAAAGGAGATCACACCATGTTCTGTACGAAATGCGGAAACAAGATCCGGGATGACGCGAAATTCTGCACGTTCTGCGGTGCGCCGGTGCGCCGTCCTGTCCCGCCTGCTCCTGTCGAACCGCAAACGCCCGGCTCAGTCCCGAATGCCGGGGAAATGCCTCCCGTCGAACCGCCCGTTCCCGGCGTGATCCCGCCCGTGGTTCCCGTGCCGGACGAACCCCCCATCCCCGCCGAGCCGGTCCTTCCCGAGGAGCCGGTCATCCCTGAAGAGCCCGCCGTTCCCGAGAAGCCCGCCGTCCCCGAAGCGCCCGTCGTCCCCGAGGAGCCCGTCGTCCCCGAAGAGCCCGTCGTCCCCGAAGAGCCCGTTGTCCCTGACGAGCCCGTCGTCCCCGAAGAGCCCGTTGTCCCCGAGGAGCCCGTTGTCCCCGAAGAGCCCGTCGTCCCCGAGGAGCCCGTTGTCCCCGAGGAGCCCGTTGTCCCCGAGGAGCCCGTTGTCCCCGAGGAGCCCGCCTTCTCCGACATGCCCCCCATTCCCCCGGAGCCGCCCGTCTCCGACATGCCTCCCATCCCGGAAGCTGCCCCGCGCAAGCGCCGCAATACCGGTATGCTCGTCTCACTCATCGCGCTGGGCGTTGTGGTCGTCGGCGCGGCCGTCGGCGGCTTCCTGCTGTGGCACGGCATGAACGCCAAGCTCGAGCGCGAGCGCTCCGACCATGCGCTGGAGCAGAGTCAGGCCGAGGCCCAGCTGAGCGACCTGCAGGACGCCCTCGACCAGTCCAACGAAAACTATGACGCCCTGTATAACGACTATTACGACCTCGTGCAGGAATACTCCCTCCTGCAGCAGCAGAACGAGAACGTCTCCGACCTGCAGGCCCAGTACGATGCCCTGTCCGACGCCTATGACGAGCTGTCCAAAAATTACAACGAATTTGCCGATATGGCAGAGTTCTACAACAGCAATGCCTGCGTCGCCAGCGACGGCAACGACTATTACCACACCTACGCCTGCGAGGACTGGGACCGTCAGGCCTTCTACATCTTCAACACGGCCTATGCCGAAAACGAGCTGGGGCTCAAGCCCTGCCCGAAGTGCCGCTGAGGCACGGGAAAGGATCATCCATGGAATCGAGATTTTCTGTAGACACGACCATTGACGCCGGTATCCAGTATGAGGCGTCCAAGAGCCTTATGCCGCGCTATGTGCAGCTGCTGACGTGGGTCTGCTTCGGCCTGTCCGTCGTGCTGCTGGGCATCATGGTCTGGCAGTACGTTATGACGAAGAACACCATGCATCTCGTGCTGGCCCTTCTGCTCGTGCTCGTGGTGGGCTATGCCCTGTTCAACCAGCTCCGCGGCCCGCGCACGGCCCTGCGCCGCTGGCAGCAGAACATCCAGACGAAGTACGGCTCGAACGCCCTGCACCTGCACACGGATTTTTATGACCTCACCCTCGCCCAGACCCTGCAGGAGAACGGCGAGGTCCTCGACGCCGGGTATTCCACCATCACGGAGCTGCGCGAGACGGAGCATCTGTTCCTTCTGCACTGCGGCCGCCAGCAGTGGTACTTTGTGAATAAGGCCGGTTTTACGAAGGGCACGCCGGACGAATTCCGCACGTTCATCTCCGGAAAGATCGGGGGCTGATCATGCGCAGCAATTCCGGCAAGCCGCTGGGCATTTACGTCCACATCCCCTTCTGCAAGAGCAAGTGCGAATACTGCGACTTCTACTCCCTCGGCGGCAGCCGCGACCGCCGCACGACGGATCAGTATCTGCAGGCGCTGGCCGATCACATCCGCGAAACGGGCCGCCTCGCGCCGGACTACACGGTCGACACCGTCTACTTCGGCGGCGGCACGCCGAGCTTCTTCGGCGCGGAGAATCTGGAAAAAATTCTCGACGAGCTGCAGAAGCGCTTCCACTTCGGCGCGGACCCCGAGATCACGCTCGAAGCCAACCCCGACAGCGTCACGCCGCAGGGGCTGAAGCGGCTGGTCCGCGCGGGCTTCAACCGCATCTCCATCGGCGTGCAGTCCGATCAGGACGAGATGCTCAAGCGCCTCGGCCGTCCGCATACCTACGAGCAGGCGCGCATGGCCGTCGTCCGCGCGCGCGAGGCGGGCTTTGCCAACCTCTCGCTCGACCTGATGTTCGGCCTGCCGAACCAGACGCTCACCGGCTGGCGCGACACGCTCGAGAACGTCCTGCGCCTCAAGCCGGAGCACATGTCCTGCTACGCCCTCAAGGTCGAGCCGAACACGCCCCTGTGGGAGTACCGCGACTGCGCCAACCTTCCGAATGACGACGTGCAGGCCGATATGTACCTTGCCGCCTCGGAGATCCTGCAGGACCACGGCTACGAGCACTACGAGATCTCCAATTTTGCCAGGCCCGGTCTCCGCTCCCGCCACAATCTGAAGTACTGGACGGGCGGCGAGTACCTCGGCTTCGGCCCCTGTGCCGCCTCGGACTTTGCGGGCAAGCGCTTCACCATCGAGCCGGACCTGCGTGCCTATGTCGAGGGCATCGCCCACCACGGCTCCGTCCTCTCGGAGTGCGAGACCATCCCCCCGCGCGAGCGCGCCGGGGAATACGTCATGCTCCGCTCGCGCATCGTCTCCGGGCTGGACGCGCAGGAGTACGAGCGCAGCTACCTGCTGCCCTTTGCGCCGCTGCAGCAGCTGCTCGAGCGCTTTGCCGGGCACGGCCTCGCCGCGCAGAGCGGCTCCCGCTGGTACCTGACCCCGCGCGGCTGGCTCGTCTCGAACCGCATCATCCTCGCGCTGCAGGATGCACAGGAAAAATCCACCCCACTGGCCAAGAAGCGGTAATGCGTTGTAGGGGCCGGGCTGTCCCCTCCCGGCTGCGCACTTCCGACCCGTACCGGCTATCGTTAAAACGGTAAAGTCTCCCGACTTGTCATTGCGAGGGCGCTTTGCGCCCGTGGCAATCTCGGGAAGGCATTTGCAGCCCGTACCGGCTGTCGTTAAATGGTGTGCACCACTGTAGGGGCCGGGCTGTCCCCTCCCGGCTGCGCACTTCCGACCCGTACCGGCTAT
>ERZ773259.2304-NODE-2304-length-12474-cov-2.438200_pt1 | contig 12474 bp, 11 predicted proteins | sample MGYA00511961_ERZ773259 | MGnify/ENA primary metagenome ERZ773259 (study PRJEB29015, sample SAMEA2737775) | human gut metagenome | biome: human gut; feature: human-associated habitat; material: faeces | place: China | collected 2012 ...
TTAAAGTGCTATTATAAAGCTGACATTGAAAAATGCAACACAATCATAAGAAGTCTTATTAAAGATATAGGAGAAGATCCCTTTGCAGTTAGTTCACTGAAAGACAGCTATGAAAAACGAATAATTCAATAACAAGGGGAAAATATGAGTAGAAAAAAACAAAGGATAAAAGCAATAACAGCATCGGTTCTGATCTGCAGTATGCTTTTTACTAGTGAGACTGCTGCATTGGCAGAGACCATTGCCGATACACTTGTGAATGAGGTTACGCGCAGCTCCTGGAGTGCGGTTGCTTCAGGATCGGACATGGAGGATGGTGATATCGACTGGGAGCTTGCTTCCGCTTCCGATATCTGTTTGGCATCACCGTCTGAGGCAACCGGCTCAGATGCGGCACCGGACGAGATCATGCTGATCAATGACTATGTATATGACGCACCGGACGGAAGCTTCAGCTATGATTATCTGACCAATACGCTGACGCTGAAAACCAGTGCGGGAACAGAAAAATGGAGAGACTATTTTGGCGGTCCGTTTTCTTCTGCCTTTGCAATGGTGGAAGAGGTTGTGATTGAATGCGGGGTAACGGAGATTGCGGAGGACTGCTTTGAAGACTGCACGGGACTTACAGAGATTACGATTCCGGGAACAGTGAAAAAAATCGGAAGCTGGGCATTTTCCGGCTGTACGAATCTAAGGGAAGTCACTCTTTCCTATGGGATTACCACGCTGGGGTCACGGGTATTCATACGTTGTACCAGTCTGGAGTATATTTCCATTCCGCAGAGTATTACCTCCATTCCAATGCTGGCCTTTGGAACCTGTACCAGTTTGAATGTGGTAAGTCTGCCAAGTACATTGAAGACCATTGAGTCATCTGCCTTTTCGGGGTGCAAGAGCCTGGACCATCTGGATATTCCGAATTCAGTGACAAAAATTGGGGCTGCTATGATCAGTGGCTGCGATGGCATTACGGAGATTACGGTGCCTGCGAATGTCAGTAAGCTGGATGGCGCATTTTCCGGAGCAAAAAATCTAAAGAAGGTTCAGGTTGCTTCCGGTAATTCGTATTTCAAGTCCGTAGATGGCATTTTGTTTTCGAAAAACGGACGGGAGCTGCTTTGTTATCCTCAGGGCAGGGAGGATGAACAGTATCAGGTGCCGTCAGGCGTGACAAAAATCGGTCAGTCTGCTTTTTATAATTGCAAACAGCTAAAAGAGCTTACGCTGCCTTGGAGCTTAAACGGGATTGCCAGTACCGCTTTTTCAGGCTGCTCTGGTCTGACAAGCCTGAAGCTTCCGAGTGTGAGCTACATTGGCGGGCAGGCCTTTGCAAACTGTGATGGTTTGACAGAAATCGAGATTCCAGGTTCCATTCAGTATTTGAACGATTCCCAGTTCTGGGGCTGTAAGAATCTGGAAAAGGTAAAAGTCAATGAGGGTGTAAAGGGACTTGCCGCTTTCGTATATTGTTCCTCATTGAAATCCGTTGAACTTCCGGACAGCCTGGAGTATCTGGATGCGACTGCGTTTGATTCCTGCAGTCAGCTTACCTCTATTCGTATCCCGGATTCTGTGACCCAGATCGGTTATGGAGCGTTTAAAAACTGTGATGCGCTGCTTCAGATTACGCTTCCGAAAGCATTAAAGAGTGTTATGGGAAATGCCTTTTCTGGCTGTGCGGGTCTGAAAACTGTCTATTATGCTGGAAAAGAGGAGGACTGGAATCAGCTTTCGATTGCTTCCGGCAATGAGCCGCTGCTGAATGCTGTGAAGCGTTGGGAGTCTTCTGGTCCCCAGCATGTGGTTCAGGTACCATTTCAGGATCATACCTATGCGCTGATTGACGATACCCTTCCATGGCAGGAAGCAAAAGCGGTCTGTGAGGAGATGGGAGGATATCTGGTTACGATTAATTCTCCTGCGGAACAGGAATTCTTAACAGAGCTGGTGCAGTCCGGAACCAAAAAGAATGTCTGGATTGGCGGAGATGAAACGGGTACCGGAAAATTCTGCTGGAGTACCGGGGAAGCGATGAACTACGCAAACTGGGAGCTTGGACAGCCTGGCTCAAAAGGAGAAGAACGCCGCGGCATGATGATGTACACGCCGCTTGGCGCAGGCCTGGCCGGCACCTGGCGTGCAGTGCCGAAAACGGGAATTTCGAATTCCGGTTATGCGCTTTCTGATTTTGGCTATATCTGCGAATGGGGCGATTACAGCACGGAAAAAGAAGAACGGGAATTTGATCCGGATCAGGAAGTGGTGAGACAGGTCAGCCTCTATACTTCGGATGGTGGCAAGAGCTTCCGTCGGGAGCAGCAGCTGATGGATGATTTATACGCCAGCGGAAAGCTGACCATGGAGCAGTGGTGGAAGCTGAAATATCAGTTCTGGGCTGATTACGGTGTAACGGATCTTCGGGAGTCTCTGGCTTATATGCGCGATGCGTCTGCGGCAGAACAGGCTTATGATTATCTGACAGACGATGAGTTATTCCTGGCCTATCAGTATATGTATTACCTGAATTGCACCACGAAGGGCCAGGTTGCCCGTGGAATCCTTTGGTCACAGGATTTCATTTATAATGGCAATACGCCATCTCAGGTATTGGATTACAGCAATTTTATCAATCAGGAGACGGTCTCCATCAAGGGCTATAAAACAATGCTGATGAGCTTTATGAAGTATCAGAGCGTGGATCTGAGTATGTATGGTCGTATCAAGACGGCAAAAACAACTGCGGAAAATGTTATTACATTATTGGATGCACAGGCCAATATTGCTTATAAGAAGAAAATGGAGAATGCTGCAACATACGAAGAGATGATGGAGCTTTGCAAGGAGGCTTTTAGTAGTCTGGAACCTGCAGAGAAAGGCTATCTGGTTTCCTATCGCAGGTCAGACCTGAAAGAAGTGTCGGAAATCCTTGGTACATTTGGAGATATGCTTCAGTTTACGGCAACATCCGTAGATGATCTTGCAACACTTGCCGAACTGGAATTTCAGATGGAACTTGCCCGGACATACGATGATTTTCTGAAAGAAATTGCAGAAGCAGAAAGCTGTGACGATCTTCCTCTTGGCTTGATCATTGCCGCAAAAGAACTGAGAGAGGAACTGACACAGCCTTTAAAGACGGTGTTGATTGATTTTACCGGTCAGATGGGGGATCATGTAATCGGAAAGACATTTGATCTGCATACGGCATTTGTAGAAAAACTGGGTGATACCGTTGGCGGACATATGCCGGAATGGCTGGAGTTTAACGGCGAACTGCTTGGCGACGCATTAAAGACCATAAAGGTCGGAGCCAGCTTTACTAATTTTATAACGAAGATGGGCGGAGTTGTAACGCAGTCAAAATATGTGGAAGCCTATGGAATGCTTGGAAGATATTATTCGAGACTTCTGGCAGAGAGCAAGGCCCGTTTTCTGAGTGACAAAACACCGGGAAACGCCTGGGAGTTTTATGATCGGTATCAGAGTCTCTTCGCAATCCGTGAAGCAGGCGAAAAGGCATATCTGGATATGTGTTCAAAGTCTGCCTTTACAAAAATTATCGGAAAATGGAGCGGAGCGAATATTGCCGATAAGGAGAAGTTTGTACAGAATACATTCGACCACATGAATGAGCGCTGCAGGCTGATGCTTTGGAGTGAGGAACTGGATTTGGAATTGACTGGGCATCATGTTGCAAAAAAAGCAGCGATCAAATGTCCGGTTAATGTGGAAATTTACGATCCTTCCGGCAGTCTGATCTACACGATCCAGGACGGAGTGGAATCCGATGTGACCATACAGCAGGGACGGTTTGTCTGCCGGTATGAACCACTGACTGGAGATTATACGAAGGTACTGTATTTCTTTGATGACGGGGATTATCAGCTGAAGATGATCGGAACAGATGTCGGAGAAGTCAGCATGGGTTTGGCATCCATGACTTCCGGAACAGAGATGACTGAGTGGCAGGCAAATGGCATTCCGGTGCTGAAAGGCGGAATGATTCAGCTGAATCTCGCAGATGGAACCTATCAGGCTGATGGCAATGCGGACGGTACCTTTGAAATGTCGGGAACTCTGGATGAGAGAAAGACTAGTGCTGCACTGGCAGGTCTTGTGCTCAGCCGGGATGAGCTGACGCTGCAGACAGGACAGACAGCGGCGCTCGGCGTGTCTGCAAGCCCTGCCGGAACCATGCTTCCGCATGTATGGTGGGAGAGCAGCAATCAGGCTGTGGCATCCGTATCTGACGGAGCGGTAACGGCTCTTGCGAAAGGAACAGCTGTGATTACCGTGCATTCGGAAGATTTTTCGGCACAGTGTGTGGTGAACGTAACCGGGCAGGAGCATTCGGGAGAAACAACAGATCCGACACCCGGCCCGACACCTGGCCCTACACCGGAACCGGATCCAGCCCAGAAGCCAGATCCGATTCCTGCTCATCAAAGTAAATCTGATGATTCGGACGATGATGATACCGCAGTAGCCCTGAGAGGGGGGATGCAGCTGATGAACCCGGCTTATCTGGGGGAAGGAAGCTGGTCCTTCGATTCTGTTTCGGGCAGTTGGAGCTGCAAAAAGCCGGATGGAAGCTTGTTGAAGAGCTGTTGGGCCTTCCTCAATGGCCGCTGGTATCTGTTTGATCCTGCGGGAAAGATGCAGGTAAACTGGGTACTGGTTCAGGGCACCTGGTACTGCCTTGGCCAGGATGGCGCTATGCTGACCGGCTGGGTTAAGACCGGAGAAAAATGGTACTATCTGGGAGAAGATGGCGCCATGCTGACCGGACGCCGCCTGATCGATGGTGTATGCTATGATCTGGATGGCGAGTGATATGACAAAGGATGAGGAGGTAATTCATGGATACAACATTATTGATTATGGCTGCTGGTATCGGCTCCCGCTTCGGCGGCGGGATCAAACAGCTGGAGCCCGTTGACGCAAGCGGTCACATCATCATGGACTACTCTGTCCATGATGCGATCGAGGCGGGCTTTAACCGCGTGGTATTTATTATCCGCAGGGACATTGAGCAGGAGTTCCGCGAGGTCATCGGAGACCGCATTGCGGCAGTCTGTGCGGCGCATCAGGTAATCATAGATTACGCATTCCAGGATATTCACGATATTCCGGGAGAGCTTCCGGAAGGCAGAACCAAACCGTGGGGAACCGGTCAGGCCATTCTGGCAGCAAAAGCTCTGCTGGACACTCCGTTCATTGTCATCAACGCAGATGATTACTACGGAAAAGAAGGCTTCCGCATTATTCATGAATATCTGGTACAGGGCGGAACCTCCTGTATGGCAGGCTTTGTGCTGAAGAATACCCTTTCCGATCACGGCGGCGTGACCCGTGGTGTCTGCAAGATGGATGCAGACAATAACCTGACCGAGGTCGATAAGACCAAGAACATTGTAAAGACTGCGGACGGCGCGGAGGCAGACGGAAAAGTGCTTGACTGCAATTCTCTGGTTTCCATGAATATGTGGGGACTGACACCGGACTTTTTGAAACAGCTGGAGCAGGGCTTTGAGGAGTTCTTTGAGAAAACTGTTCCGGAGAATCCGCTGAAATCCGAATATCTGATTCCAATCTATATCGGAGAACTGCTGGAAAAGGGCGAGATCTCCGTAAAAGTCCTTCCGACCAACGACACCTGGTACGGCATGACCTATAAAGAGGATGTGGCACTGGTGAAGGAAAGCTTCCGGAAAATGCTGGAGGCGGGTGTGTATAACGCTGATTTATTTGCAGACTTATGATGTACTGGGAGAGGATGTTCACAGTGTGAGAAAATATGAAGGGAAAATAAACTGAAATAGAGGTGAGAGAACGTAAGAAGACTGAAGCCGAAGCAGTGCTGATGAAGCTGCTGGCAAGCGGCATGAGCGCGGATGAGATCCTCGAAAAACTGAAATAAACAAGAACCCAAGAAAAAATAAATGCCGTGTGGACAAACTGAACTCCAGAAGTTCACACGGTTTTTTGAAGGTTGCCGTATAGTTTATAACGAAAATAAAAGAAGAACAAAAATAAAAGAAATGGAGTGTGACACAAAATGAACTTATCTAAAATACACCACATTGCAATTATCGTATCTGACTACGGAGCAGCTAAGGATTTCTATGTAAACAAGTTGGGATTCTCTGTCATTAGAGAAAACTACCGTCCGGAGCGAAAGGACTGGAAACTGGATCTTCGTGTCAATGAATACACAGAACTGGAGATTTTTGCTGAGGAAAATCCTCCGAAGCGTGTGGACCGCCCGGAGGCCTGTGGTCTGCGTCATCTTGCTTTTTGTGTAGAGAGCGTGGAGCAGACGGTGAAAGAGTTGGGGGAATTAGGTATAGAATGTGAGCCAATTCGGGTTGATGATTATACCGGTAAAAAGATGACTTTCTTCCATGATCCGGATGGACTGCCGTTGGAGCTGCATGAGTAAAGGGGTGGACATAATGATATTCCGTAAGGCAGAAAAAGTAGATTTTTACAAAATAAGATCCCTGTACTGGAACTTGATCGACCAAGACCAGGATGACCCGTCATTTCCACATTGGAAGAAAGGAATCCACCCATCTGATGAGATGATACTGGACAGCATCGATAAGGGAGATCTGTATGTGCTGTCAGATGGTGAGGAAATCGCAGCGTGTGTCATAGCAAACGATGAAAAGGTCGAAGGGTATGCAGATGCTCCGTGGCAGGTTGATTCGGATGATATAATTGTTCTTCATGTTTTGGCAGTTCATCCGGATCATCGTGGAAAAGGACTGGCGCGGAGATTAGTAGAGAATGTGATTGAACAGGAAAGAAAAGCTGGCAAGAAGGCATTGCGACTTGATGTGATCGAGAACAACACAACGGCCGAAAGGCTGTACCAGAAACTGGGCTTTCGATATATTCAGACCAAGACCCTTTATTATGATGTGGTCGGAGAGATGACGTTCAAATTGTATGAACTGGTGCTGTGAGCTATGGGAGAGAAAAGAACATATAAAGCCAGAAAGCCTGGCGGCGGCCGAAAAAAACAAAAGCCGGAGTATGATGCCGGGGAGAATCTGAAAGAGCAGATGGAAAGTGCTGTGGCGCTTTATGATTCTAAGATGTCCTTGCAGGCCATCGGAGATGAGTTGGGATTAAATCCCATCAAGGTACGGAAGCTGCTCATCACGGCTGGTGTGTATGAATCTGAAGTGGCGGAGAAGGTGCAAGCTACCTTTCAAGAATACCGAGAAACACAGGACTACAAAACCTCCATACTTTCAAACGCAAACATTCTTCAGCTTTCCAAAGCCTCTGTCACTTCGTACCTGCCTTATAAAAAAGGTGTGTACTTCCCAAGCACAGCAGAAAAAGAGAAGATCAGTGTTGGAGCAGAACGGCAGCGGAGATACAGAGCAATGAAGCGGTGGAGGACTGATCCGACAGAAGAAAACTTTTGGGGAGTGGTTTTGGCTTATGCTGGTGTGAAATTCAAAACTTACTCCGGGTTGCCATTCTCTTACGAAATTAAAAAAGGCAGGAATGGCGAGTACACGAAGGAGCTGTGGATCGACCGCCGGGAGAAGAGCAAAAGTCTGGCATGGAGTTCTATAGTTTTGGCACTGGGAAATATAAAAGATGAAGTAGTAGAGAGACCCAAAGCTTTGGGGGATATCCGGGGAGTGGCTTACATATATGGAATGTTCTACCGGTTTGGGTTGATCGATGTGCCGGATGAAGTGAAGGAAAAGATGGGGCATCCAAAAGACCGCAAAAAATAGGTTGCTATGTGCAAAAGTCTACGGTAATATGTACCGTAACTGAGGAAATGAATCTCAGTTTGGAAGGACGGTAGCATTATAGAAAAATTGAAGGAAATGCTGGAGGAGTATTTGAAGAAAACAGAGCCGGAGTATTATCCACCGGTGGAGAACCTGCTGGGTCTGATCTGCGAGCATTACACAGAGAACACCCCAGTAGAGAAAAACACAGTTGCAGGGAAGGCAGCAAAGGCCAAGGAAAAGGAACTGGAAGAGTGGCTGCGTGGGCTAGATGGTATGGATAGGTTGGTAGATGACTATGTCGGAGATAAGATTCCGCTCTGGGAGAAGATCATGGACCTGCAAGGAACGGTGTGCTGTGCATGGGAGAAGACCGCTTTTGAGGAAGGTCTGAAAGTCGGAATACGACTCATGATGGAAGTATATAGTTTATGACGGAAATAAAATGAACTCCTGAAGTTCAAAAAAGCCCTCGCTTGTTACGGCGAGGGCGTGTGTTCTTATTTTTTAGGCTTTTCAGCTTTTTTCTTCTTCGGTGCAATTTTGTGACTGGAGTAGATTGCCATACCCATGCAGAGCAGAGAGCCGCAAGCGAAATACTTGTGAGCCTGCATCAGCTTTTTGCAGCCCGTGTAGAAGCATCCTGCCATGCAGGCAAGTGCGCCGAGTGACCAATATTTATGTGCTTTCATTTTGTGTGTCCTCCTATTCGTTATCTTCTGCTCGTATTCTGAGCAGTTCTTCTATTTCATTGTTACTTGCCGGCCGGACTGCCTTTTTATTATCGTGTGCTACCGCTCCGCAGTCTGGACAACGGTCAGGTAGTTCCTCGGCATAGAAGCAGTAGCGGCAGGCATCGCAAAAATAGTAGTTCAAGTCATATTCACCCCAATCTCTAAGATATCCTCGAATGCAATAATGGTCGGCAGCTCTTTGCCGGTATCATTTATAAATCCTGTGTAAATTCGCAGTTCTTTATCTATCGCATCCACAGCATCCAGTATTCCGGCTATATTCTCATAGTAGCCGTCCGTGAAATATTTTATTGTGAGCTCTTGTCCTTTCCGAAGCTGGCTGATCTTTTGGTTCAGAGCTTGCTTGCCTTCTTCAGACAGCTCGATTCTATTTCCTTTGAGATGATCTCTGCCTTCAGAAGCAATCTCATCCTCATAGCCTCGTAAGGCGGCAAAAGGAGAGAAGATTTTAGCGCGATTTGACATCGGCATCCGGGGATGATTATGTGGTGGCTCCGGGCAGGAAGCATGGAGGATTTTGCCATACTTACTTTGGACGGCTCTGCCTTCCGGTGTGTTCTTGTAGTCCATGTTCGCCCTCCTTACTTAGCCTTATGGTCGCCTATCTGCTGATTTCTATCCCTCATTGTTGCACCATCCAGATAGTTGGTCCCTTTCAGAACGGCATTCTTTCCGAACTTCTTCTTGAGACCAAGCATCGCATTCAGCAGCTTTTTCTCTTTTTCCAGCTTAGTGGTGTCCGTGAACAGGTCAACTTGGAAGAAGCCTTCGCCTTTGACCACACGGTTGACGGCTATTGTGATCCGTCTCACGGTCAGTGTTTTATCAGCTATTCTCTCGAACAGCTCAGTTGTGGCAGAGATCAGGATACTTCCGAGGTTGGTCGGATTATTCAGTTTCGTACTGCCATGAGCACCCTTCGGAACGGTGCGGCCGTAGTGATCAATGTGTACCGGCCCTCGGTACTTTCCGCTGTCGCAGTTTTCCCGGTCATAGCCTACATCCAACGTCAGGCTATCCGTAACCAGTCCTTTATCTGTTAATTGTAATACTAATCTGTCAGCCATCTCCATGACAATGATTTTGGCTTTGTCGTATGGGTAAGGGCAGGAAAGCACCTGTCCCTCGGAGATACTGTTGGTGCTGGGTTTGTAGACTTTGATTTCTTTCATGCCGCAGGGTTCCAGACCCCAGGCATGGTCGATCAGAGTTCAGCATCAACACCGAATTCCTTAAGGAAATAACAGGTGTCAGGTACACTTACAATTTTCTCACATTTGAATTGATCACTGATAAAACATAACTCATGGATTCAGGAACAAACAGAAATATTCTGCTGTTTGTTCCTGAATGATATATAATAATTGCATAAATGTATGTCTACGAATATTGATAATATTGAAAATATCAGACTGTAAAACAAATTGTATTTGACGAAACATAACTTTTAGGGTATGATAATTACAGGCATTTTATATTTCTAATTTTCTTTACGGCACTCAGCCGTATCTAGTTGATTCAAACCGCGTTCGCGGACTTAGAAATTTCCAATGCAAATTAAATAAGAGAGGGGCAGAGGAGGGTTCTGAGGAAGCGAAGCAGAGGATCCTTCTCTCGAAAGACAGGAGGATTTTATATGAGTAATGTAAAAGCAGCGAAGGATTACAAAGATCGCTTATTTCGGATGATCTTTAATGACAAGGAGAAATTATTAGAGCTTTATAATGCGATGAATGGTTCGGATTATAAAGATGCCAGTGAGCTACAGGTGGTGACGCTGGAGAACGCGATCTATTTGTCAATGAAAAATGATGTAGCTTATGTGCTGCATGATGAACTGTTTTTGTTTGAGCAGCAGTCTACAAAAAATGCAAATATGCCGTTACGCTGTCTGTTTTATGCAAGTGACACGTATTCGGTATTGGTGAAGGATAAGAATATTTATGGTACGAAGATGCTTCCGCTTCCATCACCTACGTTTGTAGTGTTTTATAATGGAAAACAGAAGATGGATGAGGAAGGGGAACTGAGACTTTCGGATGCTTTTGTAAAAAAGCAGGAGATTCCGAATCTGGAAGTGATCGTAAAAGTGAAAAATATCAATATGGGAAACAGTCGGGAACTTTTCGAAAAATGCAGACCGATGCGGGATTACATGATCTTTGTGGATAAGGTAAGAAGGTATTCACAGGAGCAACCGTTGGAAGACGCAGTGGAACGGACAATCCGGGAGTGTATGGAAGAAGACGTGATGGCTGATTTCCTGAAAAGGAACAGGGCGGAGGTTGTGAAGATGTGTCTTTATGAGTATGACGAAGAGAGGCAAAGGGAGTTTGACCGGGAGGAAGGCAGAGATGCGGAACGAATAGAGGTAGCCAGACGTATGTTAAAATCTCATAAGTTATCATATGTAGAGGTAGCAGAAATTGTAGGACTGACGGTAGAAGAAGTAAAAGCTTTGGATACAGATGAGGCGGTTATAGAAATTAAGGGGTTTTGATTTTGTATCGATACCGACTCTACAATACAGATATAGAAATACAGAATTTTGAGTTGAGTTTTTTTGACAATATGGTATACTGGATATTATGACACATATGATACGGAGCAGAAAACAGACTGAGATTACGATATGACCGGCATCCGTATGAAAAAACAAATTAGAAATACCGGTATGGAAATCTGACTTTGGAAAGGTAATACCAATCGAATATACCGGAGATATGAAAGGATATAGAACTATGAATCGGGAAAACTTACAGACAGGAAGACAGGAGGCAATCCGGGGATTTGATATTGATGGAACATTTCTGGAGTGTACACCTTGTGGAAATGGTCATATTAACGATACTTTTATGATGTCATTTGACAGAGACGGCGAAACACATCGGTATTCACTGCAGCACATGAACCGGTCCGTATTCAGGGATCCGGTTTCGCTGATGAATAATATTCTCCATGTGACAGACTATCTGAAAGAACAGATCAGGGCACAGGGAGGAGATCCACAGAGAGAGACACTTGATTTTGTATGTGCAAAGTCAGGTGAACCGTATTTTATAGACAGTTTTGGAGAGTACTGGAGAGCATATCATTTTGTAGAAGATGCATATGCACTGGAAGAAGTAAAAGATCCACAGGACTTTTATCAGAGTGCAGTGGCTTTCGGTAATTTCCAGAGAATGCTGGCAGATTTTCCGGCGGATACTCTGACGGAGACCATTGCCGGCTTCCATGATACCAAGGCGCGGTTTGCAGCATTTGAGAAAGCGGTCGAAGAAGATGTATGCGGAAGAGCCGCAGGAGTACAGCAGGAGATTCGGTTTATAAAGGATCGATACGATGTTGCCTGTGTGCTGGGTGATCTGTTAGAGGCAGGAGAACTTCCGCTTCGTGTAACACATAATGACACCAAGTCCAACAATGTTCTGATGGATAATGCTACCGGAAAAGGTCTTTGTGTGATCGATCTGGATACTGTTATGCCGGGGCTGGCAGTAAATGATTTTGGTGATTCCATCCGCTTTGGTGCAAGCACAGGCGCAGAGGATGAGAAAGATCTTTCCAGGATCTCCTGTGATATGGAACTGTATGATATTTATGCAAAAGGTTTCGTAGAAGGATGCGGTGGTGCGTTGACCGATATGGAGATTGAGTGTCTGCCGATCGGGGCGAAGGTAATGACTTATGAGTGTGGTATGAGATTCCTGACAGATTATCTCTCCGGGGATACATACTTTAAGGTTGATTATCCGACCCACAATCTGGATCGTACGAGAACACAGCTGAAACTGGTGTGGGACATGGAACAGAAATGGGAGCAAATGCAGGAGATTGCCCGAAAATATAAAAATAAATAAAAGATAGAAACCGGTTTATTAACTTCGACTAAGACGTTCAGAAAAGACTTTTTGTGAGACTATGAAGAAAAGGCTGTAAATAATAATCTTCTA
>ERZ773259.2313-NODE-2313-length-12430-cov-7.423273_pt1 | contig 12430 bp, 8 predicted proteins | sample MGYA00511961_ERZ773259 | MGnify/ENA primary metagenome ERZ773259 (study PRJEB29015, sample SAMEA2737775) | human gut metagenome | biome: human gut; feature: human-associated habitat; material: faeces | place: China | collected 2012 ...
CCACGGCACCCGCCTGATGTGTCATTCCGAGGAGCGAAGCGACGTGGGAATCTCGTGCAGGCACTTGCAGCCCGTACAGGGTAACGATAAAACGTACCAACCGATTGCGTCTGTAGCGGCGCTCATTGAGCGCCTTGTAGGGGACAATTCAACCGCAGAAGGGCACTGGTGCACCACGGCACCCGCCTGATGTGTCATTCCGAGGAGCGAAGCGACGTGGGAATCTCGCAGTACCCAGCCGGATAACAGGGTACTCCCGGCGAAATCGCAACTGCCTTCCCGAGATTGCCACGGCCCCTTCGGGGCCTCGCAATGACAAATCGGGGGCCGTTACCATTTTAACGGCAGCCTGTTTATTACGCTGGTGCGGCACCGGGAGGGGACAGCCCGGCCCCTACAATTTCACTGCCTTACTTCAAAATTCTTGCGGCGCTTTCCTCAGCAAACTGGCGGGTATAGAGGTCGTGGTAATAGCCGCCCTTCTGCAGCAGCTCCAGGTGCCTGCCCTGCTCGACGATGCGGCCGTCGCGCACGACGAGGATGAGGTCCGCCTTGCGGATGGTGGACAGGCGGTGGGCGATCAGGAACGACGTGCGGTCGCGCAGCAGGTGGTCGATGGCGTTCTGGATAAGCTGCTCCGTCTGCGTGTCGATGGAGGACGTCGCCTCGTCGAGCACGAAGATGCGCGGATCGGCCAGCACGGCGCGCGCAAAGGAGATCAGCTGCTTTTCGCCCGTGGACAGGCGGTCACCGCCCTCGCCGACGTCGCTGTCCCAGCCCTTTTCGAGCTTGGCCGCGACCTGATCGGCCGAAACGGTCCGCGCCGCTGCCTCGACCTCGGCGTCCGTGGCATCCAGACGGCCATAGCGGATGTTCTCGCGGATCGTGCCGGAGAACAGGTGCGGATTCTGCAGCACATAGCCGATGTTCGAGTGCAGCCACAGCTGGCTGCGCTCACGGTAGTCCCGGCCGTCGATGAGGATCTGGCCGGAGGTCGGCTCAAAAAAGCGGCAGGCGAGGTTCACAAGCGTGCTCTTGCCCGCACCGGTCTCACCGACGATGGCGACGGTCGTTCCGGCGGGGATTTTCAGCGAGAAGTGCGACAGCACGTCCTCACCGCCGTCCGGATAGCGGAACGTGACGTCGCGGAACTCGATGTCGCCGCGCAGCGGCTCCCAGTTTTCGCGCTTGGGGTGGAAGGCGTCGCCGTAGCGGGCGATGACCTCCGGCGTGTCGGCGATCTGCGGCTTTTCGTCCAGCAGGCCTGTCACGCGCTCAATGGAGGCCTGCAGCGAGATGAATTCTGCGATGTTCGCGGCCGTCATCTGGATCGGCTCGAAAATGCCGACGGCGTAGGTCGTGAAGGCCGAGAGCGTGGCGATCTGCAGCACCTGCTCCTGCACCATGTAGCCGCCGCGCAGCAGCACGATGGCCACGGCCGCCGTGGAGCAGAACAGCACGAGGGGGATATACACGGCGTTCAGCCGCGCAGCACGGATGCCGCAGTCGTGCATCTCCTTTGTCAGCGCGCGGAACGAGGCCGTGTTCTGCTCCTCGATGCCGAGGGTCTTCGACGTCTTCGCGCCGGTGATGCCCTCATTGAACGCGCCGGTGATGCGGGAGTTCAGCTTGCGGACGCGGCGGTTCCAGTGCAGGATGCGGTTCTGGAAATAGCCCGTGAGCACGGCGATGACCGGCACGATGACGATAACGACAAGGGCGAGCTTCCAGTTGAGCAGCAGCATCGCGGCGAACGTGCCGAGCACATAGAACATGGCCCAGAGGATATCCGTCAGGTTCCACGCGACCATGGAGGCGATGCGCGAGGTGTCGCTCATGACGCGGCTGAGCAGATAGCCCACCGGCGTGACGTTATAGAACGAGAACGACAGCGTCTGCAGGTGTGTGAAGAGGTTCGCGCGCATGTCGCGCCCGGCGCACATCTCGATCTTCATGGAGTTGCGCGCAAAGGCCACAACGGACAGGGCCTGCAGCAGGATGACGCCGAAATAGCACAGTGTGTAGGGCAGCAGGCCAGACAGCGTCCCGGCCTCGATATAATTTGAGATGGCATAGCGCTGGAACAGCGGCAGCACGACGTCGATGGCGGCCGTGATCAGGTTGAAGGCGAACATGCCCGCAAAATCGCGGCGGTATGGCCGCATGACGGGCATCAGGCGCTTCCAGATGCCCCATTGGAACGATTTGGTATAGTCCTGTTCATCAAAGGCAGGCATCAGACTCCCTCCTTTCCGAGCAGGCGGCGGTCGTCGCTGCTCATCTGGATGTCATAGATATCGCGGTAAATGCCGGGCTTGGCGATGAGCTCGGCGTGCGTACCCAGCTCCGAGACGCGGCCGCCGTCGAGCACGAGGATGCAGTCGGCCTGCATGAGCGTCGTCACGCGGTGGGAGATGAGCAGCACCGTCGCCTTGCCGAGCGATTCGTGCAGGGCGGCGCGGATCTTTGCGTCCGTCTCGGCGTCCACGGCCGAGAGCGAGTCGTCAAACACCATGATGGGCGCCCTCTGCATCAGCATGCGCGCAATGGCCACGCGCTGCTTCTGCCCGCCGGACAGCGTCACGCCGCGCTCGCCCACGAGCGTCTCATAGCCCTCCGGGAATTCGCAGATGGCCTCATCCACGCAGGCGATGGCCGCGGCGCTGCGCAGCTCCTCCTGCGGCGCGCCGGGGCGCGTGGCGGCGATGTTCTCGCGGATGGTCTGCGAGAACAGGAACGGCTCCTGCAGCACAAGGCCGATCTGGCTGCGCAGGCTCTCGCGCGTAAAGCTGCGGATGTCCACGCCGCCGATGGTGATGCGGCCCTCCTGCAGGTCGTACAGCCGGTCGAGCAGATGCACGAGCGTACTCTTGCCCGAGCCGGTGCCGCCGAGGATGGCAAACGTGCTCCCCTGCGGGATCGTGAACGAGACGTCCTGCAGCACGGGCGTCTCGCCGTAGCCGAACGTCACATGGTCGAAGACGATGTCGCCCGCCGCGCTGTGCGGCGCGGCCTCGGGCGCGTCCTTCTCCTCCGGCGCGCGCAGGATATAGCCCACGCGGTCAAGCGACACGCCCGCCTTGCTCATGTCCGAAAGCACGCGGCCGAGCGAGCGCACCGGCCACGACAGGGCCTCGTTATAGCTGATGAAGGCGAGAAATTCGCCGAGCGTCATATTGCCGTGCACGCTCTCGACGATGCCGCAGACGATGATGACCATGACCTGCAGGCACGTCAGCAGCGTGCCGGAGGCCCAGTAGACCGAGAGCAGGCGGCCGAGGCGGATCCACAGGCTGGCAAATTTCTCGTTCTTTTCGCAGAAGCGGTCCGTTTCAAAGCGCTCGCGGCCGAAGGCACGCACAACGCGCACGCCGGTCAGGTTCTCCTGCGCACAGGTCGTCAGGTCGCCCTCGGCCTCGTCCGCCGCCTGAAAGCGGCCGGAGATGCGCCGGTAGAACACACCGGACGACAGGCCGACGATCGGGATGAACGCCAGCGCCACGAACGACAGCCGCACGTTCATCCGGAACATGATGACGAGATATAAAATGATGAGGAAGACCGTGCGCACGACCTCGACGAGCTGGTTGCACACGAACGTGCGGATGACGTCGACGTCCGAGGTGCAGCGCTGGATGATCTCGCCCGTGGAGTGGGCCGTGTGCCACGAAAAGCTCAGGTGCTGGATGTGGTCATACAGCCCGTCGCGGATGCGCTTGACGAACGACTCCGACCCGCGCGAAAGCTGCGTGCGCTGGCCATAGTTGCAGAAGCCGCGCAGCAGGGCCAGCAGCAGCACGGCCGCGGCCGCGAGCCACAGCGCGTGGAGCTTCTGCGCCTGCAGCAGCGGCAGAAGCGGCTGCAGAAACGCCGGGAGCGACGGCTGCTCCGCGCCGAGGATGGAGTCCACCGTCAGGCGGATGACCTGCGGCGTGAGGGCATTGAATACCATCCCGAGGCAGGCGCACAGCAGGGCCACGACAAAATAGTGGATGCTGCCGCGCAGAAAGCGCACGATGAGCTGCACCTTCTCCCGCCACGGGATCGATTGCGTTTCCATAGAAGATCTCTCCTTTTTTCTGATTGCCGGGGGATGTTGATATGCTGACTGTAACGGCCTTCTCTCTCAAAGGCAGGACCGCATGATTCAGCGAGAGTATTCGGCGAAAAAGGTCCGACGAAGGCCGAAGCTGCGATCATGCGGCACTGCCGCAATAAATAAAAAACGCCTCTCCTGCCGGAGAAGCGCACAATAAGGAACAAAACAGGGCCTTTTATCCCCGCTTCCGGGCGCGCAAAACCGACAGACCGGTCCCCTGAACCAAAATAGAACCCGCTGCAAAGTACAGATAGGACATTCTGCGCGCCTCCTTTCGTAAAATCTGATATTCAGTATAGGGGAAAACAGTGACTTTGTCAACCCTGATGTCCGAAATAATTCGGGAAGCACCGCATTATTTCTCGAGAGCGTTCGGCGAGAGCTTTTTGTCAAGACAAGGCTTGAAACGTGCAGAGTGCTTTGTGTATCTGCAGGGGGCAAAGCCGCCAACGGCTGTGCAATACATCAGGCCTTTCGAACCGATAGATCGGCGAAAAAAGATCCGGCGAAGGCCGAAGCTGCAATTGTGCGCTGTTGCCCCAGAGGTTTTTCCTTGCCGTTTTGCCGCATTTGTGGTATGATCGGGGGAGAATTGCAACGGAAAGGAACGAAGAGATCATGAAATGGATCATTGCCTCGGACCTGCACGGCTCTGCCCACTACTGCCGCCGGCTCCTCGAGGCCTGGAAGCGCGAGGAAGCGCCGCGCATGCTCTTCCTCGGCGATCTGCTGTATCACGGCCCGCGCAACGACCTGCCCGAGGGCTATGCGCCGAAGGAGGTCATCGCCCTGCTGCAGGAGCGGCAGGCCGACATTTTCTGTGTGCGCGGCAACTGCGAGGCCGAGGTCGATCAGATGGTGCTGCCCTTCCCCGTTCTTGCGGATTACTGCCTGCTTGAGTCGGCGGGCCATCTTATCTATGCCACGCACGGCCACCATTTTAACGAGGACCATCTGCCGCCCCTGCACCCGGGCGACGTTCTGCTCCACGGCCACACGCACATTCCCCGCCGCACCCTGCGCGACGGCGTCTATGTCCTGAATCCCGGCTCTGTCTCCATCCCGAAGGCCGGGAGCTGGCATGGCTATATGACGCTGGAGGACGGCGTGTTCACCTGGAAGACGCTCTCCGGCGACGTGCGCGACACGCTGCGGCTCTGAGGGGGTTTGTTATGGAATTCACAGCAATGCAGGACGGCCTGCGCGTGGATGTCTTTCTGGCGGGCTGCCTGCCGGAGCTGACCCGCAGCGCCGTGCAGCGCCTGCTCGCTGAGGGCAGCGTGACCTGCGGCGGCGCGCCCGTGCGGAAAAACGCGCGCACGGAGGCCGGAGCCGCCTACGCCGTCACTCTGCCGGAGGCGCGGCCCGTGGAGACCGCTGCACAGGATATCCCGCTCGATATCGTCTATGAGGACGGGGACGTGCTCGTCATCAATAAGCCGAAGGGCCTCGTCGTCCACCCGGCCGCCGGGCACGAGGACGGCACGCTCGTCAACGCCCTGCTCTATCACTGCGGCGACAGCCTGTCCGGCGTGGGCGGCGAGCGCCGCCCCGGCATCGTCCACCGCATCGACCGCGACACGACCGGCCTGCTCATCGTGGCGAAGAACGATTTTGCCCACCGGCGCCTTGCCGCCCAGCTCAGCGACCACACGCTGCGCCGCACCTATGAGTGCATCGTCCGCGGCGGCTTCCGCGAGGACAGCGGCACGGTCAATGCGCCCATCGGCCGCGACCCGCGCGACCGCAAGCGCATGGCCGTCACGGAGAAAAACAGCCGCGAGGCCGTGACGCACTGGGAGGTCATCGCGCGCTACGGGCAGTATACGCACCTGCGCTGCCGCCTCGAGACCGGCCGCACGCACCAGATCCGCGTGCACATGGCTTGGATCCGCCACCCCATCGCGGGAGACCCGGTCTACGGCATCGGCAAGCCGGAGCTCGGCCTGCATTCCCAGTGCCTCCACGCGAAGGAGCTGACGTTCCTGCACCCCCGCACCGGCGAGGAGATGACGCTCTCCTGCCCCCTCCCGGAGGAGTTTGAGAATGCGCTGAAGAAGCTGCAGAGGACAATGGGACTGTAGGCTGGCGTCCTGCACCCGCCATTGTAGGGGCGAGGACAGCCAGGCCCGGCGCTGCACTTGCAGCCGGTACAAGCCGCTGTTAAAATGGCGACTGCCCCCGAATTGTCATTGCGAGGGCGCCTTGCGCCCGTGGCAATCTCCTGCAACAGCTTGCGAATTTGCCGAGGCCTTCCTGCTATCTACCATTGTACTGCGAGATTGCCACGTCGGCCTGCGGCCTCCTCGCAATGACAAATCGGAGGCTTTTACCATTTTAACGACAGCCTGTTGATTGTGCCGGTGCTGCGCCGGGAGCGGCATGCCGCTCCCCTACAACGCTCCATCGATACCCTCATTTTCCCATAAAACCACCGCAAGCCGGAGGCATTGCCTCCGGCTTGGTGCATATTCTCAAGTGCTGCCTCATACTAGAATCTGATAAAAAGCTTTAAAAGCTTTTTATAGCGCCGAGGGCGCGTCAGATTCTGCATGAGACGGCGCAGCGTGCGTCAGCACGATGCGAGTGTGCGTAGCACACGGGATTCCTGATTAAATGTTTTAATCAGGAATCAGTATCAGAACTTTCCCCCGCCGCCGCCGAACGACGAGCCGCCGGAGCCGGAATGCGCGTCGCTTCCGCTGCGGTCGTTGTCCTTCGGGCGCGCCGTGCGCGTCGTGTTGGCATAGAGGAACAGATCGGACTGCTGCGTCAGGTGCAGGCTGTCCTGCACAACATAGCTGTTCGCAGCGGGCTGGCGGCGCACCGTCTTGTGTTTTGCGGCCATCACGCCGACCGTGATGCCGCCGATGAGCGCGCCGAACAGCAGGCAGGCCACGACCCACAGGAAGCCCGGCGCTTCAAACGGCTCGTCGGGCAGGTTCCCCGTGTCGTAGGCTGAGCCGTTTCTCGCCTGGTTGACATAATCCTCGCATTCCTCCGCGAATGTGGAAAATGCCGCGGCATATTCGGCGTTCGAGAGCTGGGGCAGGAAGCGGTCCACCATGGCCTCGCGCCCGGCGGGGGTGATGGCGGTGATGCCGAAGCCATGCGTGGCGATGTACCAGTCGCGCGTGTCCATGGCCACGAGCAGGAGCGCGCCGTCGCGGTCCTCGCCGAGGCCGTAGTTGTTGTACCAGAAGAAGTCCTCCGCGTAATTCCGCGGCGTTTCGCCGTCGAGCGAGTCGACGGTCACGATGACGATGTCGAACTGCAGCGCCTCGCTGCGGCTGTCGAGGTCGGCCAGCAGCGCTTCCGCGTCATCCGCCATCAGCAGGTCTGCGTTGTCCACCAGCCGGGGCAGGTCCGCCGCAGCAGCGGGCAGGACGAGCAGCGCCAGCAGGGCAAGCAGCAGCGTGAGCAGGGTAAGCGTTCGTTTCATATCCGTCCCCTCCCTCAGTGCAGCAGCTGCCACAGGCACACAAGGCCATAGGCCGCCGCAGCCGCGATGCCGCTGACCAGACCGAACCAGCGCCACTTTTTCCCCTTGTCCACGGGAAGGTCGCCGACGAATTTGCCGGTCTGGCCGTTCATGGCGAACGAGAACGTTTTGCCGTTCCATACGGTGTTCAGCAGCCACACGGGGTAGAGCGCATAGCGCACCCTGCCGTTGGCCAGGCGGACGGATGTGCTCTCGGGCACGACGGTGTGATAGCCCACGACGGTCGAGGCGAACACGGACTCCGTGCTCTTTTTCACGCGCTCGTTCGCGCGGCCGATGCTGTCGTCTGCGTTCACATCATAGCGGTCGGCAAGATAGCCGGACAGGTAGGCCGTCTGAAAATCGACCGCGCTGGAGAAGTCAAACGGCTCGATGGATTCCATCAGGTCGTTCGGCATGCGGGAAGAGCCGTCCACCGGGACGTGGGTGAAGCTGAGGTCGCCGCTGCGCAGGATGGCATAGTGCTGCGTCTCGGTGTAGTCATAGTCGCGGTCGCTCCAGGTGCGGATGCGCGTCGCGTGGTAGCGGATGTGGGCGTCGGCGTCGGCGTCGAACAGCCAGAACGGCACATACACGCCCTTGACCTCGGAGATGCGGTTTTCGCTGCGGAACAGATTCGGCAGCAGGCGCTTGCCCTTCATATGGTTGCGCAGGGCGGCCTCGGCCGCCTTTTTGTCGAGCTTGAAGGGAATGACGTAGTCGGGCTTCAGGTCGCCGGACAGGCGGCCGGTCAGCACGATGGGATTGCCGCAGAACGGGCAGGCCGTCGCGGCGGTGCTCTCGTCGCACACCAGCTCGCCGCCGCAGCTCTTGCAGGTGTAAACGCCCATCTGCACGTCGTCCCACGGCTGCTGCGCCGCGTCCCAGTGCATGTCGTCCTTGGCGTCCTGCTTCAGCGCGTCGTCATAGCCCTCGAGCGTCTCTACGTCGAAGGTCGTGTCGCAGTACGGGCACTTCATCTTTTGCAGGCCGCTGTCGAATTCCAGGCGGCCGCCGCAGCAGGGGCATTTGTACTGGATCGTTTCAGCCATGCGAGGTTCCCACCCTTTCGTCAGACCTGATCGTTGAAGTCAAAGGGGTCGCCGCACTCGGGGCAGAATTTCGGCGGATGGCGCGGATCCTCCGGCTGCCAGCCGCACTTGTCACAGCGGTACTGCGGCTCGTTCGCGGGCTTCTTCGCGCCGCAGTTCTGGCAGAACTTGCCCTGATTCACCGTGCCGCAGGCGCAGGTCCAGCCCTCGGCAGGGCGCGGCTTGCCGCAGGCGGAGCAGAATTTTCCGGTGTTCTTCTGGCCGCAGGTGCACGTCCAGCCGTTTGCGGCAGGCTGCGGCTTCTTTGCTCCGCAGCTCGGGCAGAAGTTGCCCGTCGCCGTTGCGCCGCAGCTGCATTTCCAGCCGTCTGCAGCCGGTGCAGCCGGTGCAGCCTTCTGCTGCTGGCCCATGGCATAAAGCTCCTGCGCATTGAGGCCGCCTGCCTGCTGGGCCATGCCCATGCCCATGAAGCCCATCATCGCGCCGTTCTTGTTCCCGGCGGCGGTCTTCATGGCCTCGGCCTGTGCACCCGTGAGCGTGGCAGCCGCCATGGACGGATCGCGCAGCATGGCCGTGCGCTGTGCCTGCTTGATGAGCTCCGCGTCCTCCTCGGGGAGGCTGATGGGGTTCATGGCAATGGAGACGACCTGCAGGCCGCGCAGCTCGCCCCACTTGCGAGAGAGCGTCTCGTTCATGAACGTCGAAAGCTCCTCGGCGTGGGCGGGCAGAGCGCTCGGGCGGACCTCCAGCTCGGAGATGCGGGCAAAGGCGGGCTGCAGCGCGCTGATGAACTCCGTCTTGAGCATGCTGTCGATCTCGGAGCGCTTGTAGTCGCCCTCGACATTGCCGCACACATGCGTGTAGAACAGCATGGGGTCGGAAATTTTGTAGGAATACACGCCGTTGCAGCGGACGGACACGTCGATATCCAGCCCGATGTTGCGGTCGACGACGCGGAAGGGGATCGGGGTGGCCGTGCCGAACTTGTTGTCCACGATCTCCTTGGTATTGAAGTAGTAAACGCGCTGGTCCTTGCCCGTGTCTCCGCCGAACGTGAAGCGGCGGCCTACGGTCTTGAACGTATCGAGCAGGCTCTTGCCGAATGAGCCGGTAAAGATGCTCGGCTCCGTCGAGGCGTCAAAGACGAACTGGCCCGGCTCGGCGCAGAATTCCACGACCTTGCCCTGCTCCACGATCATCATGCACTGGCCGTCCGCCACGGCAATGACGGAGCCGTTGGAGATGATGTTGTCGCTGCCCTTCGTGTTGGAGCTGCGCCCGGAGACGCGCTTTTGGCCCTTGACGGCCAGCACCTCCGGCGACAACGCGTCGCAGTAGAAAAATTCCTTCCATTGATCGGCGAGCGTGCCGCCGAGCGAGCCGGCGCCGGCTTTGATCAGACCCATAATATGCTCCCTTCCCTGCTGCAAGCAGATTTTTTTCCCATTATACCAGCTTTGACGGGAAAATGGTAGCCCTCGGCGCAGAGAATTTTGCGTGACAGGGGATGCGCAGGCGCATCGCAAGTCCATTTCGGTGTGCAAAAAAGCCTCGCAGAGTTCGCCGCCCGCAGGCGGACGATCCGTGCGAGCAGCGGACTGCGGCCCGATTGCCGGAAAAGCCTGAAGGGATTTTCCGGCAGTAAAAAACAGGCCGCATTGCTGCGGCCTGTTCGGAAAATATGCAATTACTCAGCCTTCGGGCCTGCGGCGACCAGAGCCTTGCCGACCTCGTTGCCTTCGTACTTGACGAAGTTCTTGACGAAGCGGGAGGCCAGATCCTTTGCCTTCTCGTCCCACTGGGAAGCATCAGCATAGGTGTCGCGCGGATCGAGGATCTTCGGATCGACGCCGGGCAGCTCCGTGGGGACTTCGAAATTGAAGTACGGGATCTTCTTCGTGGGGGCGTTCAGGATCGCGCCGCTCAGGATGGCGTCGATGATGCCGCGGGTGTCCTTGATGGAGATGCGCTTGCCGGTGCCGTTCCAGCCGGTGTTGACCAGATAGGCCTTTGCGCCGCTCTTTTCCATCTTCTTGACGAGCTCTTCGGCGTACTTCGTGGGATGCAGCTCGAGGAAGGCCTGGCCGAAGCAGGCGGAGAACGTCGGGGTCGGCTCGGTGATGCCGCGCTCGGTGCCGGCCAGCTTCGCGGTGAAGCCGGAGAGGAAGTAGTACTTCGTCTGCTCCGGGGTCAGGACGGAAACGGGAGGCAGAACGCCGAAGGCATCTGCGGACAGGAAGATGACGTTCTTCGCAGCGGGCGCAGAGGAGATCGGGCGGACAATGTTCTGAATGTGGTTGATCGGGTAGGAGACGCGGGTGTTCTCGGTGACGGACTTGTCGGCAAAGTCGATCTTGCCGTTCTCGTCGAGCGTGACGTTCTCAAGCAGGGCGTTGCGCTTGATGGCGTTGTAGATGTCGGGCTCGGAATCCTTGTCAAGGTTGATGACCTTGGCATAGCAGCCGCCCTCGAAGTTGAAGACGCCGTTGTCGTCCCAGCCGTGCTCGTCGTCGCCGATGAGAAGGCGCTTCGGATCGGTGGACAGCGTGGTCTTGCCGGTGCCGGACAGGCCGAAGAAGATGGCGGTGTTCTCGCCGTTCATGTCGGTGTTGGCGGAGCAGTGCATGGAGGCCAGGCCCTTGAGCGGCAGGTAGTAGTTCATCATGGAGAACATGCCCTTCTTCATCTCGCCGCCGTACCAGGTGTTGATGATGACCTGCTCACGGGAGGTGATGTTGAAGGCCACGCAGGTCTCGGAGTTCAGGCCGAGCTCCTTGTAGTTTTCGACCTTCGCCTTGGAGGCGTTGTAGACGACAAAGTCCGGCTTGAAGTTCTTCAGCTCTTCCTCCGTCGGCTTGATGAACATGTTGGTGACAAAGTGGGCCTGCCATGCGACCTCGACGATGAAGCGGATGGCCATGCGGGTGTCCTTGTTCGCGCCGCAGAATGCGTCGACGACGAACAGGCGCTTGCTGCCCAGCTCCTTCAGAGCGATGTCCTTGACCGCCTTCCAGGTCTCTTCGGTCATGGGATGGTTGTCATTCTTGTAGGCGTCGGACGTCCACCACACGGTGTCCTTGGAGTTCTCGTCCACGACGATGTACTTGTCTTTGGGGGAACGGCCGGTGTAGATACCGGTCATAACGTTCACGGCACCCAGCTCGCTGACCTGGCCCTTTTCGTAGCCGGTGAGCTCGGGCTTGGTCTCTTCCGCGAAGAGCATCTCGTAGGAAGGATTGTGCACGATCTCGGTGGTGCCGGTGATCCCATATTGCTTCAGATCGATTTCAGCCATTTTGGATTACCTCTTTCTTTGAACTGTCCGGCTGCCGGAGCAGCCGTGAAATTACTTCTGCACTACGTTTCCCGTAGTTTCGCATCTATATATTACGATTTTTTTCGGACAAAATCAATCCTTTTTTATCGTTTTGCAAAAAGTTCATAATTTTGCCGAAAAAGGGACGGAAAAACCGCCGATGGAGCGTTGTAGGGGAGCGGCGTGCCGCTCCCGGCGCAATGCTGCCGATCCGAACAGGCTGACGATAAAACGGCATGCAGCCCCGATTTGTCATTGCGAGGAGGCGCAGCCGACGTGGCAATCTCGGGAAGGCAGTTACGATTTCGCCGGGAATGCCTTGTTATCCGACCATATTCTGCGAGATTCCCACGTCGCGTTGCTCCTCGGAATGACAAACTTGGGAGCCTTGCGCCGATGAATTTGTGCCGTGATCATTGCCGGCCTGCATGGCGCTCACTACCCGCAAGGGGCACGCCGCATCCGTAAGGCGGCAAAGCCGC
>ERZ773259.2319-NODE-2319-length-12391-cov-3.354572_pt1 | contig 12391 bp, 11 predicted proteins | sample MGYA00511961_ERZ773259 | MGnify/ENA primary metagenome ERZ773259 (study PRJEB29015, sample SAMEA2737775) | human gut metagenome | biome: human gut; feature: human-associated habitat; material: faeces | place: China | collected 2012 ...
GCTGTTTTTAATTTTTGTAACATAAAAAATCACCCCGAAACTATTTTATTCGGAGTGATTTTTTTAATGCCTTTTATTCAAAAGCTTTCTGGTAAAAACTTATTGAATTTAATATATCATTGGTATTTGTATAAATATCCAACTGTTTTTCTTCGGAGGACTGATTACCGTCAACAGCTACAGCACGCACTCTGGTTTTATCCACATCATTATAATCAGAAGTGTTTATAACTACAGGCTTTGTGTACAATATTGATGGTGTTGAGCCGTCAACAGAGTAATACACATTACTTCCACCTGTAATAGTAACTGTTATTATGTCATTAGTTTTTGTATAGCTTATTTCCGGAATTGTAGGCTCTGAACTATCATTTTCAAAATGACCATACAAGACCTCGTAAATTCTATTTACATAGTCTTGATTTTGACTACTATAGTTAATATCTCTACATTGGTTAATAAGCAATTCGTCAATAAGGTCTTGGTCTGCTTCTCCTGAAACAGGCTTTACATTTATAGCCCTTATTAATCCGTCAGATACAGTTACTGAAACTGTATCCTTTCCTACATAACTTCTCAAAGGACTGCCATATGTACCGTCTTCATATTTTCCGTCTAATTCGTCAGCAAAAATTACTTTTTGCTCTAAAACAGAAGATTTTGCATTATCCTTTACAGCTATTGCTTTTAAAGTAATCAGTCCACCACTTTTTTTGATGATGAAGTTATATCAGCAGCAGTTAATTTTATGCTACCGTCATACTTGTTTGAATTTTCATTAGGTTCTGTGCCGTCTATTGTATAGAATATATCGGCACTATCATTACTACTCTTTAATGCAACTTCAGCAAAGCTATTATTTGCATTTACAGCACCACCTGATACAAAGCTAGAAGAAAGGTCTAATGATGCTGGTATAGAGCTAAGAGCATTCTTAACAGCTCCTCTTATAGCATTTGAAGAATATGTTGCTGATGATATACCATCTACATCATCAAGTTCACTAGCTGTCTTGCCTATGAAATTCTTAAACATAGCTATAGCCTTGCTATAGAACATTTCATTAAACATATCCTGTGTATCTGTGTTATCATCTAAGACAGAAATAATCTTGCCATTTCCGTCTACTGCTACAGCTACCTTAACATCGTAACCATACACTTCAACTGTTTCGCTACCCTTATATACAGCAGTTGTTGCCTCTGTAGATTCTGTCGTAGATTCAGTTGTTGTTTCTGTAGTAGTTGTTGTAGTTGTCTGAGTTGTAGTTTCTGTTGTTGTAGTAGTTGTTTCTGTTGTACTCTCAGTTGTAGTAGTTGTAGTAGTTGTTGTTTCTGTTGTAGTAGTAGGAACTTCAAGAGTATCTCTATCCTGTGTTGGGAATGTAATATCGTGAACAGTTACACCGTCAAATTTTGGTGCTGTCTTTGTCTTATCTCCAACATATGTATCTGCATAATATCTTGAATAAACAACATCATAATCCTTGAAATCATCAGTAGTTTCGCCACTAAAGGTACCAGAGATATTTTTAACATCAATATTTGAAGTAATAGCCTTACCCTTCTTACCTGCTGATGTACCTTCAAATACATAAATATCATCGCCACCGTTGACTCCGTCATTGTCAATAAATGTACAATTAGTTACTGAAAGTGAACCATTTACTTCTTCGCCTGAATTTCCATGCTTACCGTCCATAGCAACTGCACCACCGTAGCCTGCCTTGTTGCCCTTGAAAGTACAATTTTCTAATACTACATTACCTGTAGAACCGTAAATTGCACCACCACGACCAGTTGTACCGTCGCCTACGCTATTGTTTTCGAAAGTTGAATTAACAGCTGTAAGTGTTGGAGTTTCTCCTCTGTGGTAGTTTACATAAACTGCGCCACCACCATTGAATGCTGATGTAGCTCCTGCATTACAATTCTTCATTGTTACATTTGTAAGTGTAACATCTGCATCGGCTTCAAGGAACATACCACCACCGATTTTATGCTTAAAGCTTGCACCATCAATAGTAAGGTCCTTTACATTAACACCCTTTGCACCTGAAGTACCAGCTGTTTCATTTGCTTCACCGTCAAAGTCAAATGTAAATGTATTAGTACCGTCTGACTTTACAGTATGTCCGTTACCAAGAATTGTTACATTCTTTTCTTTTACTACAAGTGTTGCACCTGATACACCGTCTACATCAAATATTGCTGAACCGTCTGCTGAAATATCATTTGAAAGACTTATAGTATCGCCTTCCTTTGCAGTCGCGGCAGCTGTCTTAAATTCCTTCCAGTTTGTAACATTTGTTACTGTAGGCACATCTTCAATAGGGAACTTAAAACTAGAATCTAAAGCCTTTTGTAAAATTAAAGCAACATCTACAGAGTCAATAACAGCATTTCCATTTACATCTGCTACATCAGGATTAAAGCCCTGTACTTCATTAGGTTTAAGTACATAACTAAGTGCTAATGACGCATCATCTGAATTTACCTTGCCATCTCCATTAACATCGCCTAAAAGAACTGAACTTGAATTTTCTCCAGCAAAAACAAATGAATTAGCGGAAAAACTCAAGGCTGCTGTTAATAATAAAGCAACTATTCTGCTCATTTTTTTATTTTTAAACAGCATTTAATATTCCTCCTTTTAAAATATACTATATTTAGTTTTTTAATATAAAACATCTATTAAAAAATAACAGAATACCATATTAAACAAACTACTTTTGAATTAAGGTTAGGTTCTACTAACCTAGTTATCTAACAGTAACCACACTAGAGTATAGTATAATACATTTATTATGTCAACACGACTAATTGAGAAGTTTTGTTGATTAAGCATTATTGACATAGGTATTAAGAATAGTTAAAATGTATTAAGTTAGCATAGGCAAACTATGGAATTATGCTAGTTTTCTAACGGAGGTAATGTATGAGTAAAAATATATCAAGGCGAGAGTTTCTGAAGTTGGGAGCTATTAATGCTGCTGGCTTCGCATCTCTATGGGCTTTTGGTAAGAATGTATTTGGCGATACTATTGTAGACAGCGAATCTACTGTTTCTACTATTGCTGATACTTCAAGTAATGCCATAATAAGAGATATTTCAAAGTGTATTGGCTGTGGTCAATGTAGCAAGGTCTGTCCTACTGGTGCTATTGCTGAAAACGACGCCCTCCAAAAGGTAACAACAGCTTTAAACAGCGGAAAAACAATAGTTTGGCAGTTTGCACCGTCTTCACAAAACATATTAGGCGAAGAATTTGGGCTTTTATCCGGAGAAAATGTTTCCGGCAAAATTGCTACATCAGCTAAAATGCTTGGGGACTATGTTTTTAGAACAGATTTTGGTGCTGACATTACAATAATGGAGGAAGTAACTGAACTTATAACCAGAATTAAAACTGGTGGCGTTCTCCCTATGATTACATCTTGTTGCCCAGGTTGGATAAACTATGCTGAGCTTAACTACCCTAGCCTTTTTGACAATATTTCAAGTTGTAAATCCCCTCAGCAAATGTTAGGTGCACTTATTAAAAATTATCTTGGAAAGGATAACATATATCACATAGCTGTTATGCCTTGTACAGCTAAAAAGCACGAGGCTTTAAGACCTGAAATGTATACAGAGGGTGGTCGTGATGTAGATGCTGTTCTTACTGTAAGAGAATACGCAAAACTTTTAAGGTCAAAAGGCATAAACCTTACAAAACTTCAAGATAGCGAATACGATTCATTATTCGGAAATACATCTGGTGCTGGTAGAATATTCGGTGCAAGTGGTGGTGTTACAGAGGCTGCCATAAGAAGTATGTACGAACTTATGACCGGAGAAATACTTACAGATGTTGAGTTTAAGCAATTACGAGGTAGTGACGGTATAAAGCATACTGAAATCAAAATAAAAGATAAAACTATAAAAGCCTGTGTTGTAAATGGTATTAAAAATGCTGAAAAAATATTAGATGAAGTCAAAAATGGTACAAGTCCATATACATTTATTGAAATTATGGCTTGTCCTGGTGGCTGTGTAGGTGGTGGCGGTACACCTTTATATAGTGGCAATACAGCATTGAGAAGTAAAGGACTTTACGAAAGTGACAGAAGTAATAAAATTAGAAAATGTCACGAAAATTCAAGCCTTAAAGCTATATACGAAAAGTATCTTACTCTCCCTTGTTCAAACACTGCCCACAAATATTTACACACTTATTATACAAAGAGATAGAAAAAACACCTGTACTGGAAACAAATTCAGTACAGGTGTTTTTTTAGTTCTTTTTCGTTATTTTTTCATATAAATACATTATAAACAGACTTAATTCAAATAAAATAACCATTGGAATTGCTGTAACAATAAGAGAAAATACATCAGGTGGTGTAATAATACCTGACACTATACAAATAATAACTATTGCAAATTTTCTCATATTTACAAAAGTTTTTCGTCTTGCTATTCCGGCTATATCAAGGCATAACAAAACTACTGGCAATTCAAACACAAGTCCAAAGGCTATAAAAAAACTTACAATTATGGATATGTATCCCTCTAAAGTAACATAGGCTTGAAGTTCTGATATTGAATTTGACTCAACAAAGAATTTAAGCACAAAGGGAATTATTATGTAATAGGCAAAAACGCAACCTACCAAAAATAAAACTACTCCCAATGTAAAAATAATAGTTATTACTACCCTTTCAGTAACTTTAAGAGCTGGGGAAACAAACATCCAAATATTAAAAAATATAACTGGACTAGACAGCACAATTCCTGACATTATAGCAAGTTTAAGACTTTGAATTATTAACGCCTCCGGTGTATTATATATAAATTTATACCCCTTTGATAAGGACATAAGATTTTTTATTAAATCCTCTGAAAACAAAAAGGAAATAAACGAAAATACCAACACCGTAAGAAATATAACTACAAGCCTTTTTCTCAGTTCCAATAAATGGGAAGTAATTGGCATTACTCCATCATTATTTTGTTTCATTTGTGTTTTCATCTTTTACTTCAACTTTATTAAGTCCATCTTTGAAATTTTTAATAGCCTCGCCCATAGACTTACCTAATGTAGGTAACTTTGTAGGACCAAATACGATTAAAATAATGCCGAAAATAAATATTAACTCTGTTAAACCTAAACGCATATACAATTCTCCTTACATAATTAGCTTATTATAACTTAATTAGTTTTTGCTAACTAAGTCTACATCACTTGAACTTTCTTGTCAATATTTTTTTATTTAATTATAACCGTAAATATAACCATAAATATTGACATTGATTTTTAGTAATGATAGAATGTTAGTCAATGCTAACAATAAGGATTGATTATATATGAAAGATAATTTAAAATGGATTATTATTTTTGCTGTTCTTTGCATTGTTTCAGCTACAGTATGGATAGTAATGAACAATTTGGGTGGAGAACATAAAAATGCTGTTATTCGCCAAAACGGTAAAATAATAAAAGAAATAGACTTAAATGCCGTAAAAGAACCTTACGAATTTGAAATAAAAACAAGTGACGGACACAGCAATACAATAAGAGTAGAACAAGGGAAAATTGCCATTATTGATGCTGACTGTGCTGATAAAATATGTGTAAATACTGGCTATATTTCTGACGGTGTAATCCCTATAGTGTGTTTACCTCACAGATTATCAATTACAATAGTGGATAAGGAGAGTGACTTTGATGCAATCGCAGGAAACAAATAATTCAACAAGCTATAATGTCAGAAGATTAACTCAATTATCAGTTCTTTTGACTATAGCAATAATAATATTTGTTTTGGAATTACAACTTCCACCTCTTACTCCTATACCAGGGATAAAAATGGGACTTTCAAACATTATTACCCTTGTAATAATACTACTCTACAACAAAAAAGATGCCTTTACGGTTCTTATACTTCGTATAGTTATAAGCAGTATATTTGCCGGTCAAATGACTTCCTTTTTATACAGCATAGCCGGTGGTATTTTCAGTTTTGCTGTTATGTCCCTTTTCTCTTTATTTTTAAAGAAGGACAAACTTTGGGTAATAAGTGCCTTTGGTGCTATTGGTCATAACTTGGGTCAGATTATTGTTGCTATTATATTAACAGGTACTTGGCGTATAGTTTTCTATTTTCCACTTCTTTTTATATCTGGTATTGTATCTGGTATATTTACAGGTATTGTAGCACAGCTTTTAATAAAAAGACTTGAAACAAAATACAAGCATAATTAAAATTTTTTCTCCGAAATTGATAAGATTTTTCAATAAAGGTAAATTATATACCATACTACAGTAATTGAAAATAAAACATCAAAAAGCTGGTTGACATACATTAATTAAATATTGTATTATTTAGTCAAATTTTTAGTAGAAAAAATATTAAAAACAACTTATAGTTTTTAAAATTTTTTCTACTTTTAATAATAAAATGCTTAGAAATAGGCATTTATTTTTTTGATGTATTGTTAGCTTTTGCTAACTATTTAAAGGAGGAAAATATGAAAAAGAGAGTGCTTTCTTTAGGCATAGTTCTTACTATGATGGCATCTTCAATGCAGACTTTTGCAGAAGATTATTCAGATATGCCTACTGGTTGGTCTAATGCTGCTATGACTTATGCAGTAAACAACGGTTACATTCAGGGTAGTAACGGTAAATTAAACCCTCAAGGTCTTGCAACTAGAGCTCAGATAGCATCTATATTTGCAAGAGTATTAAAGTTAGAAAACAAGGCAGACCTTAGTTCTTATACTGATGTTAATGCTAGTCAATGGTACTATGATGATTTAGCTAAGGCTGTAGATGCTGGTCTTTTCAAAGGTTCAGACAACAAGCTTAGACCAAATGACAACATTACTAGAGAAGAAGTAATGGCAATAATCGCTAGAGCATATGACCTTACTGGCGAAAATGCTAATCTTTCAGCTTTTACTGACGGTTCAGATGTTTCAAGCTGGGCTGTAAATGCTGTTTCAGCTTTAGTTGAAAATGGTATTGTAAACGGTAGTAATGGCAAGTTAAATCCAAAGAACAATATCACTAGAGAAGAATTTGCTCAGCTTTTATATAACTGTCAGAATAAATTTGGTGCTGATGAAGAAAGCACAGAAATAACTACTGATGCAGAAAATACTACTGTAGACACTACAAAAGAAAGTTCAACTGAAACTACTACTTTCGTTGGCAAAAACTCATTAAAGGCTGCTGGTGGTGGTTCATCTTCAAGCAGTAGCAAAAAGTCAAATACTAAGACAACAGAGGCTACTACAGAAACTACAACTGAAGAAACTACTGAAACTACTACAGCTATTGCTCTTGAAAGCCAGAATAAGGTAACAGTTGACGGTGCTGACTACTATGTTGCTACACTTGAAAATCCAATGTCTGATTACACATTTACTTTCAACGGTACTGCTGTTACACCTACTGCTGTAAATGCTGAAAAGACTATTGTTAAGTATAGCGACAATGCCCTTTCTGGTTACAAGTTTGCTAAAAAGACTTTAACTTATGGCGAATACTGGTATGCTGAAACAAGTGATGGTTTCAACGGTACTCTTTCTACTGAATTTGCTAAGAATGGTACTGTAGCTGAAATTCCTGACAGCTATACTGCTACTCAGAGTGCTGATGATAAGTATGCTGCTACTGGTGCTGATACTGATGCCGGTATGTACGATGCTGTTTCAAGAGCTACTACTGGTTACGGTTTAGGTAGATTATCATTTACACAGGCTGTTAATGCTTTAAACAATGCTGGTGAAATGGCTCCTTTCTCTAGCTCTATTAAGTATGAAAATGGTGCTTATACTATTGTAAGACCTGACAATGCAAAGGCTGACTTTGGTTATGACGGTTCTTCTAACAGAGGTAGCAACGGTAAAATAACTGCTACTGGTATTAAAGATGTTGTTGTAGCTGTTTCTAAGGATATGGCTGTTAATGCTGAAATCTTAAAGAATGTTTCTGGCTATGAAGCACAGGCTCAGAAAGTTTCTGACGAAATTGCATCTTTAAACTTTGATGCTGACTTAAACGAAAGCAATGTTTATTCTTACAAGGAATTAAATGCTAACGGTCTTTACGGTAAGAGAGTTGTTAATGACAATGTTTCTGTAAAGAATGTTGGTAACTATTCTGAAGCTAACACAAATGATAACAATAAATTTACTGTAAACACAAAGTATGCTAAGAGATTTGGCGATGTTACTTTCCTTGTTTACTTTGATGATTATGCTAATATGAAAGCTGATGACCCAGCTCACAAGAATATCAATACTGATGAAGCTGTTGCCGGTAAGGTTGGCGAATTTAAGGATTATATTTACAATGTTCAGGGTGCTAAGATTGAATACTTAGGCGAAGACGGTACTGCTACTCCTGTTGTTGCTGGTGCTAAGTTCGCATCTGACTTATGGATTTCTCCTAACCATGGTCCTGTTGTTGAAGTTGCTGTAACTAACAGCTATGACAGATTTAAGGACTTCGGTAATGGTAAGTATAGAATTACTTTAATGGCTGATGGTTATAAGGATATTGTCCTTGAATCTAGTGCTAGATTTGACCTCGACTCTCCTCTTAAAATGCAGGGCGATGACGATGATGTAAACGAAATTACAGACGGTACTGATTTAGTATTAAACTACGATATTAACAATGCTACTTATGCTGAAAGCCTTGTAAATGCAGTTGCCAACGGTACTGCTAAAATCACTATTGGCGAAGGTAGAAATACTGTAGCTGAAAACGGCAAGGTTGTTGTAAATGGTAATGTTCTTACACTTACTTTTGAAAATGTTAAGGACAGCCTTGTAAAGGATACACAGTATACTGTAACTTTCCCTACTTTAGATTACAATGATGCTGACAAGTTAGGTATGACTGCTTCTGTTCACTATGCTCCTGCTGATGCAGTTAGCACAACTGCTGAAGAAAACAACGAAGAAAAGGTAGTTGTTACTGAAACAGAAGACAACACTACAGTTTTCGAAGATGTTGTAAAGGACAATACAGCAGATATAACTGATGTAATTGCTGTATCTTTACCAGAAGTTGACGAAACTAAGGCCGTGGTAGTAGATGAAACTACTGTTGATGAAACAGAAGAAACTACTGAAGAAGTAACTGAGGAAATATCTGAAGAAACTACTATTGAAGAAGTAACTGAAAGCGAAACAGTTGCTGAATAAATTTTATTAGTTTAGAGAGGGTGTGCAAATATGCACACCCTTAATTATTGTTTAAATTTATGCCAAACTGTTGACATTAATTTAATAATATGATAGATTGTTTTAGGTGTAGTTAGCTAATTCTAACTAAATTTGTGCAATAATAGAAAGGTACTTGAGATGAGATTGTTTTCAAAGAAAATTCTACTTCCATTACTTGTATGTTCATTACTGCTTACAGGATGTAGTTCAAATAAAATTCAAGAACAAAAGAAAACTGTATATGCTATGGATACAATTATGGATTTAACAGCCTATACAGATAATTCCGATGTTTTAAATGATGCTGAAAAGAAAATTAATGAAATAGATAAAGAATTAAGGCGTGGAAGTCAAGAAAGTGAAATATATGCTGTAAACAACAATGAAGAAACTAAGCTTACTGATGAAACAGCTTACATTGTTGAAACAGCACTTAATATTGGTAAAAAGACAAGGGGTGCATTTGATATTACCATTGCTCCTGTTATGGATTTATGGGGTTTTTATAACCAAAATTTCTATGTACCTACAGATGATGAGATAAAAAATGCTTTAAAAAATGTAGACTATAGCAAGGTATCAATCAAAGATAATGTTATTTCCAAACCTAAGGAAACACAAGTGGATTTGGGTGGTATTGCTAAAGGTTATACCTCTGATACCATTATAAAACTCCTCAAAGACGAGGGTGTAACATCAGCTATTATTTCATTAGGCGGTAATGTTCAAACTTTAGGTACAAAGCCTGACGGAAATCTTTGGAAAGTCGCTATACAAGACCCTTTTGACCAAAATAAATATGTCGGTGGTGTAAAAGTATCTGACAAAGCTGTTATAACATCTGGAGGTTATCAACGATACTTTGTTAAAGACGGTGTAACTTATGAACATATTGTTGACCCTAAAACTGGAAAACCAGCAACAAGTGGTTTAAGTTCTGTAACTATAGTGACAGACAAAGGTATTGAGGGTGATGGTCTTTCAACAGCCTTATTTGTAATGGGACTTGATAAAGCTACAGAATATTGGAGAGAAAATCAAGATTTTCAAGCTGTTTTTATTACAACTGACGGTAAAATATATGTTACTGACGGATTAAAAGATAGTTATTTCAGCGACAGAGATTACAGCATTATAGAAAAATAGAAAAATTGCCCATTTCCTCTTTTTGGAAATGGGCATTATTTTTTTAGATTAACTTTGTTAATTTGTAACTTGCAAACAAGCCATCGGATTTATCTTTCCGATTCACTAAAAACAGACTGTCAGTTTATAATCGACAGTCTGTTTAAGAAATAATATCAATCGTCAAAAAATTCTAATTTTGAAATTATGCTCTCTGTTTTTTAAGCTGATATGCAGCATATGTATAAATAGCTGAAATAGCAAAGCCAATAATTAAGCTAATAACAGAAAATATGTCATAGTTACCCTTATATGTAACTATTGAAATAACTGACAATACAATATCAATAATACCAAATATGAACGCTGGATTTGGGTTGCCTCCCTTAGCAGCCTTTAAGCCCAATACTGCAGCAATAATATCGAAAATTGCTGAAATAACAAATACAATACCTAATACAAGTAAAGCAGATGTTACAACAACAGCAGCCTCTGCTGGCTTTGCATCTGTACCAAATGTATTATTAATTTCGTCCATAGATGATGATGCTTCTGAATTTTCAGCGATTGCACTGTTAATTGCCTCTGAGTTATTTCCTACAAAGCTAGTGCCTATTCCACCACCTGCTGTAAGGAGTATACCACCAATACCAAGTAAGATACCATAAATTAAAACAATAATTGAAACGATTTTAATCGCCTTTGCTGGATTTTTCATAAAAAACTCCTCCTTATTTTTTATATTTATATATGACAATTAATATTACATATTTAAAACAAATTAAAGAAATAAAACTTAAATTCCTTTTGCCAAAATTATACACTAATAGCTATTTTGAAAGATAAAGATTAAGCATTGGTTCATTTTCTGGTTTAATTTCAACTGTAGGTGTACCAAGAGTATAAGGAGCTATCTCATATGGGTTATAGTACATAACCAATGAATCATCTGTTAAATACCAACTTACATCATTAAGCTTGCTACCCAAGTTTTCAGCAGCTTCTGCATCAAGACCAGGGTCATTCTTTTCCAAATAGCTTATAAACGCATCATATACAGTCTGCTCAAGACCTTCCTGTTCTCCTACAAGAACATCAATAAGCTGAAGTTCCTTTTCATCAGTCATATTAAAAGTCCTTGAAGACTTTGAATAACTTGGATGAGCTCCATTAGTGTTTTCATAGTCAAAATTAGTAATAGAAATTACACCATCTCTATTTGTATTTACTTCATAAGAAAGTGTAAATTCCATAGGATTATATTCTGAACCCATTTCCTTATAAAGCAACTTTGCATCTTCTACAAATTCAGTTTTTGCACTTGAAACAAACTTTTCTGCCTGAGCCTTATATTCACTATTAATCTTCTTTACAAAATCACTACTACCCTCAATAACAGGATAAACTGTGCTTATGTATGCAATATTTGTACCGTCATCAGCCTTAACTGTTTCATCATTAGAAACTGATGATATTTTGTAAAAACCTGCTTTTTTGTTAATAGTTACTTTTTTCTCTTCTCCGTTCCATTGAACATCAGCATTAAGACTTTCTGAAACAGCTCTTAAAGGAACTAAGGTTCTGCCATTATCAATTCTAGCCGGAGCATCAAGCTTTATTTCTTCTCCATCAACAGTCATTGTATTTGAACCAATTTCTGCGGTAATGAATTTTTCTCCGTTAACAGCAACTACTTCCTTGCTTGCTCCATTACTTCTGTATGATACCGCACAGTTAAGAGCCTCAAAAATCTTTCTAAAAGGCACTAACACTCTACCATTTTCAATAACGGGCTGTGTATCAAATGTCAATTCACTTCCGTCTACAACAACAGAAATGTTATTATTATTTGTTTCGGCAAATACGCTCTGTCCTGTCAAAATCATTGTAGATGCTAAAGTCGATGCTGTAATCTTTTTTAGTTTTCCCATAATAAATCCCCCCCCACATTTCTTTCTTTTTTTATTATTATAACACCCCTACAGCAACAAAACCGCAACAAATTTTAGCATTTTTAAAAAAATTGTTAAAAAAAACACAA
>ERZ773259.2322-NODE-2322-length-12386-cov-3.644554_pt1 | contig 12386 bp, 9 predicted proteins | sample MGYA00511961_ERZ773259 | MGnify/ENA primary metagenome ERZ773259 (study PRJEB29015, sample SAMEA2737775) | human gut metagenome | biome: human gut; feature: human-associated habitat; material: faeces | place: China | collected 2012 ...
AGCGAGTTGTGTCATCGTTTTTCCGTCTTTAGCAGTCTCCCGGGAGCTTAGAGGAACCATCCCCGCATCCCTGAGTGCTCCTGCTCGGAAGCTCACCGCGTACTTTCGCCAATACAATCATATCATATTTCCCATTGTACTTTTCCAGAAACTGTAGTAAACTATCCCTATAATGCGGTGCAGTGTAAAAGGCTCCGGCATCGCCCACACCCTAAAAGAAAGGACGGAACCCACATGAACAAAGACCTGGAATTTCTCACCCGTGTGATCGACGAGAAATCCGCAAAGATCCTGGACGCCAACGATAAGATCTGGGAATATGCGGAACTCGCTTTCCACGAGACAAGATCAGCAGCCCTGTTAAAATCCATCTTAAAAGAAGAAGGCTTTACCCTGACCGAGGGCGATGCCGGAATCCCAACCTGCTTTACCGGAACCTTCTCCTACGGAACCGGAAAACCGGTCATGGGAATTCTCGGAGAGTACGATGCACTCTCATCCTTAAGCCAGAAAGCAGCAGATCCGCACAAAGAACCTCTGACGGAAGGCGCTCCCGGCCATGGATGCGGTCACTGCGCACTCGGAACCGGTGCGCTCGCAGCAGCGATCGCTGTGAAAGAATACCTGATCGCAAATAAGAAAGACGGAACGATCATCTACTTCGGCTGCCCTGCTGAGGAAGGTGCCGGTGCCAAACAGTTCATGGCCCGCGCCGGAATGTTCGACAACGTTGATTTCGTATACTCCTGGCATCCGGCAACAAAAAACGCCGTCGAATGCAACCACAGCAATGCGATCATGGGTGCAAACTTCTATTTTAAAGGCGTTGCCTCCCATGCCGGCGCGACCCCGTATCTCGGAAGAAGCGCTCTGGATGCCGTAGAACTCATGAACGTCGGCTGCAACTACTTAAGAGAGCACATGATCCCGGAGGCAAGGATCCATTACGCTTACATTGATGCAGGCGGAACTGCCCCGAACGTTGTCCAGGATCACGCGACGATCCGCTACGAGGTCCGTTCCCCGTGGGTATACCAGGTAAAAGAGCTCTTCGAGCGCGTGAAAAACGTTGCCCGCGGCGCCTCCATCATGACCGATACCTCCGTGGAATGCGAACTCTCCATGGCATTCACGGAATACCTTCCGAACAATGCCCTCGCAAAAGTTGCCGATGAGTGTTTACAGGAAGTCGGTGCTCCGAAATGGGATGATGCAGATTACGCGATGGCGAAAGAATTCTTAAATACCTATCCGGAAACCACAATGGAAAATATCCGCGCACAGATCATCGAGACTTACGGGGAAGACCGTCTCGAAGAGATTCTCGAAAAACCGCTGGATTCCGAGATCCATCCGTTCAACCCGGATAAGATCAAACTGACCGCCGGTTCCACCGATGTCGGCGATGTCGGCTATGCAGCACCGACCTTAAACATCAACATTGCTACCGCGTGCGTCGGAAATGTAGGACATTCCTGGCAGATGGTTGCCCAGTCCTGCAGCCCGCTGGCCCACAAAGGTCTCTTGACTGCCGCAAAAGTCCTGGCCCTCTCCTGCATCCGAACGATGGACCGCCCGGACGTGATCGAAGCGGCAAAGAAGGAAGTCACAAAGCGAAACGGCGGACACTACACCTGCCCGTTGCCAGATTCCGTGCAGCCGCCGCTTGATACATACTAAATTTCATATCAAGAGGATCCTCCCCGGCAGGTTGGAATTTCTGCCACAACAGAAATCGGGTAAAATTCTCTTTTGCAAACAAGCACGGGATAAAGCAATCTGCAGGATCCTGTGCTTGTTTCGTTTCCTGCAGTATCACGGACGAAAAAACACAGCCTCAACTGTCTGATCTATCATTTATCTGTAAAATGACCATTTTTATCACATTCCATGGATAGAATTTTATAAACTGAAAATTTCGTACAATAAACCCATTTTTTTATAAATCTTTTCAGATGCTGTCTGTCCTATGATTTTCTGTTATAATAAAGATATTTCAACAGCTTCTTTCCCAGTGAAAATATTTTTTACAGGACTTTCAGGAAAAAGCTCCCGGGGCTGAATGTCTTTTCCATCCATCCCCACAATTTCATTGCACACACAGGGGGGAATTTTTCATGTACATCTCAACAGAAGCCGCCGAACGGATTGTCCGCGAAGTCTCTCTGGCGGTGGATCGCCCGGTAAATCTCATGAATGATCACGGGATCATCATCGCCAGTACGGATCTCTCACGGATCGGTACTCTCCACCAGGGCGCTTACGAATCGATCCGCGATAACATGGACTGCCTGATCGTTCGTTCTGACTCCGATTACCCGGGATCACGCATCGGCATTAACATCCCGATCCGGTTCGAAGGACAGATTGCCGGCGTCGTGGGAATCCGCGGAGATGATTACAAGGAATTAAACCGCTATATCCGTCTGATCCGAACCACCGCGGAAACACTTCTCAGAGAAAGCGCTCTCCACCCACTGCCTTCCCCGGAAGCTGCACAGGATCGTCTTCTAAAAAGAATTCTGTTCGAACAGCCCCTTTCTGAAAAACAGATCTGGGAATATGGCAGACAATACGGTCTCTCTATGGAAACATCCTATCACGCCGCCGTTGTGATCGCAGATCAGGCCCTGACAGAAAATGGAACTGCTGATCCTGTGAAGACACTAAACAATATTCTTCCAGCACCCGGAACTTCCTCGTTTTTCTGCACTGCCCCAGGCTGTATTGTATTGCTGCTCCATGGTTTCCAGGGAAAAAAGCAGGAGCTTTCCGCATACCTGACCTCTTTTTCTTCTGCGCTCGGAGTTTCCAAAGCTCCCAGCCCCGGATTTTTTGTTGGATATGACCAGGAAACCTGTACATTTCTGACTTTTTACGATGCCTTTCTTCGGGCACGGATTGCATGCCGGACTGCACAGATCAGAAAGCTTTTCACCCCTGTCTGTTACCAGGACCTCACGCTGGAACTTCTTTCCGCCGGGCTTTCCGATCCTGTCCGGAACACTTACCTGCGCCGGATCCTGCCGGACATGCCGCCGGAACAGCTTCATTCTTACTTACATCTGTTGCATGTCTTTTACGAATGCAATGGATCCGTTGAAAAGACAGCGTCAGCACTTTTTGTCCATAAAAACACGGTTCAGTACCAGTTGAAAAAGCTGGCAGAACTCACCGGCTTTGATCCCAGAAACATCCGCCACGCTGCACTTTGGGAACTCGTCCTGCTTCTGTATCCAAATTCTGAGCTGGACCATCACGCATAATTTTTGTGCTCCATAACATTTCTCACGCCGGATTCTTGTGTGCGGTGACATGGACGATATCGTTACAACGATGTTATACTAATCGCACAAATGAGAAACAGCAGTTGGAGCAGTCATATTTTTCAGGAGGAATTGACCATGAATATTCTGATCGCCGCAGATTCCTTTAAGGGGAGCTGCTCTGCCCGTGAAGTCACTGATACAATCGAACGCGCCGCGAATACTGTTCTTCCGAATGTAACCGTTACAAAGATTCCCGTCGCTGATGGTGGAGAGGGGACTGTAGATGCACTCGTCGCAGCGATGAACGGGACAAAGGTCTGCGTCCCTGTACATGATCCGCTGGGGCGGCCGATCACAGCCGAATATGGACTTCTGCCGGATGGCAGTGCCGTGCTTGAAACTGCTGCTGCCTCCGGACTTACTTTATTAAAACCAGATGAACGCGATGCCCTTCATGCTTCCACCTTCGGGACCGGAGAACTGATCCGCCATGCCCTGGAACACGGGGTAAAAAAGATCATTTTAGGACTTGGTGGAAGTGCCACAACCGACGGCGGTGCGGGGCTGGCTCAGGCACTTGGAATCTCTTTCCTCGATAAAGCAGGGAAAGAACTCGCCCCGGGCGGTGTCCATTTAAGTGAACTTGCCCGGATTTCCACAGATGCTCTTCTGAAGGAAGCTGCCGAATGCGAGTTTGTCATTGCCTGTGACGTAAAAAACCGGCTCTGCGGTTCTAACGGAGCTGCTGCGATCTTCGGACCGCAAAAGGGCGCCACACCGGAGCAGGTCCGGATCCTGGATGCAGCACTGAGCCACTATGCATCCATATTAAATGATCAGCTGACATGCAATGCAGCAGAAACAGACGGAAGCGGTGCGGCCGGCGGCCTGCTCTGCGGGATTCTCCCGTATTTTCCGGTCACGATCTGTTCCGGCATTGATCTTGTTCTGGATCTCACAGATTTTGATGAACATGTAAAGCATGCGGACCTCATCATTACCGGAGAGGGACGGATTGATTATCAGTCTGCTCTCGGGAAAGTCCCGGTCGGAGTTGCCTCACGCGCAAAAAAGATCCGGAATGTCCCGGTCGTTGCGATTGCCGGTGCAAAAGGGGATGGCTGCGAAACTCTTTATAAATTTGGAATCGATGCAATTTTTGATACAGTCCCCGGGATCATGTCACTTGAAGCGGCCATGGAACATGCAAAAGAAAATCTGGAACAGACTGCTGAAAATGTACTGAGGCTTTTCTTCGCCGGACAGGAGAACAGGTTGCGTTGAAAATATATTTTGCAGCCTTCCGGAATCTGTAACGGATTCACCGTGTCATGCGAAATTTCTCTTACTGAAAGCTTCCGTGAAAAGGGCTGATCACACATCAGAAAAAAGGAGATGTTTGATATGAAACTTGTCGTTTTAGATGGATACACAGAAAATCCCGGTGATTTAAGCTGGGAAGGATTAAAAGAATTTGGTGAGCTCACGGTGTACGACCGTACTTCCTATGTTGAGTCACCATTGATCGCAGAGCGGATCAGCAATGCTGAGATCGTCATCACCAATAAAACTCCGATCTCCCGGACAACGATTGATAAATGCCCGAACATCCGCCTGATCGCAGTCCTTGCCACTGGTTACAATGTCGTTGATTACAATTATGCAGCTGAAAAAGGAATTCCTGTTGTCAATGTCCCAACTTACGGAACCGCATCCGTCAGCCAGTTTTCCATCGCGCTGCTCCTTGAAATCTGCCACCATATCGGTCACCATGATAAGACCGTCCATGAAGGGAAATGGGCTGAAAATGCCGACTGGTGCTACTGGGATTACCCGTTGATCGAGCTGGAAGGAAAGACTATGGGAATCATTGGTTTCGGGCGGATCGGCCAGGCGGAGGGACGAATTGCAAAGGCACTCGGCATGAACGTCATTGCATACGATCTCTATCCGAATGAAAGCGGCCGCGTGATCGCGGACTATGTCACACTGGACGAATTATTCGCAAATTCGGATGTAATCTCCCTTCACTGCAATCTGACTCCGGAAAACACGGAAATGATCAATCGGAATAATATTGCAAAAATGAAAGATGGCGTGATCCTTTTAAATAATGCACGTGGTCAGCTTGTCAATGAGGCAGATCTCGCAGATGCCCTGGCATCCAGAAAGGTTGCTGCCGCAGGACTTGATGTTGTCTCAACAGAGCCGATCAAAGCCGACAATCCCCTTTTATCCGTGCCAAACTGTATTATCACTCCACATATTTCCTGGGCTCCGAAAGAGAGCCGCAGCCGGATCATGGACAGCACGGTGGAGAATATTCGGGCATTCCTCGCAGGAAAGCCAGTCCATGTGATAAATATGTAGAAAGGAAAAACAGCTTTTTTAAGCTGGATATCAAACTTCTCATGAATGAATCGATCCACAAATTTTTCCGTGTCGGCACTCTCCAATGGATGAGTTTCCCTGACAAAGATCCAATTGACTCCTTAATTCAGATCGCCTGCGATGATTTTTTTGATGCAGTCGAGGTAAAAGGATACAGCAATGCATCTGAGCAGGCACAGGCAGCAAAGCTTCTCAATCAGAGCCACCTCACCGTATGCTACGGTGCGCAGCCGCTTGAGCTCGCCAATGGACTGAATCCAAATGCGATTGATGAAGACGAACGAAAAAAAGCGGAAGAAGCTCTTCTTCACACAATTGATGAAGCACATTTTCTTGGTACGGAAGGGATCTCTTTTCTTGCAGGGAAATGGACTCCGGAGCATCGGAATGAGGCTTTTTCCCAGCTATTAAAAACAACACGGACACTTTGCGATTATGCAAAGACAAAAGGGATGATGGTCGAACTTGAAATCTTCGATTACGATGTCGACAAGGCTTCTCTCATGGGGCCTGCTCCATATGCCGCACAGTTTGCTGCGGAAATGCGAATGACCCACAATAACTTCGGACTTCTCGTCGACCTGTCACACATCCCGATCACCCATGAATCAAGCGAATTTGTTGTCCGGACTCTGCGCCCTTATATCACGCATTTTCATATCGGAAATGCCGTTGTAAAGGAAGGTTGTGACGGTTACGGAGATAAGCACCCAAGATTTGGTTACCCGGAGAGTGCAAATGACACCGACGAGCTCAGAGACTTCTTCCAGGTACTGAAAAACGAAGGCTTTTTCAATGCTGCAAAACCATATGTGCTCTCCATTGAGGTTACCCCGCGCCCCGGAGAAAATTCAGATATCGTTCTCGCCTCCACGAAGCGTGTGATCCGCCGGGCATGGGCGTTAGTGGAATAGGACATGGACCGTTTGAAACCGAGCACACAATGGATTTCGCAATCACTTGTTGAACTTTGCCGGATCAAATGCCTGTTACTTTAAGCGATAAACCGCAAGAAATGTGTTTCATGTCCGTTCCAGTTCTGAACAAAATATAATTCATCACTCGATTTCTCTGAGAAACCTATCACTTTCCCGACAATGCATAGCAGTTTAAATAAGGACAGACGTTTCAAGAAAGAGCGTCTGTCCTTACTGTATGACTGAAATTTCCAGATATATTTCTTCTATCCACGGATTATTTTCTCCGCACTTCTCACCGTGTTCACCAGATACCGGATCACCTCCACCGGATAATCTCCGGCCGCAGTCTCCCCGGTCACCATGACGGACGAAGCGCCGTCCAGCACCGCGTGGAAGATATCATTCACCTCCGCGCGGGTCGGAACAGGGTTCCGCTCCATGGATGCAAGCATCTGCGTCACCACCATAAACGGTTTTCCGGTCACCAGACATTTCTGCGAGATTTCTCTCTGCACACTGGGAAGGTCCCAAAGATGGACCGCATTTCCGAGATCTCCTCTGGCGATCACGATTTCATCAGCTTCCGGGATCAGCTCTTCCAGTTTCCGGACTCCGTCCAGATTCTCGATCTTTGCAAAAAGCTTCACATCCTCAGCTCCGGCTTCCTGCAGAGCATTTTTTACACATTCCAGATCTTCCCGTCCCCGCACAAACGGCTGCATGACTCCTGTCACGCCCATCTCTTTCGCGAGCCGGATATTTTCAAGATCAGCTTTTGTCAGTGTCGGAGAATTGATCTTCGCTCCCGGAAATGCTGCACTCTTTCTGCTCTTTAATAGTCCGCCCCAGAGTACCTTTGCAAAATATCTCCGTTTTTCTCCACTTCCCATCTTTCTATTCTCCGGGTTTTCCACAACCTTCAGGTGAATTTTCCCATCATCGAGGAGAATCTCCTGCCCTGGAATCAGGTATGGGATTGTAATATCCGGCAGCTCGATCCGGGCAGGCATCCTCTGAGCAGATGTCCGGTTTTGCACCAGCGAACTTTCACTGTTTTTCTTTTTATCGGCCGTTTCCGTTAATTCTTCTCTGTTTTTTTCTAAAAATTCAACAACCTTCTGATCTGCCGCCGCACAGATCTCCACGATTTCTTCATTCTTCAGCAGGATTGGCTCCGCAACCGCCCCTGTGCGAAGCTCCGGTCCCTGAAGATCGATCAGTAGCTGTGGCTTCACCCCACGTACTTCTGCCGCCCGCTTCATCTTCCCGATCAGCTCCCCGGACTCTGCCAGTGTCACATGGGACAAATTCAACCTCATTCCGGTCATTCCAAGTGAAAACATCTCCACCAGGATCTTTTCATCCTGACATGCCGGTCCCAATGTTCCATAGATTTTTACCATTGCACTTCTTCCTCCGCTCTCCTGATAACCATCCTGTTCCAAGAATAACATAAGGCATCACACTTGTCACTCACATCTGGTAAACAGGTAACTCTGCGCAGTTGCATCAACGATCCTTCGCGATCCCGGATTTTCCGAGCAGAAATCATCTGTCATCCGTATTTCTGTCAAAACAGTTTTCAAACGTGACAAACATCCGTTTCGAAGCTTGCACATGATTGCTTCCGGCACCTTGGATCCACGCAAATGTGTTTTACTCCTCATTCTATTGCATACGAAAAACGGCAGCCGGATCTATCCGATCTCATGATCGAAAATCCAACCGCCGTTCTCACTCTTTTACTTTCTTTTACACCTGGATCCGGTCTGCAACCTCACATCCGATTGCAAGTCTGCATCCATCATTTCCGATGATCATCCAGTCATTGTTCTGCTGGATCACATCGATCGGATTTCCTTCGCAGAAATCATGACGATGAAGAAAATCCATCACCTGCTGATTTCCAAGCATCCATTTAATCGTGTACCGTTTCCCGGATTTCGCTGTTGATAAAGCCTGCATGATTACGCCCCCTGATTCTACACTCTACAATAAGTTTCCTTTTATGTTTACTATATATTGTCTGACATTTTTCTCTACATTATTCTTTTTGTATCTTCTTTTACAGGATACTCTTCAAACTATCGGTTAGTCAAGCATAAAACCAGTTAGGGGCAGATAATCTTTTCACGATCTATGAAACAACGTTCCTTCTTTATCCATGTGCATTTTGGACAGATACACTCTTATCTTCTATATCAGCTGTGACATAACATGCTCCATCGCATCTGTAAACTTTTCCACTGTCATCCCTGCGTCTTCCGCCGCTTCTTCCATCGTAATCCGGCCTTTTTGCATCTGTTTTACCAACATCTGGATCTCACCAAGCTCAAGTCCCTCTTTTCGTCCCAGCTTTATTCCTTCCTTTATCCCTTCCTTTATCCCATCCTTTATCCCTTCCTTTCTGCCTTCTTCACGAGACTCATCCTTTTCCTGACGAATATGTTTCTCCTGGTCATACTCAAAAAGAAACACCCTTAACACCTCCGCTCTGCTTTTTATCAAGAAGCTCCTCAGTATGTTGTTCCGTATGCAATCATCGATTGCATACTCAACTGCTTCTTTGAATTCATACTCTTTTTCATAATTCCGCACTGTTTCTACAAAAATCATGTACTCCCGAAGTGTCCGGCTCTTTTCCATCAGCTCTTTATTGCATCCATAATTGATATTGATCACCTGAATTACAAGTTCAAGAGATGGAGTCCCGGAATGTTTTTCATAGGCATCTGATAATCTCAATTCTGAGCATTCCGGCATCTTCTCTTTTCCGTTATAGAAGATCACAAATTTCAGTTCCGGAACCAGAATCTGATGTTTTCCATAGATATTCTCATTCATGATCAGACCAGAAAGCACACACGCTGTATAAAACAGATCTCTTAACGGCATATTTGGATTGATCGATGATTGATGTTCATACAGAACCAATTGTGAGCTGATAATAAATGAAACATCGTTTTTCATCCCCATATAAACAGCATTTTTCAGTGTCGTAAAAACAAGTTCATCCGGATTATCATAATTACTGTCGTTCATCGCATTATAAACTTCCAAGGCCGTTTTTCGGTCCGATAATAACATTCGAAAAATCCGATCTTTGTAGGTTCTGGTTGGTTCTCCAAGGATGCGGATCAAGCGTTCTGCCGATTCTTTCAGGAACTCTTCATCCTGAATATCTGAAGATGTTTTAACCAACTCAGGGTTCATCTTTTGGATGTCATTTTCCCAGTTATTGCGTTCTTGAATCTTTCTTCTGGCATATCGTTTCCCATTTTTCTTCATACGCAGTCCTCCATATTCCGAGAGAACTCCGTACATTTTCATTCCAGAACTCTCTCTGCTTTTGTTTGTTGTGATAAAAAGCATTGAAAATTCCAGATTTGAAAACAGATATTTTAGATGATATTAAGATGCTCAGAATTACATGCTTTGCTTTTATTTTATCACTTCATCTCGAAACTGTCACCCGGGAATCTGTACAAAAACTGATGGTCAAAATTGATATGCATAAACAGAAAGAGGCACTGTCCCCTTCAAACAACATTTACCAAAAAAGGCAAGGTCATTCTCTATGAAAATATCTAAATATATACCTATTTACTAAATTAGCAGTGTCTTTTTTGTGCATTTTTAGTGTATAGCTCCTACAGGACCTGCTCTCTGCATTGCTTTCTCGATTCAAAATAACAGAAAAACCCGCAGAACAAAGTTCTGCGGGCCTCTTACGCTTGGACACAAATATCTCACGGAGATACTATATATTAAATTTCGAATTAATTACTCGATGATTGTAGCAACTCTACCGGAACCAACAGTTCTGCCGCCCTCACGGATAGCGAAACGAAGACCCTGCTCCATAGCTACCGGATGGATAAGCTCGATTGTCATCTCAACGTTGTCGCCCGGCATGCACATCTCTGTACCTTCCGGAAGCTCGCAAACGCCTGTAACGTCTGTTGTTCTGAAGTAGAACTGCGGACGATAGTTGTTGAAGAACGGTGTATGACGGCCGCCCTCGTCTTTAGTAAGAACGTAAACCTGAGCTGTGAATTTCTTGTGGCAGGTTACGGAACCCGGTTTAACAAGACACTGACCTCTCTGGATCTCTGTTCTCTGAACACCACGAAGAAGAGCACCGATGTTATCACCAGCCTGAGCCTGGTCAAGGAGCTTACGGAACATCTCGATACCAGTTACAACTGTCTTACGAGTCTCCTCGTGAATACCAACGATCTCAACCTCATCGTTGAGTTTAAGAGTACCACGCTCTACACGGCCTGTAGCAACTGTACCACGACCTGTGATTGTGAATACGTCCTCGATCGGCATAAGGAACGGCTTATCTGTATCACGAACCGGATCCGGAATGTAGCTATCTACAGCATCCATAAGCTCCATGATCTTGTCGCCCCACGGTCCCATCGGATCCTCAAGAGCCTTAAGAGCAGAACCCTGGATGATCGGTGTGTCATCGCCCGGGAACTCGTACTCGTTAAGAAGGTCTCTGATCTCCATCTCTACGAGCTCAAGAAGCTCCGGATCGTCAACCATATCGCACTTGTTCATGAATACTACGATGTACGGTACGCCTACCTGACGGGAAAGCAGGATGTGCTCTCTTGTCTGAGCCATAACACCATCAGTAGCAGCTACAACGAGGATAGCACCATCCATCTGAGCAGCACCAGTGATCATGTTCTTTACATAGTCAGCATGGCCTGGGCAGTCAACGTGTGCATAGTGTCTCTTCTCTGTCTGATACTCAACGTGAGCTGTAGAGATTGTGATACCACGCTCTCTCTCTTCCGGAGCTTTATCGATATCTTCGAAGTTCTCAGCTGTGTTACCTTCAACTCTTGCTGCAAGAACTTTTGTGATTGCTGCTGTTAATGTTGTTTTACCATGGTCAACGTGTCCAATGGTACCAATGTTACAATGCGGTTTGGTTCTTTCAAACTTAGCTTTTGCCATTTTAAAACGTCCTCCTTAATTTGCGCCCATTGGGCTATTATATATAACTTAGGCTGAATACTATTATATTCTATTCGAAAAAGTTTTTCAAGCCTATTCTTGCCTAATACAAAGGGAAACTGCGATTATTTGTTACAGTACACAGGCAATCCTGCCCGTGAACTGTAACAACAAAATTTATAAATTATTTCGCAGCGCCCTTTCTCTCAGCGATGATCTTCTCCTGAACGCTCTTCGGTACCTGCTCGTACTTTTCGAAGAACATGGAGTAGTTACCACGACCCTGTGTTCTGGAACGAAGGTCTGTGGAGTAGCCGAACATCTCAGCAAGCGGAACATATGCTTTAACCATCTTGCCGCCGCCGATATCTTCCATACCCTCGATACGTCCACGACGTGCGTTAACGTCACCGATAACGTCGCCCATGTACTCCTCAGGCATTGTAACCTCTACCTTCATGATCGGCTCAAGAAGTACCGGGTTACCTTTCGCCATAGCATCCTTGAATGCCATGGAACCAGCGATGTGGAATGCCATCTCAGAAGAGTCGACCTCATGGTAAGATCCATCATATACATCTGCAGCTACGCCGAGTACCGGGAATCCGCCAAGGATACCAGCCTTTGTAGCCTCTTCGATACCTTCGCCGACAGCCGGAATGTATTCCTTCGGAATAGCACCGCCGACAACGGAAGAAGTGAACTTGAATGTCTCTTCGCCGTTCGGATCCATCGGTGTGAAGTGTACTTTACAGTGACCGTACTGTCCACGACCACCAGACTGTTTAGCATACTTGCTGTCTACATCAACAGCCTTAGTCATTGTCTC
>ERZ773259.2345-NODE-2345-length-12276-cov-4.047296_pt1 | contig 12276 bp, 9 predicted proteins | sample MGYA00511961_ERZ773259 | MGnify/ENA primary metagenome ERZ773259 (study PRJEB29015, sample SAMEA2737775) | human gut metagenome | biome: human gut; feature: human-associated habitat; material: faeces | place: China | collected 2012 ...
GTTTCTCTTTTACTTTTATCAATGAGATATTTATATAAAAAGGTAATTAAAAACCTTTAAAATCATACTAAAATCTATGCCAAATTGGCATAGATTTTTTTATATATAATGTCTATTGACAATTATTATTATTTATAATAAACTTTAATCTAATAAATGGAAAATTAAAATGGAGGTATTTAATGAATTTAAAGAAAACAATAGCTTTGGGGTTATCTACATTAATGACTTTACAGATAACACCACTTAATATTTTTGCTGACGAAACATCTCAGGAACTTACAGTTTCATCAATATCAGCAAGTGACCCTAAGATGTCATCAGACTACTGGCAAAATCACAGAGTAAGTACAAATTCTGATGATTACACATATATTTCAGCCTATTCCAACAATGCAGGTCAATATAGTACATCTTATCTTAAATATGCCTTTGACGGTAATTGGTCTACTCATTGGGAAACTGGTAATGGCTATGGTACTGTAACAAATTATGTTGATGTTACATTTAACAAAACCACAAAAATAGACAGAATACTTTATGCCACAAGACAAGACGGTGCAAAAGGCAAAGGTTATCCAACAACAGCTACAATATATAGTTACAATTCCGAAACTGATACTTGGGATAAAGTAGCTGTAGGTTCATCTTCTGTTTCCAATAGCTATGTACTTATAACACTTCCACAGGCAACAGACTTTGAAAAACTTAGATTTGAATTTACAGTTGCCAACAATGGTTGGGCAAGTGCATCTGAATTTGTATTTCTTCGCCCAGACGATACTGTACTTGACGGAAATATAACTATATCTGGTACATCTGCTATAGGCAAAATTCTTACAGCCAATGACAACCTTACTGTAGGAAACAGTAAAAACTTAGGCTATCAATGGCAGTATAGCGATGATGGTACTGTATGGACAGACATTGAAAATGCCACAGAAAAAAACTATACAATAACCGAACAGAAAGCCTATTATAGAGTAAAAATCTATGACAAAACAAATGAATACTACGGTAATTTATATTCCGAGGCTTATAACGGAAGTATGGTTGCCAAAATTACAGGTAGTCTTAAAGTTGGTTGTGTTGTAACAGCTGAAACAGAATATGTAAATCCAGAGGATACCCTCTACTACAAATGGCAATATAGTGATGACGGTATCACTTTTATAGATATTCCATCAGCTACTTCACTAAAATACACTATTCCTGCTAGTATGAGCAATAAATATATACGACTTGGTATTAGTGGAAATAACAAGGACTATATATATTCTGACAATAGTTTTGTATCTGTTTCTGCTGTACTTTCAGGTCCTTGTCAGGTAAATTCCGAAATTTTAGCACAGCTAAAAGGTGCAGAAAATACTGAATATACATATCAATGGCAAATATGTGACACAGCTGACGGAGAATTTACAGATATAAGTTCTGCCACTTCAGCTAAATATACACCTACTGAAAGCCAGCTTAACAAATATATCAGAGTTCTTCTCACTATTACAGAAACAGGAGAACTTCTCTATTCACAGCCACGACTTGTGTCAAGTTCTGGTACATACCCTGACCGTACAGGAGACTATATGTATATTTCTGATGTACCGTCTAGTGCATTAATATCTAGTAGTGTAGGCTATTCTACATTAAAGTACGATACAAATGTAGAAGATGGCATTATTGCCCTTAAAGTAAATGGGCAGAAAAAGCAATTTTTAAAGGGTCTTGGTGCTCACGCCCCTGCTACATTGGTGTATGACATTTCATATCTTGTAGACGATTACGGTTATGACAAATTTACTGGCTATTTAGGTGTTGACTATTCTAAAGGTAGCGACGGTAACGGTGTAATATTCAATATATATACATCTCAAGACAATAGCACTTGGACACAGGTTAAAAACACCGGTGTGTTAAAAGGCGATAGTGAGTGTCAGTATGTAACCATTGATTTAAAAAATGCAAAATACCTTAAATTTGATATAAGTTCAAATGGTGATAAAGGTTATGACCATTCTGTAATCGCAAACGGAAAGTTTATTTCATCAGACTATAAAGAACCATCAGCTAGTGATTTTAAATTTATAAAGACGGTATCTCAATACGAAAGCGAGCTTGCCGGTTTAAGTGATTACGAAAGTGAAACCTATAGAAAGATACTTTACCAAAAGAACTTTGTAGAAAGAACCGGCTATGATTTCCTTATTGCTCTTGCAGCTGAAAATGAAAACAACAGAGAAGCCTTAGAATGGTTTTTAGATGACTTTGAAGCTCTTAACTACTATGCTAACGCAGGTAATACCATTTTAGGCTCTTATGAAAAGGCTGCCATGGTACTTACACAGCTTTACAAGAACTATTCATTGGATATGTCAAACAGCCTTTACAAGCGTATGTTTGTAGCTTTAATGTTTTCTCATGCAGGTTCAATTTACTTCTGGGCAGACTCTACAAAAACCTCTAATCCAGTCAGAAGATATGCTATCTATAAAAAACTTTATGAAAATGGTTGCCTTGTAAATAGTGTTTTTGAAAACCTTACTGTTCCTGAAATGAGATGGGTAATGAATGCTATTAGCGATGACAACCAGATTGAATGGCTTAATTACTATGTTAGAAAGAAATCTGCTGCTAAAGCAGGTGTGGCTTTTGATGAATTAGAAGATAATCAGCTTATATTAAATTCCTATAGTTATATGGGTTATATTACAGGCTATAATTACTACTTGGATAAATACTATACTGATGAAAACAAGGCATCATGGACAGAAAAATATCACCTTGTAAACACAGATGACGACACTAATGATGACATTTACGATATAAACATACCATTTGAAAGTGGTCACCCTAAACTTTGGATAGTATTTGAGGAAGGTGCTGTATGTGGTGGTATTTCAAAGGTAGGTGTAAACCTTCTTACAGCCTTTGGTATTCCTAGTGTAGTTATTGGTCAGCCTGGTCACGCAGCTTATTTAAGATATGACCTTGATGACCCATCAAAGGGCGAAAATGCTTTAGCTAAGTGGTCTATTTGGAACGATGTCTATGGTTGGACAAAATCTGAAAGAGGCGATACACTCCTTTTAGGTTGGGGTGCTCAAAGCTGGGCAAAGGGTTACAGAGTAAGTTATGTACCTTTAGCACAGGCAGCCTTAAACGATTACGACAACTTCCAAAAAGCTGAAGACTTAGTAAAGATTGCTCAAATGGCAGACTCAGACAAGGCTATTGAACTTTACAGACAGGCTCTTGAAATACAAAATTTCAACTTAGATGCTTGGGACGGTTTAATAACAGCCTATAAATCAGCTGAAAAAACAAGTGCTGATTATATAGAACTTGCAAAGGAAATAATATCTGCATTGACATACTTCCCTCAGCCAATGAACGATATGCTCCAAAATGCTATAAAGCCTGAAATTTCAAGTGAAGCAGATATTGCGGACTTCAACATTATGACACTTAACGCCCTTAAATCTGCATCAGTTGCTACAAGCGAGCAGTCTTTACAGCCTGATATTTGTAAAACAATGGCAGACTACATTTTAGGAAACGAAAACTTGGCTATTGCCACATTCTCTTTTGACGGAGAAAATGCAAATACTATAGTTCTCTCTGACCAGTTTACTGACGGTGGCACAGAATTTTTATATAGCATTGACGGTGGCGAAAACTGGGTAAATGCCGGTACTAATAACTCTCATAAATTAACTGATGAAGAAATTTCCAAAATTACAGCCGACAACGATTTGCTTGTAAAACTTCAAGGTGCATCTAGTTACTACACTATTGATATTAAGGCAGGCTCTGCTCCTTCTGGACTTTATAACAACGATAACGAAAATAAAGTTATTGGTGCTACATCTAAATATCAATGGTCAGAAGACGGAAAAACTTGGACAAACTTTACTGACGATACAGTTTTTGAGGGCGACAGAACAGTTTCTGTAAGAATTGGTGCAAACGGAACTACCCTTGCCGGCTCTAGCTCACAGTATACATTTACTACTGACACATATACTGCCGACCGTTCTTATATTTCTATATCTAATGTAAAGGTACTTGCCTATTCTTCTGCCCAGAGCGACAATGAAAGTGCAAGTAAATCTATAGACGGTAATATAAACACAATCTGGCATACAACTTATACTACAAACAGCGACCTTAACAGATTTATAGCTTATGAATTTAATAAGCCTGTTCTTCTTACTTCTATAGACTATACACCTAGACAAACAGGTAATTTTAACGGTGTATTTACAAAATGTTCTGTATACACAAGTAAAGACGGTACAAACTGGACTAAGGCCGGTACTGCAACTTGGGCAAGTGATAGAACTAAAAAGACAGTAAACCTCGATACACCTGTTTATACAAAGTATGTAAAGGTTGTAGGCGATGAGGCCGGTGCTAACTTTGGTTCTGCTGCTATGATTGAATTTTATGAAAGATTAAATTCAGACAATTATGATATAAACAAGGATAATTCTGTTGATAACAAAGATGTTGCTCTTCTTTTAAAGTATGTTATGGGAGTAAATCTTTCAAGTGATATTTCTTTTGAAAATGCTGATTTTAATGGCGATGGTAACATTGATATGCTTGATGTTATTACCCTTAAAAATTACACTGACAATAACACAGTAGAAACCACTACTGAAACAACAGAAACTACTACGGAACAGCAGTAAAATATATTTACATATAATAAAGGGACAGCAAAGCTGTCCCTTTAATTTTTACCATTGAAGTTGCAAATCTGCATTGGCACTCTGTCTGCCATAATTTTAAATCCATGTTTTTCATAGAAAGTAGCATTTTTACTTTCATCTGGCATAACTTCAATATAAAGAAAATCCTTATATTTTTCCTTTATCATTTCTACCATTTTTCCGGCAATACCATTTCCCTGATACTTTGGATTAACCAAAACATAGTGCATAAATGCCACAAGCTCACTATCATCAATAACTCTTACAAGTCCGGCAAGGTGTTCTCCATTCCACGCAGTTAAAACTGTAGACGAACCCATAAGTGCTTTATAAAGTCTGTTAGGATACTGACCTGAAACCCAACCTACTGATAAAAACAATTCCTGTATATCCTCTTTTGTAAACTTCTTTTTCTGTTGTATATTCAATATTCATATTTTTCTCCTATTTATAGTCACACTTTTGACATTGAAGTAATGTGTTTTCACTATCCTCTTTATAATAAGCTCCTGACCACTTGCAAATATCCTGTAAAATAGGCACAACTGATTTGCCCTTTTCTGTAAGAGAATACTCAACTCTAGGTGGTATTTCATCATACTGGTGTCTATCAATAATACCGTCAGAAATAAGCTCCTTTAAAGCTGAGGCAAGAACTGCATCTGTTATGTTTATCATTTCTTTTCTTAAAGAACTGTATCGAAGAACTTTTTTATCAGCCAAAACACAAATTATTCTGGATTTTCATTTGCCACCAAAAACATCAAGACCATATTCCAAAGGACATCTTATATCTTTTTCCAATTTAGGTTTGTACATATTAATTACTCCTTATTATATCCCAAGCACAGTAAAGCAAAAATACACCCATAACCACATTTATAATTCTATAATATTTATTAAAAAAGGTTTTTAACCCTACACCTACCAAAGCCCATGTTATAGTAGCTGAACAGCCTACAGCAACTACACCAATTCCTGCTAATTTAAGTCCAGTTATTGTAGGAAAATTTGGTATAAAATATGTGGTTATTAGGGTTATAATATAAAAATAAATTTTCACATTTACAAGCTGTAACAAACAACCGCTTTTAAAAGAGGGGCTTTTCACACTAACATCTTCTGATTTTTTACTTAACATTATATGTAAAGCTAAAAAACATATATAAGCCCCACCAATATATTTTAGCATAAAAAGAACAGACGAAATATGTCTATTTACAATATATAAAGCCAATGTGCATAGAAATTGAACTATTCCATAGCCACAACAAATACCCAAAATTATATTTCTGCTTTTCTTTAATCCATAGCTGATAACATTGTTAAGTGCCAGCAAGTTACCAGGTCCCGGTGTAAAAGAACTGACTACAACATATCCTAAAAAAGTACCAATAACCGATAACTCCATTTTCTCCTCCTTGTATTTTAGTGTTTTAAATTATACTGGCTGTACACTCTTATTACAAGTTACTATGAAATTTATTAGTTACTTTTTATTTTGTAGGTCAGAACAAAAAAGCGACTACTCATCAGTAATCGCCCTTTCACAATTAATATATTCCTAAATTAAATTCCTTGTCCAAAACTTTGGCTACACCACAGTTGTCATTTGTATCAGCAATATACTTTGCAACATCTTTTACACATTGGTCAGCATTGCCTATAGCATATCCACCACCTACAGCCTTTATCATAGATACATCATTTTCACTATCTCCAAAAGCAATAATATCTTCCGGCTTTATGCCTAACATTTCACCATATTTCAAAAGTGCTGCACCTTTTGAAACACCTTTTTTTACTATATCAATACAATTCCAGTTAGACTGTATAGCTGTAACAGTTTTCACTTTTTCATTTATAGCATCTTTTATTTCTGTAAGAAATTCGATATTATCCTCTATTACAACAACTTTTATTACATTTTTGAAATCAGCAGTTTTTCTTATATCTGTTTCCAATACATTTTCAATAGTATTCTTTATAGGCTTTGTATATTTAACTGTTATAAGTTTTATACCACCATTTTTTAGGTCTATATCGTTTGTATAGCATTTTTCAGTAGTAAACACCTTGCAAGGCACTTTAAACTTGTCGCATATATCAAACACACCATTCATTTCTTCCCTTGTCATAGCATTTACATACTTTCTCTCTCCTGTATATATGTTGCCAAGAGTAGCCCCATTACCACCAATTACAGGACATTGGAAACCTAGCTCGTCTACATAATCCTTTGTAAGAAAGTCGTTTCTTCCTGTTACAAGTACAACAGGAATACCCTTTTGGTGTAATCTCTGGAAAGCAATTTTGTTTTCCTCTGGCAACCAACCTTTTGAATCTATAAATGTACCATCGCAATCAGTAGCAACTAATTTATACATATACAACCCTCCAAAATCTAAAGTAGGTATATTCTAGCACAATTATCGGGAATAATAAAGTAAATTTGCTAAACTATTACAATAAAAATTGCAATTTTACTTTATTTGTTATATAATCAAATTAATGATTTTTTTGGAGGTAGTTTAATTGAGTAAAGAAAAATTTTATATGACTACGGCTATTGCCTACACTTCTGGTAAGCCTCATATTGGTAACACATATGAAATCGTTCTTGCTGATAGTATTGCAAGATTTAAAAGACAGATGGGTTACGATGTTTTCTTCCAAACTGGTACTGATGAACATGGTATGAAGATTGAAGAAAAGGCAAAAGCTGCCGGCATTACACCTAAGCAGTTCGTTGATAATGTTTCTACTGAAATAAAGAGAATTTGGGATTTAATGAATACATCTTATGATAAATTCATTAGAACAACTGATGTAGACCACGAAAAGCAGGTTCAGAAAATATTTAAGAAGCTTTACGAAAAAGGCGATATTTACAAAGGCGAATACGAAGGTCTTTATTGTACACCTTGTGAATCTTTCTGGACAGAATCTCAGCTTGTAGACGGTAAATGTCCTGATTGTGGTAGAGAAGTTAAGCCTGCTAAGGAAGAAGCATACTTCCTCAAGTTAAGTAAATACGCTGACAGACTTATTGAACACATTAACAACCACCCTGAATTTATACAGCCTGTTTCAAGAAAGAACGAAATGATGAATAACTTCCTTCTTCCAGGTCTTCAGGATTTATGTGTATCAAGAACATCATTCAAGTGGGGTATTCCAGTTGATTTTGATGATAAGCATGTTGTATATGTATGGCTTGATGCCCTTACAAACTACATTACTGGTATTGGTTACGATTGTGACGGCAACAACTCTGACTTGTTTAACAAAATGTGGCCAGCAGACCTTCACCTTATCGGTAAGGATATTATTCGTTTCCATACTATTTACTGGCCTATTATCCTTATGGCACTTGACCTTCCATTACCTAAGCAGGTATTTGGTCATCCATGGCTTTTAAGAGGCGATGGCAAAATGAGTAAGTCTAAGGGTAATGTAATTTATGCTGACGATTTAGTAGATTTCTTCGGTGTAGATGCTGTTAGATACTTTGTTCTCCACGAAATGCCATTTGAAAACGATGGTGTTATCACTTGGGAATTAATGATTGAAAGAATGAATTCTGACCTTGCAAATGTTCTTGGTAACCTTGTAAACAGAACTGTTTCAATGAGTAATAAGTATTTCAACGGTGTTGTAACTAACCCTGGTTGTTCATACCCTGTTGATGAAGATTTAATCAATGTTGTTACAACTACTCGCAACAGAGTTATTGAAAAGATGGATAAATTAAGAGTAGCTGATGCTATTACTGAAATATTTGCCCTTTTCAAAAGATGTAACAAGTATGTTGACGAAACAGAGCCTTGGGTACTTGCTAAAGACGAAACTAAGAAAGAAAGACTTGCTACAGTTCTTTACAACTTAGTTGAAGGTATTTCTATTGGTGCTAATCTTCTTGAACCATTTATGCCTGAAACTTCAGCAAAGGTTCTTGCACAGCTTAACGCTCAGAAGCGTCCAATGGATAGCCTTGATATTTTCGGTATGTATAAGTCTGGTACAAAGGTTGTTGAAAAGCCAGAAATTCTCTTTGCTAGACTTGATGCAAAGGAAACTCTTGAAAAAATCGAAGCTAAACTTGAACAGCCTAAGGAAGAAGAAAAGCCAGTAGAAGAACCAGAATATATTGATATTGATGACTTCTGTAAGGTTAATATGAAGATTGGTAAAATCCTTGCTTGCGAAAAGGTTGAGGGTTCTTCTAAGCTCCTTAAATCTACAGTTCAGATTGGCTCTGAAACAAGAACTATTGCCTCTGGTATCGCTAAATGGTACTCTCCAGAAGATATGGTAGGCAAAAAGGTTGTTGTAGTAACAAATCTTCCACCTAGAAAGATGATGAAGGGTAAAATTGTAAGTGAAGGTATGATACTTGCTGCTGAAGACGAAAACGGTAACTTAGGCGTACTTACAGTTGACGGAAACATTGGCGACGGTGCTGAAGTAAACTAATAAAATTCAAATAAATTTTATTAACAGGTGTTCTTTTTAGGACACCTGTTATTTTACCTATTTATTTTTATATTAATATAGAAGAAACTAATTTAATTTGTTTAAAAATAGGAAAGGAAATACAAAAATGTACTTTGATTCTCATGCCCATTTTGACGATGTTCAGTACGATGACGACAGACATCAATTAATAGAAGAAATGCACCAAAACGGAGTTGATTTTATTATAAATTCTTGTGACTCTATGGAAAGTGCTAAAAAGGCTATGGCATTAGCTGAAAAATACAATTTCATATATGCAAATGTAGGTGTTCATCCCTCAGAAGTTGAGAATATGACAGAAGAAGACATAAAAACTCTTGCAAAATATGCTGAAAATCCAAAGGTTGTAGCTATAGGAGAAATAGGCCTTGACTATCACTATGATGACGGTCCATCAAAAGAAAAACAGCAGCACTGGTTTAAAAGACAGTTGGATTTAACAGCTGACTTAAATATGCCAGTTGTTGTCCATTCAAGAGATGCTGCACAGGATACTTTTGACATAATAAAAGCCAGTAGAGTTCGCAAGGGACTTATCCACGCATTTTCCGGCAGTAAGGAGCTTGCACAGGAATATATAAAAATGGGATTTTATATTTCTGTAGGTGGAGTTGTTACATTTAAGAATGCAAAAAAGCTAGTTGAGGTCGTTGAAAATGTCCCAATTGACAAAATTTTAGTGGAAACAGATTCACCATATTTATCTCCAACACCTTTAAGGGGAACTAGAAACAATTCACAAAATCTGAAGTATATTGTAGAGAAAATTGCACAAATTAAACAACTTTCTCCACAAATAGTAGCCCAAAAAACAAAGGAAAATGCCCTCGAAATTTTTTGTTGAAAAAAAATTGTTGCATAATTGTTACAGATGTGTTAAGATAGTCCTTGTAATTGTTCAGGGTTAGTTTACCGATTTGCCGGTTAACCTGATTTTTTATGCCTATTTTTCGTAAAATTCGACTCTGAACGACTTAAAACTGTCAAAAACTTATGTATGAGGCTTGTCGACTTTTAATTTCAATAGATTTTTCAAGTCAAACTTTGTAACATTTAAGCCTAAATATTACAAAATTATTAAGCCCCTAAGGAGGATTATTATGACAAAGAAATTTACTAAGACCGTATCGGCAATGGCCGTTGTTTTTGCAACTATGATTTCATCAAATGTTATTGTATCTGCTGCTGAAGTTTCTAACGCTGGTTCAGATACAGTTAAGGTTATTGTAGACGGTAATGTTCAATATTTTAATGCTGACAAGAGCTCAACAGTTGGTGACCTTCTTGCTAGTAACAATATCGTAGTAACTGACTCAACAGATGTAAGCGTTGACCTTAACAATTCTGTAGCAGATTCAAAGGAAATTGTTGTTGCTCAGCCTAAGACTGTTATTGTTTCTGTTGACGGTGGTAAGGCACAGTCATCAACTACTTCTGCTTCAAATTTAGGTGCTTTCCTTGCAGAATATCAGAAAGAAAACACTACTGAAAAGTACACTCTTGCAAGCCAGACAGCTTCTACACCTCTTTCAGAGGGTATGTACATTCAGCTTTCAACTATAAGAGAAGTTTCAGTTGATACTTACGAAGCTATTCCTTACGAAACAAAGGAAGTTAAAACTGACAGCCTTTATGTTGGCGAAAAGAAAGTAGTTACTGCTGGTGTTGACGGCGTTAAGACTACTACTACTACAACAAAGTATGTTGGCGACCAGGTTACATCAACTGATTCTGTTACAAAGGTTACTAAGGAACCTGTTACAGAAGTTATTAATGTAGGTACTAAGGCTAAGCCTGCTCCTGTAGTTAAGCCTGCTGCAACAACTACTACAAACACTATTCCAGGTCTTTCTGTTAAGTATAAGAAGGCTATGACACTTAATGCTACTGCTTATTGCCCATGTTCTAAGTGCTGTGGTTCATACTCAAATGGTTATACAGCATCTGGTATGAAGGCTGGTTATGGTGTAGCTGCTGTAGATACAAGAGTTATTCCTTTAGGTACTAAGCTTTATGTTGAAGGTTACGGTTACTGTATTGCTGCCGATACAGGTGGAGCAATTAAGGGTAACAGAATTGACCTTTGCTACGGTACACATTCAGCTGCTTTATCATCTGGTTTTGGCCACAAAAATGTTAAGGTTTATATCATTGGTTAATTAAATTAATATTATATTTTCCGATTTACTATAAAAAGTGATAGCATAAATTTGCTATCACTTTTTATTTCCCGTATATATAGGCTTTATGCCCTATATTTTCAATTTATATAAATCAACCTACCATTTATCTATGAAATCCATTTTTGCTTAAATTTCGACCATTTACAACACTTATAGCATAAACACCTCCTAAAAATAGGAGGTGTTTATATTATTCTACTCTCTGTTCTACCCAACTTGTAAGGTCTTTCATTTCCCCTGTACCTATATTTTTATAAGATACCTTATTTTCATAAGTGCTTAAATTATAAGTTACATAGTACAATTTGCCGTTATAAAAACCTAAATATTGCATTTGAACTTTGTTAGTATCTAAATTTAAAAGCTGTTTTTCTTCCCCAGATGTTAAGTCTATAGAAGTAATTTTTCCACCATCTTGAGCTATAGCTTTTCCATTTTTAATATCCACAACATTGTGAGTACCAAGATTTATTTCTTTTACAATTTTGCTTTTTTTCAAATCAATTAACAATACAGACTCTGGATAATCCTCTACATCAGCATTTGAAAAATCTACTTTCTTTATGTAGAGAGTATCCCCTGTTATTCTTGCACATAAGTAATTTACATTTGTCTTAGTTGTTACAACAACATATTTGTCTGTGCCTTTATTTACATTTACTTTATATATTAATCTGTGAATATCATTGTTTTCATCAAAAGAAGTTTCACATACATAAGCATAACCATTTTGAGATGCTAACACCTCTAACATAGCGGTATCAGAAGAATAAATTAAGCTATCCTTTTTAGTAACTAAATCAACTTTTCTGAAACTGTGTTGCTGAGTTTTAATATTGTAAATTGTATAGTAAAGATTG
>ERZ773259.2351-NODE-2351-length-12260-cov-3.549775_pt1 | contig 12260 bp, 10 predicted proteins | sample MGYA00511961_ERZ773259 | MGnify/ENA primary metagenome ERZ773259 (study PRJEB29015, sample SAMEA2737775) | human gut metagenome | biome: human gut; feature: human-associated habitat; material: faeces | place: China | collected 2012 ...
CCAGGCGCTCTAGCCAAGCTGAGCCACACCCCGTTAACGGTATTTAATTGTTTGCGTTTGGCTTTGTCGCTCAACGCAAGACATATTATATTATAGTGATATGCAAATGTCAACAACTTTTTTCAACTTTTTTTCAAAAAAAGTTTTAAGACCTAAAAAACATTGATTTTACAGGGGTTTCAGGTGGAAAAAAGTTTTATATTTTATTGCGAAAAGAGTAAAAATTATAGAAAAGAGATACATTTTCTTGGAAAAAACAGAGAAGGATGTTACAATAAAAAACGGAGAAAAAATGAAAAATAACAGTGTGTTTAAATGATCTTAATAAGATAATGACAGACGAACTGTCGGAATAAAGGAGAACTGTGATGAATGTACAGGAGTTTCAGAATAAACTAAAAGAAGTGCAGGAAATTGCCAGACAACATGGGAATGCGTTAAATGCAGCCGAAATCCGTCAGGTATTTGAAGAGTGTGACCTGGACAAAAGCCAGTTGCTGGGTGTATTAAAATATCTTACTTCTCAGGGAATTCTCATTGAAGGTCTGGAAACGGCAGGAGAAGCAAAGGAGCCTGAACATAAAAAAATTCCTCTTACAGCAGAAGAAGAAGAAGCTTATCTTAAAAATTATCTGGAGGAACTGCCGGTTGTTGATGAGGTGGATGCTGACAGTGTATTTGAAGCTCTGGCAGCCGGTGATCAGAGGGCACTTCAGACACTTACTTCTTATTATATGAAAACGGCGGCAGATATGGCTGTTGAGATGAATATAGAAGAAATGCAGCTGGCCGATCTGATTCAGGAGGCGAATCTGTGCCTGATCCAGGCGCTTGGAACTGCCGGTGATGAATGCAGAGATGAGAAGTGGCTTCTGAGTGAAATGCGCAAAGGAATCCAGCTTGTTCTGGAAGAACAGACACAGAGAAAATTCGAGGATGACAGTCTGGTAGCGCGTGTGGAGAAACTGGAAAGTGCTGTTCGAGAATTAAATGACGGAGAGGATGAGAAGAATGCATTTACGATCGATGAACTGGCAATCATCCTTGATATGAAGGTGGATGAGATCCGCGATATTCTTCGTCTGACCGGCGATGATAATTAAGACATACAGTGGCGCCCAAACAAAGTTAGATAAGAAAAACAATTGTTGAATTCAGGGTAATCCTGTGGTATTATGTACCTAAATGGGAGGTATTTTTTATGCAAATCAGAGAATCGGCAGAGGATTACCTGGAGGCAATCCTTGTTTTATCCAAAAAAGGCGGCGGAGTTCGTTCTGTTGATATTGCGACTATGCTCGGGGTATCCAAGCCAAGTGTCAGCCATGCAATGAAGCTTCTCAGAGAAGACGGTTATATTGCGATGGACCGTTATGGAACGGTGACACTGATGGACAAAGGTGCTGAGATTGCAAACAGAATCTATGAGCGCCATACCGTCCTGACAAAGATGCTGGAAGGCCTTGGAGTATGTGATGAGATTGCCCGGGCAGATGCCTGCAAGATGGAACATGATGTCAGTGATGAGAGTTTTGAGAAGATAAAAGAACATCTGAAAGCAAAAGGCGAGATTTAATTACTGTTCACAGGTAATATCTCGAGACATACGAGATTTAAACAGATTGCAGAGTGAATCAGAGCTTTTGTATTCGTTTAAATAAAATATGAGATAAAAAGGTCGTCACGATCAGAGTTGAATCAGATCAATTCTGACAGTGATGACCTTTTTTGGTATAATTATGCAACGCAGCAAAACCAATTTTATCAGAAAGCAGTTCCTTTTTGTGGCAACTGAGCTAGGATGATCGCACCAAACATCAGCACGCAGCCGAAAATTTCGCGACTACTGAGATTTTGGCCGAGAATCAACCAGCCAGCGATAACAGAGATACAGGATTCCAAGCTGAGAATCAGGGAGGCTACAGTTGGGTTCATATTTTTCTGACCGACGATCTGCAGGGTGTAGGCAACGCCACAGGACATAACTCCGGCATAGAGAACCGGAATTTTTGCGGCGAAAATTCCGGCAAGATCCGGACTTTCAAAGATCAGCGCCGGGATTCCGGAGAGGATTCCACAGACCAGAAACTGGATACAGGACATTTTTACACCATCTACCAGTGGTGAGAAATGGTCGATTGTAAGGATATGTAAGGAAAACAGGAAAGCACAGATCAGTACCAGAAGTTCGCCCTTGCCGATGGCAAATCCCTCTCCTGGAGTCAGACAAAGAAGATAAAGTCCACACAGGGAAAGAATGACAGCAATCCAGATAAACGGGCTGCATTTCTTTTTCAGAAAGATACCGATGATCGGAACAATGACAATGTAACAGGCGGTGATAAAGCCGGCTTTACCAACGCTGGTGTATTTGATGCCAAACTGCTGGAAGTTGCTTGCAAAGCAGAGCAGGATACCACAGCAGATACCGCCGGTGATTAATGTTTTGCGGTCGGAAGATGCTTGAATACGTTTTTTTTCTTCTGGTGCTTTTGTTTTGCCAAGTCCCCAGATGACCGGCAGGAGTGTCAGTGCACCAATAAGATTGCGGACGGCATTGAAAGTAAAGCCGCCGATGTAGTCCATGCTGACACTCTGGGCAACAAAGGCAACACCCCAGATAGTTGCAGTCAGAAGCAGTAAAAGAGAATTCCTGACCGGAATAGATTCTTTTTTCATAATGTTTCTCCTCGTGTGATAAGATAGCGGGTTTCAAATGTATATGCCCATTCATGCGAGCATGAAGCTCATATCCGCTTTAAACCCTTGTATCTTTGTATTATACTGCATAGGTATGCATTGATAAAGAGTGAAAATAAAAAAATAAGGACTCCGCATATGCAGAGTCCCTATGAATAATTTTCAAGTCGAACATCCGTAAGACCTGGCGCGTGATTCAGGTCAGCATAAGCTGACATCTTCTTTACAGAATCACTGCGCATCCTTGTTAAGATCAGATGAAAATATATTTCAGTACAAATAATATGGCAAGAACGTACATCAGCACACTGATCTTCTTTTCTTTTGCCTTTCCGGTAATCAGATTGATGACTACATAAGAGATAACGCCCATGGAGATACCTTCGGAAATGCTGTACATGAATGGCATTGCGATAATGGCGATAAAGCATGGAATCGCTTCTGTCATATCACTGAAGTCAATTTTTGTAACAGATGTCAGCATCAGGTAGCCTACAACGATCAGAGCCGGTGCAGTGGCAAAGGAAGGAATTGCCAGGAAGATTGGTGAGAGCAGGAGGGAAAGTGCAAACAGAATACCTGCTACTATGGAAGTAAGACCAGTACGACCGCCTTCTGCAACACCAGAAGCACTTTCTACAAAGGTTGTAACGGTAGAAGTACCGCAAACAGCACCTACAGTTGTTCCGACTGCGTCAGAGAGAAGTGCACCTTTGATTTTTGGAAGTTTGCCGTCTTTGTCGAGCATATCTGCCTTGGAAGCTACGCCGATCAGAGTTCCAAGCGTATCAAACATATCAACAAACAGGAATGCAAACATGATGACTACGAAATCCAGTGAGAATACAATGGAAAAATCCATTTTCATAAAGGTGGGAGCCATACTTGGTACAGAAATTCCGTTTGAAAAATCTGGAAGCAGGCTGTAATAACCAATGTCTGCATTTGGTACATACAGATGTGTCAGCTGGCAGATGATTCCGAGAACCCAGGTGATCAGGATGCCCCAGAGAATACTTCCCTTGACATCTTTTGCCAGAAGAACAGCGGTCACCAGAATACCAATCAGAGCCAGCAGTACGGTGATTCCCTGAGAGGAGAAGGTCCCTTCTGCTACAGAAGATTTGAAGGAAAAGATGCTTACCAGTGTGGAATCATTTCCAACAACGATCTTGGCATTTTGCAGTCCGATGAATGCGATAAAGAGACCGATACCTACGGATACTGCGTGTTTCAGGTTCATCGGAATGGAGTTGAAGATCGCTTCACGTACATTGGTAAGAGAAAGCAGGATAAAAATGATACCTTCTGCAAAGACTGCTGCAAGTGCCTGCTGCCAGGTGTATCCCATACCGAGAACTACTGTGTAGGTAAAGTATGCGTTCAGTCCCATACCAGGAGCAAGAACGAACGGATAGTTGGACAGAAGCGCCATCAGACAGGTGGCAATGAATGCGGACAGTGCGGTGGCGGTGAAGACAGAGCCGCGGTCCATGCCGGAAGCAGACAGGATGTTTGGATTGACGGCCAGAATATAAGCCATTGTCATAAAGGTAGTGATTCCTGCCATAACCTCAGTTTTGACATCTGTGTGATTTTCTTTCAGGTGGAAAATTTTGTCGAGATTCATATAAGTACCCCCTTCGTGTTGTGCAGACGTATGCACTAAAAGATTTTGTTTCCGGAAATATATTTTCCGGTGATGCAGCTGTCATCTGAGAGATAGATCAGTCGTTCCAGACGTTCTCTGGCCGTCAGAGGCTGAGGATGCCGGAGTTTGCTGTCATCCAGAATCAGTGCATCAAACTCATAGCCTTCCGCGAAAGTCCCGACTTTTCCGAAAAATGCACCGCCACCCATGGTAGCCATATAAAAGGCTTCTTCCAGTGAAAGTGGTTTGAGGGAATCGTCCACCAGTCTCCAGCGAAGCTTGGATACCTGAATGGCATCTGCAATCGCACGGAGCATGGAAAGGGAATGTCCGCCTGCAATGTCTGTACCGAGTCCGATATGGAGCCCTTCTTCAATATAGCGTCTTGTCGGTGCGATACCGGAAGAAAGATTCGTATTGGACTGTGGACAGTGTGCGATGAATACGCCCCGTTCTTTCATGAGAGAGAGCTCTGCGTCAGAACTGTAGACGCAGTGAGCCATGATCGTTGGGCATTGTTCACCGCCAAATAGTCCGAACTGATCGTAGGCTTCTCCATAGAAAGAAGTTCCTTGACATAATTCCTTTACCCAGGCGATTTCCCCCTGGTTTTCGGAAAGGTGAGACTGTACCGGAAGACGGTAAGTTCTCTGGATCTCTGCCAGTCTGGTCATAAGTTCATCACTGCAGGAAGGGGTAAAGCGAGGAGTGAGAATCGGTTTGACATTCTCGTATTTTCCTGTAGTTTCTTCAAGCCAGCGGACAGTATCTTTTGCAGAAACAACAGCACTTGCCTCCTGGAGAGCCAGGGAGCCGTTGCGGTCCATATTTACCTTTCCGATGAAGGTCTTGAGACCGGTTTTCTCCATCAGGTCCATCAGAAGTTCTGTTGCATCTACATGTAAAGTGCCGAAGATAGAAGCACGTGTGGTTGCACTGTGTTTTATATCGTCGGTGAAGATGGAATAGGCTTTCTCTGCGTAATTTAGATCGGCATATCTGGCTTCTTCCGGAAATGTGACGGTATTCAGCCAGTCCAGCAGTTCGAGATCCATGTACATACCATGAAATGCATATTGTGGGGCATGCAGATGGAGGTCATTCATTCCCGGGACAATCAGACAATTGTTGAAATCTTCACAGGGAATGCCGTGAAACTGCTCTGGAAGCTGTGGATAGACACCGATTGTCAGGCCATTCTGGCAGACGAGATAAGCGTCTTCAAGGCAGGTCAGATGACTGGAATCTGTACTGAAGCATACAGCGCCTCTGAGTGCAAATGTGGTTGGCTTTTTTGTCATATGAGTTACCTCCTTTTGGCTGTTGGAACTTGTCCGCAGGCAAAAAAAATACCGAATATTTTTGCCCGACGAGTTACTGTGACCAGTAACACTTATAGGCAACTATTACGGTAGTTGGTAGAGACGTCCAACCAATTATGGACCTATATAAGCTTTGTGGTGTTGTTTATAAAATAATTATAAAATAGGAATAGTTTTCTGTCAAATGTAAATTCATAACTTACATGGAGAATATTGCGTGAAAAATTTGTACAAAATGTTGCAGGATACCATGAGCAGGCGGATAAAAATTCCGGCGGCCTGAAAATCAGACTGCCGGAATATAAGAATGCAATTATTTATTATTTTTGTTTTTCTCTACTTCCAGTAATTTCATAGCACGAACTTTGAGCGGAAGACCAAAGAGGGTGATGAATCCGTCTGCATCATGGTGATCATACATATCACCTGTTGTAAAGGATGCAAGAGATTCGTTGTACAGGCTGTATGGAGAAGTTGTACCGGCTTTGATGATGTTTCCTTTGTAAAGTTTGAATTTAACTTCACCGGTTACATATTTCTGTGTGGATTCTACGAATGCCTGGATTGCTTCGCGAAGTGGTGTGAACCATTTTCCTTCGTATACAACCTGAGCAAACTGGCTGCCGAGTTTCTTCTTGGCTTCCATTGTGTCACGGTCAAGGATCAGTTCTTCCAATTGTTCGTGAGCTGCCATCAGAATTGTTCCGCCAGGAGTTTCGTATACACCACGGGATTTCATGCCAACAACACGGTTTTCTACGATATCAATGATACCGATTCCGTTTTCGCCGCCAAGACGGTTCAGTTCAGTGATGATCTCGGAAACCTTCATTGCTTTTCCGCTGAGAGTTTTCGGAACACCTTCTTCGAAAGTCATAGTTACTTCTGTTTCTTTATCTGGCGCTTTTTCAGGAGTTACACTTAAAACAAGCATGTCATCATAGTTTGGAGCCTGGGAAGGATCTTCCAGTTCCAGACCTTCATGGCTGATGTGCCATAAGTTACGGTCACGGCTATAACTGTGGCTTGCATCAAACGGAAGATTGATTCCATGAGCCTGACAGAATGCGATCTCATCTTCACGGGACTGCATGGTCCATACGTCTGTCATTCTCCAAGGAGCGATGATCTTGATATCCGGCGCAAGTGCTTTGATACCAAGTTCGAAACGAATCTGGTCATTACCTTTACCGGTTGCACCATGGCAGATAGCAACAGCGTTTTCTTTACGTGCAATTTCAACAAGTTTCTTGGCAATTGCCGGACGTGCCATAGAGGTACCAAGCAGATATTTATGTTCGTATACAGCACCTGCCTGTACACAAGGCATTACATAATTGTCACAGAAATCATCAACAATATCTTCAATATATAATTTGGAAGCTCCGGAAAGTTTGGCTCTTTCATCCAGTCCATCCAATTCGTTACCCTGTCCGCAGTTTACGCAGCAGCAGATAACTTCATAATCAAAGGTTTCTTTCAGCCACGGAATCAGTGCTGTGGTATCAAGACCGCCTGAATAAGCAAGTACAACTTTTTCTTTCATAATGTGATCCTCCTGAAAATGATTTTCTGCCACTTGGCAGATACATGAATATTTGATATTATAAAAGGTAAAGATTCATACGCTGATTTGATAAAGTGTTGAATCTTCATGCTATGTCGGGCTTCGACAAAAGATAATATACAACAATTTTTATAAATATGCAATACCAATATGCAAAAAAGTTAAAGATTTTTTTGCATAAAAATGCACATTTAAATAGGAAGAAACCAATAAAAATACATAAATTCAAGAAAAAAGAATGTAAAATCCATAAAAATTACGTATTGCATATTATGCATAAAAGATGTATAATTGTTACATCTTATGAGAGAACATTCCGATTTCAGGAGGAGAGAAAAATGATCAAAGCAGGAATTATCGGAGCGACTGGTTATGCAGGAAATGAACTTGCAAGACTGCTCCTTGGACATAAAGAAGTAGAAGTGGCATGGTATGGTTCAAGAAGCTATATTGATCAGAAATATGCAGATGTTTATCAGAACTTTTTCAAACTGGTAGATGCAAAATGTATGGATGACAATATGGCTGCACTTGCGGATGAGGTAGATGTGATTTTTACTGCAACACCACAGGGGCTTTGTGCATCTCTTGTAAATGAAGAGATCCTTTCCAAAGCCAAGGTGATTGATCTGAGTGCGGATTTCCGTATTAAAGATGTAAAGAAATATGAAAAATGGTATGGCATCGAGCACAAAGCTCCACAGTTTATTGATGAGGCTGTTTACGGATTGTGTGAGATCAATCGTGAGGATATTAAGAAAGCAAGACTGATCGCTAATCCGGGATGCTATCCGACATGTTCGACATTATCAATCTATCCACTTCTCAAAGAAGGACTGATCGATCCGAATACGATCATCATTGATGCAAAATCCGGTACATCAGGAGCAGGAAGGGGGGCAAAGGTTCCGAACCTTTACTGTGAAGTAAATGAGAACATCAAGGCGTATGGTGTAGCGACTCACCGTCATACACCGGAGATCGAGGATCAGCTGGGATATGCATGCGGTCAGGAGGTTCTGATCAATTTTACGCCACATCTGATTCCGATGAACAGAGGAATTCTGGTGACCGCATATGCTTCTCTGAAGAAAGAAGTTTCCTATGAAGAAGTAAGGGCCGCTTATGATAAATATTATGCAGATGAAACATTCATCCGTGTTCTGGACAAGGATGTATGCCCGCAGACAAAATGTGTAGAGGGCAGCAACTACGTAGATGTCAACTTCAAGATTGACCTGAGAACCAGACGTGTCATTATGATGGGTGCGATCGACAATCTTGTAAAAGGTGCAGCAGGACAGGCTGTACAGAATATGAACCTGATGTTCGGTTTCGATGAAGCGGAAGGTCTTCATCAGATTCCGATGCTTCCGTAAAGAAACAAGAACACAGGGATATTCCATATGACGAGGAGGAATATATTATGAAGATCATTACAGGTGGAGTTACAGCAGCAAAAGGTTTTCAGGCAGCATCCACAGCTGCGGGAATCAAATATCAGGGAAGAACTGATATGGCAATGGTATATAGTGAGAAACCGTGTGTGGCAGCAGGTACTTTTACGACAAATATTGTGAAGGCAGCACCGGTAAAATGGGATCAGGAGATTGTTTATCAGCATCCGAGTGCCCAGGTGATCATCTGTAACAGTGGTATTGCCAATGCATGTACCGGTGAAGAGGGATTCAGTTACTGCCGGGCCACTGCAAAAGCAGCAGCGGAAACTTTGAATGTGGATGAAAACAGTGTACTGGTAGCATCTACAGGTGTTATCGGTATGCAGCTTCCAATCCAAAAACTGGCGGATGGTGTCAAAGCAATGGCACCGAAGCTTCAGGGAACTCTGGAAGCCGGAAACGAAGCGGCAAAAGCAATCATGACTACAGATACAAAGGAAAAAGAAGTTGCAGTACAGATTGAAGTCGGTGGAAAGACAGTTACCATTGGCGGCATGTGCAAAGGTTCCGGAATGATCCATCCAAATATGTGTACCATGCTTGGGTTTGTCACTACAGATGCGTGCATTTCCAAACAGCTTCTGCAGGAAGCATTAAGCCAGGATGTTAAGGATACGTATAACATGGTATCCGTTGATGGTGATACTTCTACAAATGATACTGTTCTTTTACTTGCAAATGGAATGGCGGAGAATCCGGAGATCAATGAGAAGAATGAAGATTATCAGAAATTCTGCGAGGCTTTGAACTATATCAATACCACACTTGCAAAGAAAATTGCCGGTGACGGTGAGGGAGCAACTGCACTGTTTGAGGTCAGGATCATTGGAGCAGAGAGTAAGGAACAGGCAGTAACTTTAAGTAAATCCATCGTTACTTCTTCTCTTACAAAGGCTGCAATCTATGGACATGATGCAAACTGGGGAAGAATTCTCTGCGCAATGGGATATTCCGGAGCACAGTTCGATCCTGAAAAAGTTGACCTGTTCTTTGAGAGTAAAGCCGGAAAAATCCAGATCATTGAAAATGGTACGGCTGTAGATTACAGCGAAGCAGAGGCAACTAAAATTCTGTCTGAGCCGGAAGTTACAGCAATTGCAGATGTGAAGATGGGAGATAAGACAGCAACAGCATGGGGATGTGACCTGACTCACGGATATATTGAGATTAATGCAGATTACAGAAGCTAATTCAGAATGCAAAGATTAAAGTATACAGATGCAGCAAACAGACAGAAATGAAAAGACAGGAGATCAAAAGATGGAAAAAGCAATGCAGAAATACCTGGACAAAGCAGAAGTACTGATTGAAGCCCTTCCATATATCCAGAGATTCAACCGTAAGGTTATTGTAGTAAAATATGGTGGAAGTGCCATGGTAGACGAAGAGTTAAAAGCAAGAGTCATTCAGGATGTAACCCTTCTCAAATTAGTTGGATTCAAACCGATCATCGTTCATGGCGGTGGCAAGGAGATCAGCAAATGGGTTGGAAAAGTCGGCATGGAACCACATTTTATCAATGGACTTCGTGTGACGGATGCAGAGACAATGGAACTCGCAGAGATGGTTCTTGGTAAAGTTAACAAAAGTCTTGTTCAGTTAGTGGAACAGCTCGGTGTAAGAGCCATTGGTATCAGTGGAAAAGACGGCGGCCTTCTGAAAGTGGATAAGAAACTGGCAGACGGTGAAGATATCGGATTTGTCGGCGATGTCAAAGAAGTGAATGCGGATATCATCTATGATCTTCTGGAAAAAGATTTCCTTCCGATTATTGCACCGATCGGTCTGGATGATGAATACAATACTTATAACATTAATGCGGATGATGCGGCATGTGCAATCGCGAAAGCGATCAATGCAGAGAAACTTGCATTCTTAACAGATATTGAAGGTGTATACAAAGATCCGAATGACCCGTCTACATTGATTTCAGAGTTAAATGTTTCCGAAGGGAAGAAACTGATGGAGGAAGGATATATCGGTGGAGGTATGCTTCCGAAGATCCAGAACTGTATTGATGCAATCGAAAACGGTGTATCCAGAGTACATATTCTGGATGGAAGAATTCCACACTGCCTGCTTCTTGAAATCTTTACGAATAAGGGAATCGGAACAGCAATCAAAAATGATGTAGAAGAAAGATATTATCACGGAGAATAAGCTATGAATGAATATATGAAAGAAACAAACGAAGCTTTGTTACATACTTATAACCAGTTTCCGGTTGTGTTAGATCACGGTGAAGGTGCATATCTGTATGATACAGAAGGAAAGAAATATCTGGATTTTGCAGCCGGATATGCGGTGTCTTCGTTGGGATACGGCAATCAGGAGTTGAATGAAGCATTAAAAGCACAGATTGACAAGCTTTTTCACACATCTAATTTGTATTACAATACTGTATGTGGAAAAGCAGCAGAAGATCTGAAACGTATTACCGGAATGGATCGGATTTTCTTTACCAACAGTGGCGGAGAAGCGGTAGAAGGAACTTTAAAAGCGGCAAGAAAATATGCATACAAAAAAGGAACCGGCCGTTATGAATTCATTGCTATGAAGGAATCTTTTCATGGAAGAAGTTTCGGAGCGTTATCGGTAACAGGTCATGATCCATATCGTGCACCGTTTGAGCCACTTGTACCGGGAGTGTCATTTGCAGAATATAATGATCTGGACAGTGTAAAAGCACTGGTAACAGACAAAACATGTGCGATTATCCTGGAGCCGCTTCAAGGAGAAGGCGGCATCAATCTGGCTACAGAGGAATTTATGAAAGGGATCCGCAAACTTTGCGATGAAGAAGGAATTCTGATGATTTGTGACGAAGTGCAGTGTGGTATGGGAAGAACCGGTTCCATGTTCACATGGCAGTCTTATGGTATCAGACCTGATATTATGTCTATGGCAAAAGCAATCGGAAACGGAATTCCGGTAGGAGCGTTTGCAATGACAGAAGAGATCGCGAAGTATTCACTGGAGCCAGGTGATCACGGAACTACTTACGGCGGAAATCCTCTGGCATGTACAGCTGTAAGTAAGACGATCGAGATTTTTGAAAAAAAGAATCTTGTGGCACATGTGCAGGAACTCGGTGCATATCTGACAGAAAAACTAGAAGAACTGAAGTCAGAATGTGACTGCGTAAAGGCCGTTAAAGGAAAAGGACTGATGCAGGGAATACAGGTGACAAAGCCATTATCCGAGATTACGAAAGAGGCCTTAAAAGAAGGACTTCTGATCATCGGAGCCGGAAACGATGTGATCCGTTTTGTACCACCTCTTATTATTGAAAAAGAGCATGTGGATGAGATGATCCGGATTTTAAAGAAGGTACTGTAATATTTTTTGAAATTAACAGCATAAAAAACCAGTCATGGGACATATTATCTGCATAAGCAGGAGGTATGGAGATGACTGGTTTTTTGATTGCGCTTTTGTCGGGAGCGCTTATGAGTGTACAGGGAGTATTTAATACGCAGGTGACGAAGACAACGGGGATGTGGGTGAGTAATGGATGGGTGCAGTTTAGTGCATTTCTGCTGTGTGCAGCGGCATGGCTG
>ERZ773259.2352-NODE-2352-length-12234-cov-37.540849_pt1 | contig 12234 bp, 8 predicted proteins | sample MGYA00511961_ERZ773259 | MGnify/ENA primary metagenome ERZ773259 (study PRJEB29015, sample SAMEA2737775) | human gut metagenome | biome: human gut; feature: human-associated habitat; material: faeces | place: China | collected 2012 ...
CACTTGTTTTATTTTCAAATGCGGTGCAAAATTACAAAAATGTTTTTATATTCGCGCATTAAATTCACATTAAATATTGAAAAAAGATGGGAAAGAGTACATTTTTACAGGACTTTAAGGCGTTTGCCATGAAAGGTAACGTCATAGACATGGCTGTCGGTGTTGTTATTGGTGGTGCGTTTGGAAAAATCGTATCATCATTGGTTGCTAATGTTATTATGCCTCCGATTGGTTTACTGGTTGGCGGTGTGAACTTTACGGATTTGAAATGGGTGATGAAAGCGGCAGAGATCGGTGCTGACGGTAAGGAGATAGCTCCGGCTGTGACATTGGATTATGGCCAGTTTCTGCAGGCCACCTTTGATTTTCTGATTATCGCTTTTGCTATATTTTTATTTATACGTTTGATTACGAAACTGACAACTAAAAAACAGGCAGAAGTAGCGGCTGCTCCTCCAACTCCTCCTGCGCCAACGAAAGAAGAAGTTTTGTTGACGGAGATACGTGATTTGCTGAAAGAAAAAAATAATTGATTCTAATTAAAATGAAGGAGATTTCAGGTGTAAACTTGTGAATCTCCTTTATTTTTCTCTTCATTATTAATATAGATTGCGTACTTTTTTCTACTTTTGCAACTCAATTTATTCAAAATCCAACCATTGATATGCAGGAAAAAATAATAATTCTTGATTTCGGTTCGCAGACAACACAGCTTATAGGCCGCCGTGTACGTGAATTGGATACGTATTGTGAAATCGTTCCTTATAACAAGTTTCCTAAAGAAGACCCGACTATTAAAGGAGTCATTCTCTCCGGAAGCCCTTTTTCGGTTTACGATAAAGATGCTTTCAAAGTAGATTTGAGTGAAGTTCGTGGTAAATATCCGATATTGGGTATTTGTTATGGTGCACAGTATCTGTCATACACCAATGGCGGGAAAGTGGAACCGGCCGGAACGCGTGAGTATGGACGTGCTCATTTGGCTTCTTTCTGCAAAGATAATGTACTGTTTAAAGGAGTGCGTGAGGAGTCGCAGGTGTGGATGAGTCATGGAGATACGATTACTGCTATTCCTGATAATTTCAAGAAAATAGCTTCAACAGATAAAGTAGAGATTGCTGCTTATCAGATAGAAGGGGAGCAGGTATGGGGTGTTCAGTTCCATCCGGAAGTATTCCATAGTGAAGACGGAACTCAAATCCTGAAGAACTTTGTGGTAGATGTTTGCGGCTGCAAGCAAGACTGGTCGCCGGCTTCTTTTATTGAGAGCACGGTTGCCGAACTGAAAGATCAGTTGGGTGATGATAAGGTCGTTCTCGGTTTGAGTGGCGGAGTCGATTCGTCGGTTGCGGCAGTGCTGCTGAATAAAGCTATCGGTAAGAACTTGACTTGTATTTTTGTAGATCATGGTATGCTGCGTAAGAATGAGTTCAAGAATGTGATGAAAGACTACGAATGTCTTGGTTTGAATGTGATTGGCGTTGATGCCAGCGAAAAGTTCTTTACGGAACTGGCTGGTGTGGCCGAACCGGAAGCTAAACGTAAGATTATAGGTAAGGGGTTCATCGATGTGTTCGATGTAGAAGCTCATAAGATCAAAGACGTGAAATGGCTGGCCCAAGGTACAATCTATCCGGATTGTATCGAGTCATTGTCTATCACGGGTACAGTGATAAAGAGCCATCATAATGTAGGTGGACTTCCTGAAAAGATGAATCTGAAATTATGTGAGCCACTTCGTTTGTTGTTTAAGGATGAAGTTCGTCGGGTAGGTCGTGAGTTGGGTATGCCGGAACATCTGATTACCCGCCATCCGTTCCCGGGACCGGGGCTGGCAGTGCGTATTCTGGGTGATATTACTCCTGAAAAAGTACGTATCCTGCAGGATGCTGACGATATTTTTATTCAGGGATTGCGTGACTGGGGATTGTATGATAAAGTATGGCAGGCAGGAGTTATCTTGTTGCCAGTACAGTCTGTAGGCGTGATGGGAGATGAACGTACGTACGAAAGAGCAGTTGCTTTACGTGCTGTGACATCTACAGATGCCATGACAGCCGACTGGGCGCATCTGCCTTATGAATTTATGGGTAAGGTATCGAATGATATTATTAATAAGGTGAAGGGAGTGAACCGTGTAACCTATGATATCAGTTCTAAACCACCAGCAACCATTGAGTGGGAATAATAACACTTTATAATCTAAAAATAGCCTCAATAGGAATTCCTGTTGAGGCTATTTTTATGATGAATAGGTCTTTTTATAATGAGCCAGTCCGTATCTATTCGCTTACCAGCTTCTGTGCATCCGGAATAAGAATCTCTTTCCGACGTAATTCTAATAATCCTTTGTCTTGTAGCTCATTGAGCGCTTTTGAAGTATTCAGCCGGGTGTCATCTAAGTAGCGGGCAAGATCGTCCATCTTCATTTTGAATATCTTTTCTCCCTGAATCTTTTCACAATGCAACAGAAAAAAGCGAATGATTTTCTCTGTTAAATCCTGTGTCGGCTCTTCCCATAAGCGGGAGTAAAGATTTTGTGCCCGGTTACTTACGATATTCATATAGTTGAGCCGGAATATTTCATATTTGAACAGATCGCTAAGTACAAATGCTTTGCTGATACTGACAGTATGCGCTTCTGTATGTGCCACATAAGCAGAAGTGTAATGGGTGTTCATGCCAAACAGCGACTGTGGTTCCAGCAGGTAAGGTGCTTCCATCTGTTCAATGACGGTGTATATATTTTCTTTGGAATTTGTGACGATAGAAACCTCGCCTTTTAACAGGAAGCAGAGTTGTTTACACGGACTACCACTCTCAATGATAGTTTCTCCCACTTTATGCTTGATAAAGTGTAGCTTGACCTTATCCAGAATACTTGTGAAATCTTCATGACAAAGACCTTGAAATAAAGGCAATTGGAGCAAAGTGTCGAACATTGTTTCCATATGTTGTAATCTCTTGTTAATCGTACAAATTTACTCATAATACAACACGGCTGTCAATATCTGACCCTTCTTTTTGTTTTTTTTATTGTTTGAATGTATAAAAATAGAGTATATTTGCAGAAAAAAAGGAGGAAATTATGTTTGCAGACTTCAATTGGCAACAGATGGTTAGTGCGTTTATCGTACTTTTTGCCGTGATAGACATTATCGGCTCTATACCTATTATAATTAACCTGAAAGAAAAGGGGAAAGATGTGAATGCAATGAAAGCTACCGTCATCTCTTTTGTTTTGCTGATCGGATTTTTCTATGCGGGAGATATGATGCTGAAACTCTTCCATGTAGATATCGAATCGTTTGCAGTTGCCGGTGCGTTTGTTATCTTCCTCATGTCTTTGGAGATGATTTTGGATATTGAGATTTTCAAAAATCAGGGTCCTATCAAAGAAGCTACTTTGGTGCCGCTTGTCTTTCCTTTGTTGGCAGGTGCCGGAGCTTTTACTACTTTGCTTTCTCTTCGGGCGGAATATGCCAGTATCAATATCATTATAGCTTTAGTATTGAACATGATCTGGGTTTACTTTGTAGTGAGTATGACTGGTCGTGTAGAACGTTTCTTGGGAAAAGGTGGTATCTATATTATTCGTAAGTTTTTTGGTATCATCTTATTGGCTATTTCTGTAAGGTTGTTTACGGCCAATATAACGTTATTGATTGAAGCGTTGCATCGGTCTTGATCTGGCTTAATCCTTCTTGTTAAATTGAAAACTATTGTATCGGTTGTGCCATCGTGTTGGCACAACTGTGACATGCCTCTGTCACAAGCGTGCCACTTCGATGGCACAAGTCTGCCAATATGGGTGACATGAGTTGGCATTTATAGCGTTTCTTCTTCTGCTGCTGCAGTTGTTGCTTCTTCTTCTGTATTTTCTTCCTCTTCTGTTTCATCTGCAAAAGGTTCCGGCCGTTGCGGTCCGTGATTTACGAAAACGAAAGCGCAGAGCGTTCCCATAATTCCTCCGCTAAGATGTCCTTCCCACGACATATTGGTAGGGGAGAAATAAGGAAACATATGCCATATAATTCCTCCATATAAAAAGGTGACAAGTAAAGAGATGGCAATGAGTGGAACATATTTGCGGAGAATACCACTGAAAAAGAGAAAGAAGGCAAAGCCATAGATCAGTCCGCTGGCACCGATGTGCCATCCCGGTTTTCCGATCAGGAAAGTAAGTAGTCCGCTTCCGAGCCAAATGAGAATAAAAATTTTACCGGCTATTCCCCGGTAAAAGTAAAAAAGACACCATGACAAGAAGAATAAAGGGATTGTATTTGCTAATAGATGACTGAACCCGCTGTGTATCAGCGGATGGGTTAAAATGCCGGTCAGTCCCCGTTTCTCCATAGGATATACCCCCAAGCGAGAGAAGTCCCAGTCCATCCCGACTTCCATAATCTTGAGTATATAGAGAATAAAAATAAGGAACAAAGGCTTTGCTGCAGCCAGCATGATACGCTGAATATCTTGCTTCATGACATTCTTTTCTTTAGATATTTTACGCAATACTACGAATATTTGCACAAAATCTGAAAATAAAAAGCCTTTTTATTTTTGTTTTTATCTATAATTTGTACATTTGGGCGTTATACCTATTGTATATGCTGCTACAGCCAATATATACGGTATGTAACAATAAATAGATATACGATATAATGGCCAATAATTAACCTTTAATAATGCACAACTATGAGTTATTTACGATTTGACAAGACCCTCATGACGAATCTGGAAGAATCTCTTCAGAGAGAAATCCTCCGGACGAACAAAGCAGGAGCTTATCATTGTACGACGATTGTTGATTGTAACACACGCAAATATCACGGCCTGTTGGTAATTCCAGTTCCCAATCTCGACGATGAAAATCATGTGCTGCTATCTTCTCTTGATGAAACGGTAATTCAACACGGTGCGGAGTTTAACTTGGGGTTGCACAAATATCAGGGAAACAACTTTAGTCCTAACGGACACAAGTATATCCGTGAGTTTGACTGTGAGCATATCCCGGCAACAACTTACCGTGTCGGAGGTGTAATCCTCCGCAAAGAAAAAATCTTTGTACATCATGAAAATAGAATCCTGATTCGTTATACTTTACTTGATGCGCACTCGGCTACAACCCTGCGCTTCCGGCCGTTCCTTGCTTTCAGAAGTGTACGTGAGTACACTCACGAAAACCCACAGGCAAGTCGCGAGTATCAACTGGTGGAAAATGGTATTAAAACCTGTATGTATCCCGGTTATCCGGAACTTTATATGCAGTTGAATAAAAAGTGTGAATTTCATTTCATGCCCGACTGGTATCGGGGGATTGAATACCCGAAAGAACAGGAACGTGGATATGACTTCAATGAAGACCTTTATGTTCCCGGCTATTTCGAAGTGGATATAAAGAAAGGAGAGAGTATTGTATTCTCTGCCGGAACTTCAGAAGTAACTCCTCGTAGACTGAAACAAACATTTGAGGCTGAAGTAGCTGATCGTACCCCACGTGATAGCTTTTACCACTGTCTGAAAAATTCCGCTCATCAGTTCCATAACCAACAGGAAGATGAACATTATATTCTTGCCGGTTATCCGTGGTTTAAATGCCGTGCTCGTGATATGTTTATCGCCTTGCCTGGACTGACGCTTGCGCTTGATGAGATCGACCAGTTTGAGGATGTGATGAAAACGGCGGAAAAGGCGATTCGTAATTTTATTAATGAAGAACCTGTTGGATACAAGATTTATGAAATGGAGCATCCTGACGTTTTGCTTTGGGCTGTCTGGGCTATGCAGCAATATGCCAAAGAGACTTCCCGCGAACAATGCCGTCAGAAATATGGAGAGCTTCTGAAAGATATTATGGAGTTTATCCGTCAGCGAAGACATGAGAATCTTTTCTTGCATGACAATGGATTACTTTTTGCCAATGGTACGGATAAGGCGATTACATGGATGAATTCTACTGTGAACGGGCATCCGGTGATTCCTCGTACTGGATATATTGTTGAATTTAATGCGTTATGGTATAATGCACTGCGTTTTATCGCTGATTTGGTGCGTGAAGGTGGTGACGTGTACTTGGCAGATGAACTTGATGCACAGGCAGAAGTGACAGGAAAATCTTTTGTCGAGGTATTCCGTAATGAATATGGTTATTTGCTTGATTACGTAGACGGTAATATGATGGACTGGAGTGTACGTCCTAATATGATATTTACCGTAGCGTTTGATTATTCTCCTTTGGATCGTGCGCAAAAGAAACAGGTGCTCGATATTGTGACCAAAGAGCTGCTCACTCCGAAAGGAATTCGTTCGTTGAGTCCGAAGAGCGGTGGATATAATCCGAACTATGTAGGTCCGCAGATACAACGGGATTATGCTTATCATCAGGGTACTGCTTGGCCTTGGTTGATGGGATTCTATCTGGAAGCTTATCTTCGAATTTATAAGATGAGCGGCTTGTCATTCGTTGAACGTCAGCTGATTAGTTATGATGATGAGATGACAAGCCACTGCGTTGGTTCCATTCCCGAGTTGTTTGATGGGAACCCGCCTTTCAAAGGACGTGGCGCAGTATCGTTCGCGATGAATGTAGCAGAAATACTGCGTGTCTTAAAGCTACTGTCTAAGTATTATTAAAAAAGGAGGAACGAAGATGAAAGTTTTAATGTTTGGATGGGAATTCCCTCCCAAAATATATGGTGGTCTTGCGGTTGCTTCTTATGGAATAACTAAAGGATTGAGTCTGCAAGGTGATATGGAGACGATTTTCTGTATGCCTAAACCTAGCGGCGAAGAAGAGAAGTTCTTGAAAATAATCGGTATGAATCAAGTACCCATCGTGTGGCGTGATGTCCACTATGACTACTTGAAATCACGTTTGTTGGAAATGACACCGGAAGAATATTACTCTTTCCGCGACCATATCTATGCCGATTTTTCTTATATGCATGTGAATGATTTGGGATGTATGGAATTTGCAGGTGGTTATCCCGGGAACTTGCACGAAGAAATTAATAATTTCTCGATCATTGCCGGAGTAGTAGCCCGTCAGCAGGAGTTTGATATCATTCATGCGCATGACTGGCTGACTTACCCTGCCGGAGTACATGCCAAAATGGTTAGCGGAAAGCCGCTTTGCATCCATGTGCATGCTACGGATTTTGACCGTTCTCGTGGCAAAGTCAATCCTACTGTTTATTCGATTGAGAAGAATGGTATGGATCATGCCGATTGTATCATGTGCGTATCCGAGCTAACTCGTCGCACTGTTATTAACGAGTATCATCAGGACCCCAGAAAGGTATTTGCAATGCATAATGCTGTTTATCCATTGTCGCAGGAACTGCTGGATATTCCGCGTCCCGATCACTCAAAAGAAAAGGTGGTCACTTTCCTTGGACGTATTACGATGCAGAAAGGACCGGAATATTTTGTAGAAGCTGCTGCGCTTGTATTGCAGCGTACTCGTAATATTCGTTTTGTAATGGCGGGGTCGGGCGATATGTTGAATGCCATGATTAACCTGGTGGCCGAACGTGGTATTGCCGATCGATTCCACTTCCCGGGCTTCATGAAAGGTAGACAGGTATATGAGGTTTATAAGAACAGTGATGTATTTGTCATGCCGTCTGTCTCTGAACCTTTCGGTATCGCTCCGCTGGAAGCTATGCAGTGTGGAACACCTTCCATCATTTCTAAGCAATCTGGATGTGGCGAGATTCTTGATAAGGTGATAAAAACTGACTATTGGGATATTCATGCGATGGCTGACGCTATCCATTCTCTGTGTACCAATCCGTCTCTTTTCGAATATCTCAAAGAAGAGGGAAAGAAGGAAGTAGATGGGATTACGTGGGAAAAAGTCGGCTTGAGAATCCGTGCTCTCTACGAGTCTGTGTTAAGAAACTATGGTAAATAACAAAACAATAAATAAAAATGAGAACTATCTGTCTTTATTTTGAAATACATCAAATTATCCATTTGAAACGTTATCGTTTCTTCGATATTGGTAATGACCATTATTATTATGATGATTATGCCAACGAAACGGGTATGAATGAGGTCGCTGAACGTTCGTATATTCCTGCTCTCAATACATTGATTGAGATGGCGAAAAACTCGGGGGGGGCTTTTAAAGTTGCGCTTTCTATCTCGGGAGTAGCCTTGGAACAATTGGAAATTCATGCTCCGGCAGTCATTGATTTATTGCACCAGTTGAATGAAACTGGGTGTTGCGAGTTCTTATGTGAGCCTTATTCTCATGGCTTGTCTTCACTGGCTAACGAGGATTGCTTCCGTGAAGAAGTACTTCGTCAACGTGATAAGATGAAACAGATGTTTGGTAAAGAACCGAAAGTGTTCCGCAATTCTAGTCTGATTTATTCTGATGAAATTGGTGGATTGGTAGCTTCTATGGGCTTCAAGGGAATGTTGACGGAAGGTGCTAAACATGTGTTGGGATGGAAGAGCCCGCATTATGTTTATCACTGTAATCAAGCTCCAAGTCTTAAACTCTTGTTGCGGGATTTCAAACTCTCTGACGACATCAGTTTGCGCTTCTCTAATTCAGATTGGGCGGAATATCCTTTGTTTGCTGATAAGTATATTAATTGGATCGATGCATTGCCACAAGAAGAACAAGTCATCAATATCTTTATGGAATTGAGTGCACTTGGTATGGCTCAACCGTTGTCTTCTAATATTCTTGAATTCATGAAGGCACTGCCGGAATGTGCAAAAGCTAAAGGAATCACATTCTCTACACCGACGGAAATCGTGACGAAGTTGAAATCAGTATCACAGCTTGATGTTGCCTATCCGATGTCATGGGTGGATGAAGAAAGAGATACTAGTTGTTGGCTGGGTAATGTCATGCAACGTGAGGCTTTCAATAAACTGTATAGTGTAGCCGAACGTGTCCATTTATGTGATGATCGTCGTATTAAGCAGGATTGGGATTACTTACAGGCTAGCAATAATTTCCGTTTTATGACAACGAAGAACAATGGTATGTGGTTGAACCGTGGTATCTATGATTCTCCTTATGATGCTTTCACCAACTATATGAATATTTTGGGTGACTTTATCAAACGGGTAGATGCATTATATCCTGCCGATGTAGACAGTGAAGAATTAAATTCTTTGTTGACTACCATTAAGAATCAGGGGGATGAGATTACTGAATTGGAAAAGGTATTGGCTAAATTACAGGCAAAAGTAGAAGCGGCAAAGAAAACGGCAGTCAAGAAGGCTACTAATGCTAAAGAGCCGGTGAAAGAGGCCCCTGCTACTAAATCAAAACCTGCTGCAAAGAAAGCTGAAGTAAAGAAAGCAACAGCCGAGCCGAAGAAGGCTACGGGAAAAGCTAAAAAGGCTGCTGTTAAGTAAGAAGTATAAAAATTTATTATATGGAACCGTGAGTGAGATAAAATCAAACTCACGGTTTTTAATATGGATTAAGTTAAGATCTTTGTAGGAGAATATACTTTTGTAAGATAGTAGCGCTATCCGATAGAAATAGTGACGCTATATGGTGACGATACCGTTAATATCCTAAGCATATACCGTCACTATTTCTTCTATATTAATCAGGAATCTTAGGCTTATTTATAACTATAACGTACGCTAGCAAAGATTGCTGTTTGAGCGGTTTTATTATGGAATTATTCTATCTGACTTCTCTATAAATATATTATAAAGCAATAGCGCAAGTTACATTGAGTAACCTGCGCTATTGCTTTATAATATTTCAACTATTTCTTATTTTGATTTTGTTCCAAAGTTTGTAGAAACAACTTCAAGTTTTAATTTGTATTTATCTTGTTGTTCTTTATCTAAAGAAATATTTGTGGCATTTGTACCTCCTTTTAATCGTGCATAACCAGGTTTCAGGTCATGTTGTATACTAATAACATTGCTCGAAGAACCATAATAGTTATTGCTTGAAGAAGAATCTGTGGTAACAAGTACTGGAATAAGTATAAATTTATTCCAATCGCTTAATCTTTCCCAATCTACGATATTATCAACAGGCTCTTCTTTGACATTTCCTTCTGCGTCAGTTATTTGGAGAGTTATCGTTCCACCATTCTTGAACTTCTTTTCTGCTTCTTCTCGTTCTCCATCTGCTAAACAGTCATTAATCATTTGAGTAATGTTGTTGAATGTATATTGAGTAAAGCTAGTAGTAGTAGGATTAAATAGAGATGAAGTTATACCATCACTAAGCTGATTATCTTTAAAGAAACTATCTTTATACTTTTTACGTATTAATAAAACATTACGAGGAGTAGACATACCAAACTTCTTGTCACTAGTTTCATTGTAGATAGGAATTCCTAATTTAACTGCATTCAAAGTATCTCCTTGGAGCTTTTCTGCTATTTGACTGATAGGGAGGGTTATTTGAGTGAAAATCCCTGCAGGACTCTTTAAGTAAGTCCATTTGGACTCATTTATACATTCTTGAATTTTTTCCGTATCGTTTTCCAATCGATTGGCTTGGATGACTTCACGGGTAGATGTGAATGATCGTCCGTTGTATATTACAGAGTCTTTTCCAGCAGATGTGTGTAGTAGACCACCTGTTATGCTGTCTCTGGCATGCTCCAAGAATGCTACATCCATTTGTACGGAATTTACGTAGAGGATAGTACCGTCTCCATAGTCGCTTTTTACGTACAATCCGGGGAATATACTTTGAAATTTTTTATATAGGTCTTTCGTGCGTCCTTCTTTTAAAAGTTTCAGTCCCAAATCTTGTGTTTTAGTCTGATCCAATGTAATTTTAATATAAGGAACGTAAGTTGAAAGATTACGTATGGAATCACTAATAGACAAATCAACTGCTGTATAAGATTTATTGCCTAATAAACTTGTCGTACTATCATAATATCTTGTAGGGTCGATATTGGTATAATAAGCATCTGGGTCTTCATTCCAATACTTGTCGCCTTTTTTCTTATCTAATACATACATACTTAGTCGGCAAGCTGTTAATGAATCTCCAAAATAACTGTCATACCAAAGATAAATATTGATTTGGCAGTTACCAATAGGATTTCCCTTCTCGTCTTCAATGATGGTGTAGTTACCAGATACACCTTCTGCCAAGTTTTTGAAATCTGTCATCATCTTTCCAGTACCACTTTCGGTGGTTCCAGAAAAAGCTTCTGGGAAAGTCATTCCTTCAGGACAATTAAGTTGTGCCAAGAACCCTGCCTGATAAGTTCCGAATGTTTCATCAGTGAACTTACCTACATATCCCACATTAGTCATTGCATATATCTTACCGGCATGAACGGATTCTGTAGTCACATCAAATGTAGATAGCTTTCCATTGATATTCTGGTCGCTTCCCGGAAACATTCCCAATCCCAGTCCGGCAGTGTTATCATCACAACCCCAAAAAGTGATTGCCAGTAAAGCTATTAAGGCGTATTTTGCTTTCATGATCGTCGTATCTTGATTTTTTTTATTCTTCTTCGTTTGCAGTAGCATCCCATACCTGATCGTAGAACTCGTTGCAGGCATCTGCATAGTTTTCCGGGTTCTGGTAGTCAAGTACCAATTTGCCAGATTGGCGGGCATATTCAATAATAGACTCGTCTACTTTTTCGCTGTTTTGTATGACTCCATCCGAATAATCAACAGCGAGTTTACACAGAGCAGCATAGTCTACCGGCTCTTTCAAATCACCTAAATCTTTTTTGGAAATACCTTTCAGCATCAATTTGGCTGCGAAATCATCGCTAAGTGTATTCTTGAAGTCATCTTCATAAACAGAGAATACCACTTTGGCATCGCGGAAAGAAGGTTCGTCTTTATAGGCTTTCTTTATATAAAGAGGAGCTAGAGCTGTCATCCAGCCATGACAGTGAATGACATCAGGACACCAGCGAAGTTTTTTCACTGTTTCCAATACGCCGCGTGCGTAGAAAACGGCACGACTATCATTATCTTCATATTCTACACCATTTTCGTCCGCTGTCTGCATACGATTCTGGAAATAATCATCGTTATCGATGAAATATACCTGCATGCGTGCGGATTGGATAGATGCAACTTTTATAATCAAGGGGTGGTCAGTATCGTCGATGATCAGGTTCATACCCGAGAGGCGGATCACTTCGTGCAGCTGGTTTCTGCGCTCATTGATATTTCCCCATTTAGGCATAAAGGTTCTGATTTCACGGCCTTTTTCTTGTATCGCCTGTGGAAGGTTTCTACCTATAT
>ERZ773259.2357-NODE-2357-length-12200-cov-3.679786_pt1 | contig 12200 bp, 8 predicted proteins | sample MGYA00511961_ERZ773259 | MGnify/ENA primary metagenome ERZ773259 (study PRJEB29015, sample SAMEA2737775) | human gut metagenome | biome: human gut; feature: human-associated habitat; material: faeces | place: China | collected 2012 ...
TGCTGTTCTCTCCGTCCCGAAGGAGGTCGGTGATATCAAACTCACTGGTCATATGCGAAACCTGGCTGTATCCTATGTAAGAGCCATTGATCCATACGTAAAAGCAACTGTCTACTCCTTCAAAGTTCAAAAAAGATTTTGGTGCTTTCTCATCTCTACTGTACTCAAAAGTATGTACATAGGCTCCACACGGAATGTCCTGTGGCACATATGGTGGATCAAACGGAAATGGATACCGGATGTTTGTATACTGGTGTGTATCATATCCAGCCATCTGCCATACACTTGGAACCTGAATCTCATCAAAATTTTCTGTATCATAATTCTTCTCAAAGAAAGAATCCTGAATGTCATAGATGCTGTTAAAATACTGGAATTTCCAAGTTCCATTCAATAACTGCATACGATCTGACTCTTCTCTGTGTTCCACCAAGTTATCCATTCTTCTGGATGCCGGAATATAATAGGCTCTGGCTGGCATTGTGTTTTCGTGCAGTACGCCTAGATTTTCATAATAACGTGGTACGATCATAAATAGCTCTCCTCCAATATATATACTTTTTTGTTCTTTGTTTTCCTAAAGCAAACCTTATACTTTACTTTTTGTTTACGTTCCTTAGTTATGCTATATATAGATTATCCTAATTCGCAAAATATGTCTATGAATTGGATTAGACAAAATATGCACTAAATGATACAATGATAAAAAGTACGAAAAGAGGTGCTGTCCTATGTATTTGAACACCGGTTATTTGAACCACTCACATATGGATTTCAAAGACAAAAGTCGTCCACTGATTGTCGGTAGCTGTGGTACTTACCGTCTTTCCAGACATCCCAAACTTCCGACCTACCGTCCAAGGGGTCGTCTGGATTATCAGATTATATATATCACTGCTGGTTGTGGGCATTTTCATTTTGATAATGTAAATAATGAAACGATTGTTCCAGCCGGCAACATTGTACTGTACAGACCGAAAGAACTCCAAAAATATGAATATTACGGAGAAGATAAGACAGAAGTATACTGGATTCACTTCACAGGAAGCAATGTGAAAAATATCTTACGGCAATATGGGTTTCCGGATAAAGAACGTGTCTTTCAAGTGGGTACATCTAATGAATATGAACAAATTTTCAAACGTATCATTATCGAGCTCCAACGCTGTCAAGACAATTATGAGGAAATGCTTGTCCTTTTGCTACGTCATCTTCTGATCAGTTTCCACCGGGAACTGACAAGAGAGCACATATTAAAAAATGAATACCTTGATCATGAGATGGATAATGCTGTTACCTTTTTCAGTGAAAACTACAATCAAAATATCAATATTGATGATTATGCTGCCTCACGAGGCATGAGTGTCAGCTGGTTTATCCGAAATTTCAAAAAATATACCGGTTCTACACCAATGCAATTCATTGTGGGAATCCGCATCAACAATGCTCAGATGTTACTTGAAACAACAACTTATTCCATCAATGAGATTTCTAAGATTGTCGGATATGATAACCAGCTTTATTTCAGCCGGCTTTTCCACAAGCTGAAAGGATATTCGCCAAGAGAATACCGAAAAATAAGAAATAGGTTATGAAATCTATAATGTCATAAAAACTAAATGTCAAAAAAGGATGCCAACGAATCAAAGCAGATTACGTGACATCCTCTTCTTTTTATTAGTGCTATTTTATAAATTCAACCGAATAGTAATACATGTACTCATTATTTGTATCTATATGCTCCCCTGCAATATCCCGTATTGGCAATGAGCTTAACCCTTTTTCTCCATAAATAATTCTGCATATTATAGTCATATTCTCCACAGGTCACTGCATTTCTACCTTCTCTTTTACTGTCTCATTACTTCTTGAACGATGTGTTTTCTTCTCTTCACACCTGATCATCATAGTAATGCACAGCATACTTACACCTACAACTGCTTTCCAATTCATACTAAATCTCTATCCTGCATCCCGTATTCAGGGCATGTACCATATTCCCAAGTTCTCTTTTCATAATTCCAAATGCGATCATTCCGGTACAATGTCCGGTATAAACCTTTTTTACGCCCAGTTCTTTCAGTTCTCTTGCTACTTTTACTACTTCATCCACAGGAATCCCAAGGGTATCCAGTCCAGAAAGCTTCATCATATGGAATCCTCCTATGACGGCATATATTTTCTTTCCTGCAAATGCGTTCTGCACTTCTCTTACAATATTGGCAATACCGCCATGAGAGCAGCTGTTAAATATCACAAGTCCCTTTTCTGTCTCAAATACGATACTCTGCTCATGTGCGAAATCATCTGCAATGAATTCATCGCCCACTTTGCGGTACATATGTGCTCTGCGGCCCATTCCATCCAGATTTTCTGTCGAATGCGGCACAGCCCAGACTCCTTTTTCCACTTCACATACTGTATGTAATGTATGGAATCGTTCTTTATACGCCTCCAGAAGCTGCACCGGTATCCCTATATATTTATCACCGGTTTCTGTACGGAAATAACAATTTTCCGCAGAAGTGTCCTGCATATAAACTTCCGCCTTATCATTTTCTTTGAAAAATGCTTCAAATCCTCCACTGTGATCGTAGTGGGCGTGTGATAAGAATGCGGTATCTATGTCTGCCAGACTAATCCCCAGTTCTTTTGCATTCTTCACAAATAACGTACTGGCTCCGGTATCCAGAAGATACTTCTTTCCATCATATTCGATATACACTGACAGGCCGTGTTCTCCATAAAGCCGGCAGCTGGTGCTGTTTTCTACTAATACTGTTATTTTCATCTTTATCATCCTCCATTCTTCCATATGTTCTTCTCGATTCTATATCCTTTATCCCCATGATAACACATTTTTCACTTCTGAACATATCCAAAAAAGAGCCCGCAAAACGCGGGCTCCCAAAAATCATATTTTTACTTTTGTTAATCTTATTCGAATGACTGTTCTGTACGGTTGATGATCTCATCCTGTAACGGTTTGCTTAAGTTACGGAAGAAGTCACTGTATCCTGCAACACGTACGATCAGATCTCTGTAATCATCCGGATGTTTCTGTGCTTCGATCAGTGTCTGTCTGTCGATAACGTTGAACTGTACATGATGTCCATCCATTGCAAAGTAGCTGCGGATCAGACTCGCCATATTCTCCAGTCCCTTTTCTCCTGCTACTACATCAGGTGTGAACTTCTGGTTCAGAAGTGTTCCTGCTGTTGCAAGATGATCCATCTTAGCGCAAGATTTGATAACTGCTGTAGGTCCGTTTACATCGGCTGATTTCTCCGGTGAGATACCTTCTGATACAGGGATGTTAGCCTTTCTTCCGTTAGCAGTTGCTCCGATTACTTCTCCAAAGTATACGTGGCATGTTGTAGGAAGCATATCTACTCCGTACTTTCCGCCTCTCATAGTCGGACGTCCTGTGATCAGATCATGATACAGGTTGAATACATCCTGCATGATAGAATCTGCATAGTCATCGTCATTACCATATTTTGGAGTCTTATCATGTACCATACGGAAGATTGCATCATAACCTTCAAAGTTGTGATCCATTGCTTCAAGCAGTTCTTCCATTGTGAAATTCTTCTTATCAAATACGTTATATTTTACAGCTGTGATACAGTCTGTAACAGTTCCGATACCTACACCCTGGATATAGTTGGTGTTGTATCTTGCTCCACCTGCATTGTAATCTTTTGCATTGCTTATACAGTCATTTGTAACAACTGACAGACAAGGTGCCGGCATATTCTCAGCATACAGTTTCTCGATCACGTTGTTTCCACGAATCTTGATATCGATGATATACTTTAACTGTTTCTGGAATGCATCCCATAATTCGTCATATGACTTGAAGTCTTTTGCTTCACCAGTCTTAAGACCAAGCTGTTTGCCGGATTCTTTATCAAATCCATTATAAAGTGTCAGCTGGAATACCTTAGGAATGTTCAGGTATCCTGTCAGGATATAAGCCTCACTTCCCCATGCTCCTGTCTCAACACATCCTGAAGATCCGCCGCGACGTGCATCTTCCAGAGATTTACCTGCATTAACAAGCTCCATGGTCTGTGCTTCTGTATTATAGAATGCCGGCTGTCCCCATCCTTTTCTTGAGATCTCACATGCTCTCTTTAAGAAACGTGCAGGAGTCTTCTTGCTGATAGTTACGTTAGAGTTTGGCTGTACCAGTTTCATATCATCCATGCAGTCAAGGATCAGATAGCTGACTGCGTTAACGCCGTCTTTACCATCCGGTGTAACTCCACCTGTATTGATATTTGCAAAGTCTACATATGTAGCACTTTCTTTTAATGTGATACCTACTTTAACAGGTGCCGGCTGGTTGTAGAATTTTACCCATAAGCACTCTAAGAGTTCTTTTGCTTTGTCATCATCCAGAATTCCTGCTTCTGTATCTGCTTCATAGTATTTGATCAGATGCTGATCAAGACGTCCCGGGCTGAATGCATCCCATGGGTTCAGCTCTGTTGTAACTGCCAGATGTGTGAACCAGTATAACTGGATTGCCTGCCAGTATGTCTGTGGTGCATGTGCAGGAACAACTTCCAGGTTAGCCGCAATCTGTTTTAATTCCTCTTTACGTACCGGATCAGCTTCTTTTTCAGCCATCTCCAGTGCTAATTTGTGATATCTCTCACCAAGGATGATCACTGCATCACAGGAAATATCCATGGCTTTTAATTCTTCCATCTTGTCATATGCTTCAGGATCATTCATGAAATCAAGAGCATCCATGGATTTTTTGATCTTTTCTTTATAATCCATGTATCCTGTTGTGAATACCTGTTCACCACCACATGTATGTCCCGGTCCTCTCTGCTCCATGAACTCTGTGAACATACCTGCTGAATAACAGTCGTTCCACTCTGGAGTCATTGCTGCGAGAAGTTTCTCTCTCATGCTTCGTCCCTTCCAGAATGGGATGATCTCTTCTGCCTGGAGTTTTCTGTCTTCTTCTGTTGTATGGAAAGATACCAGATCACGTTCGCTCATGACTGTCATATCTTCTACGCTGTGACAGCACAGTTCCGGGAATGTAGGTGATGCCTGTGGATCTTTTCCTTTCTCTCCTACGATCAGTTCTCCCTCTCCCAGATACAGTGTCTTTTTAGAGAAATACTCTTTTAACACCATAGATCTCATAACCGGGATAGAATACTTTCCGTCATTTTCTTTGTAAAATTCTGTCTCGATTTTTGCTCTTTCCAGATCGATATGTACCGGTGTGGTAACACTCAGTTCTCTTAACTTCTGGATTCTTTCGTTCATGCCTCTTTTTGCTGCCATTGTTTTAACCTCCTATCTTTGTGTTTGAAAAGCCTGCATCCTGGAAAAGTTTTACAAACCCTTCCATTTCTTCTTTTGTCGGTGCACTCAAGTCGTTACCTTTATATTCCATATCCAGCTTTGGATATTTACTGCTTCCTGTATTGTGATACGGCAGTAAATTCACCTGTGCCGGGTGGATATCATGTTCTTTCAGGAAACGGATTGTTTCATTCATATTCTCTTCGTTTCCATTTACTTCCTTAACGGTAGGGATACGGATATAGATCCTTGCCCCTGCGTCAGAAAGCTTTACAAGATTATCTAAGATTAATTTGTTGTCTACTCCAATGTATTGCTTATGCAATTCCGGATCCATGACCTTTACATCATATAAGAATGTATTAACATATGGAAGAATTTCTTCAAATTTCTCATACGGAACATATCCGCATGTATCAATTGTAAGCGATACTTCTTCTTTCTTCAAGGCTTTTGCGATTTCAAGTATATAATCGGTTGACATTGCCATCACTTCACCGCCTGAAAGTGTAACGCCCCCGCCGGACTGCTCATAGAACATCAGATCCTTCATCAGTTCTTTTACCAGTGCCTTCACCGGATATTTCTGTCCTACGATCTCACGGATTCCCTGTGTACAGAAATTCTCACACTTTCCACAGAGTGTACATAACTTCTTGTCAAGCTTTGGTCTGCCTTCCTCCATAGTAATCGCATGGTTCGGACAGACTTGCGCACATACACCACATCCGGTACATTTCTCTCTGTCGTATTGAATCTCCTGTTCAAAGCGCTGTGTCTCAGGATTATGACACCATACACACTTCAATGGACATCCTTTAAAAAATACGGTAGTACGGATTCCGTCACCATCATGAATAGAATACTTCTGGATATTTGTTATAAGATCCATGATATTCTCCTTTCTTCTCATCGAACTTGCTGTTTTTCATTTGTTTTTGCTATATTTAGACCAACGTTCGTACTATAGTCTAATCATAACAAAAGAAATAGAGTTTGTCAAGACTTTGACAAACTCTATTGTGATATTTCAACATTTTTATTCTATGTATGGCAATATATTTTTTCTTCTACAGGAACAATTTTACACAGGCAATCGCAATTGATGCAACTGCAACGATCCGCTTCAGCATCTTCTGATTGATCCTCGTCGCATTCTTGCAAGATAGATTCCGAGCATTGCGATCACCGACACCATGAATCCGAAGTATACTGTTCCGTTATTTAATCATTACTGCATGCAAAAACGTTAAGGAACTGACTCTCCACCAGCTCCCATATCTCATCCCGTCCTTGTTTCGTCACGGATGAAAATGGAATCACAACGGTTCCAGGCAACACTCCCAAACCTTCTTTTACGATCTTGATCTGTTTGTCTTTCTGGCTGCGTTTGATCTTGTCAAGTTTTGTTGCGATGATCACTGGATTGAAGCCCTGTGACACGATCCACTCATACATCATCTTGTCATTACCGGATGGTTTGTGACGGATGTCGATCAGAAGGAAGACAACTTTCAGCTGTTTTGATCCATGCAGATAACGTTCGATCAGCTGTCCCCATTTGATTTTCTCCTGTTCGGATACCTTCGCATATCCGTATCCCGGGAGGTCTACCAGATATAATTCTTCATTGATATTATAAAAGTTGATCGTCTGTGTCTTTCCCGGTGTTGCGGATATTCTCGCGTAAGATTTACGGTTCATAAGTGCATTGATCAGGGATGACTTTCCTACGTTGGATTTCCCTGCAAATGCGATCTCCGGGAGTGTATTCTCCGGAAGCTTGCTGGTGATTCCACATACGGTTTCCAGGTTAATATTTCTGATTATCATATATTTCTCCTTTGATTCATCTCCTGACCTGTGTCAGAAGATCTGACTATACGAGTGCCTCTTTGAGCACCTCATCCATGTGTGTTACAAATTTTATCTCCAGTCCCTTTGTGATCTCTGTAGAAATTTCTTCTACATCTCTTTCATTTTTCGCCGGGACAAGTACGGTCTTCATTCCCGCATTCTTGGCAGCCAGAAGTTTTTCCTTTAAACCACCAATCGGAAGTACTCGACCGCGCAGTGTGATCTCTCCTGTCATGGCAAGATCTGCACGTACTTTTCTTCCTGTTACTGCCGACATGATTGCAGTCGCCATCGTAATGCCGGCAGACGGTCCGTCTTTCGGAACCGCTCCTTCCGGAATATGGATATGTATATCGTGTTTCTTGAAGAAGTCATCTGCAATATCATGTTCCTTGCTTACCGAACGGATGTAACTGATTCCTGTTCTTGCGGATTCTTTCATGACATCACCAAGCTGGCCTGTCAGAAGGATCTCTCCCTCTCCCGGCATCACATTCACTTCAATCTGAAGGGTATCGCCTCCAACGCTGGTCCATGCAAGTCCACGCACGATGCCAACCTCGTCTTCTTCATTTGCCATCTGGTAGCTATACAGTTCTTTTCCAAGATAATGTTCCAGATTTCGTTCTGTTACATGTATCGATGTCTTCTTTTTCTCCAGAATTTCCATCGCTACTTTACGGCAGATGTCTCCGATCTTCCGCTCTAACTGACGGACACCGGCTTCTTTCGTATAATTTCGTGCCATCTTCCAGATTGCATTCTTACTAATCGTTACCTGATCTGCTTTCAGGCCATGCTTTTCGATCTGCTTCGGAATCAGATGTTCCTGTGCGATGTGAAGCTTTTCATTTTCTGTATAACTGGTTACCTCAATCACTTCCATACGGTCCAGAAGCGGTCTTGGTATTGTCTGCAGACTGTTTGCCGTTGTGATAAATAACACCTCTGACAGATCAATCGGTACTTCCAGATAATGGTCTACGAACTTATTATTCTGCTCTCCATCCAGTACTTCCAGAAGTGCAGAGAATGTATCTCCCTTATAATCATTGCTGACCTTATCGATCTCATCTAGCAGCATCAGCGGGTTCTTAACTCCTGCCTGCTTTATTCCATTTGCAATTCTTCCCGGCATTGCACCTACATAGGTCTTTCTGTGACCGCGGATTTCTGCTTCATCACGGACACCGCCCAGTGAGATCCTGACATATGGCTTCTTCAGAGCTCTGGAAAGAGATTTCGCAATGGATGTCTTTCCAGTTCCCGGAGGACCCACCAGACAAATGATCGGTGCTTCTCCTTTTTTCGTAAGCGCACGCACTGCAAGATATTCCAGTACACGCTCTTTTACTTTTTCCAGACCATAATGGTCCTCATCCAACACCTGTCTTGCAAATGCAATGTCTTTGTGTTCTTTACATGTCTTATCCCAAGGCATCTCCAGCATCGTTTCGATATAAGTACGGATTACTCCTACTTCTGCCGGAGAATTCATCGAATTACGGAAACGCTTGATCTCTTTATTCAGCTTTTCTTTTACTTCCTTCGAAGCCTTCAGTGCATCCACTGCCTGCTGGAACTCATCGGCATCTGACATCGTATTGTCATCACCTAGTTCTTCACGGATCACTTTCAGTTCTTCTCTTAAAATATATTCTCTCTGATTCTTATCCACGCGTTCTTTTACTTTGCTCTGGATCTCTTCTTTTACCTTCTGGGCCTGAATCTCATTTACAATCTTATATATGAGCAGCTCATATCGTCTCATAAGATTCGTCTCTTCCAGTAATTCCTGTGCGTCTTCGAATGAAAATGGCATATTTGCCGCAATTACATCTACGAGATGTTTCAGATCCCGGATTGCCTCTACCTGCATTCCCAGCTCTTTTGAAAGTTTTGGATTCTTCAGCAAGTATTCTTTAAATACATCCTGTAATCCCCGGATCATTGCCTCGAGATTCATTGGATTTTCCGCTGTCTGTTCTTCGGATACATCTTCATCATCCGGCAGTTCTACTACCGTTGCCTGAAGATATGGTGTCTCACTGTCCAGTCTTACAAGACTTGCTCTTGCTTCTCCGGATACAAGTACACGACTCATTTTCTTCGGTAATTTTACCACCTGTCTTATGGTTACCACACAGCCAACCAGATATACATCTTCTGCGCCCGGCTCCTCTGTTTCCAGATCTTTCTGAGCGCTGACGAATAATTTCTGTCCGTTTTTTACTGCCTCTTCGATTGCCAGCAGTGATTTTCCCCTGCTTACATCAAAATGTCTGACCTCTTCTGGCAGTATGGTGAGCCCTCTTAAGGCAACCATAGGCAGACTATAGGTTTCTCCTGTCATATATTCACACTCCTGTTCATCGGTTGGATTATTTTGGTACAAAATCAGCGGGTACAATATTTCTTCGCACCCGCCGTCTTTCTTTTTCATTTATTATGCACTTTCTGAATCAGGTTCTGCATGTTCACATACAGGTTCTCCCGTTCCTTTTACAACATCCTCTGTGATGCGGCATGTCTTCAATGTCTCATCCGATGGTGCCTTATACATGATATCCATCATGATATTTTCCATAATCGCTCTCAAACCTCTGGCTCCTGTCTTTCTCTTCAGGGAAGTCTCAGCGATTGTTTCCAGTGCTTTTTTATCAAATGTAAGCTTAACACCGTCCAGTTCAAGCATCTTCTGGTACTGTTTTGTCAATGCATTCTTCGGTTCTGTAAGAATCTTTACCAATGCATCTTTGTCCAGCATCTCTAATGCTACTGTAACCGGCACACGGCCCACCAGTTCCGGAATCAGACCGAATTTCACAAGATCCTGTGGCAATATCTGCTGAAGCAGTCTGTCTACATCGTCTTCATGTTTCTCCGCAATCTCTGCATTAAATCCAATTGATTTCTGATCAATACGTTTTTCAACAATCTTCTCAATTCCTTCAAAGGCTCCACCACAAATAAATAAAATATTCGTAGTATCGATCTGGATCATCTCCTGATGTGGATGCTTTCTTCCTCCCTGCGGAGGTACGTTCGCAACGGTTCCTTCTATGATCTTAAGAAGTGCCTGCTGCACACCCTCACCGGATACATCTCTGGTGATCGACGGATTCTCTGATTTTCTTGTAATCTTATCAATTTCATCAATAAAGATAATGCCGTGTTCTGCACGTTCTACATCATTATCCGCCGCCGCTAAAAGCTTGGATACCACACTTTCGATGTCATCGCCAATATATCCGGCCTCTGTCAGAGAGGTAGCGTCTGCGATCGCTAACGGTACATCTAAAAGCTTTGCAAGCGTCTTTACCAGATAAGTCTTTCCGCTGCCCGTCGGTCCGATCATCAAAATGTTGGACTTTTCAATCACAATATCGTCACTGTCAGAGCCTTCTTTTCCCAGAAATGCTCTCTTATAATGGTTATATACGGCCACTGCCATAACCTTTTTAGCCTTTTCCTGTCCGATCACATAGGCATCCAGCTTTTCCTTAATCACATGAGGCGCAGGTATATCCTTCATGGTAAGCTGAGGCTGAGGCTCCTTACTCTTTTTAAGCTTCTGCTTTTTGGGGATCTCAGCCTTTGGAGGCATCTGGGACAGATCATTAAAGTTCAGATTCATATAGGGCATATTGGGAATCTGAGAAAGATCCATCCCGTTTTTCATCACAGAATCAAAAGCCTTCTGCATACAGTCATGGCACAGGTTCATGCCTCCCGGCATGGAAATCATGGGGCCCGTTTTACTCTCCGGCCTGCGGCACATATAGCAGACCTTTTCATATCCCTCATCCTCCCGGTCCTTTCCTTCGGACCGGAAAACGTCATTTTTCTCTATCTCTTTCTCTTCCAATGTAAATCTCCTCTCTCAGGGGCAATATAAACTTATTGCTGCCCGGATGCCGCTGCCTGTTTCTCCGCAGGCATTGCTGCCAGTGTTACGGTAACCGTCAGCTCCTGGTACACTCCGTCGATCTGTCTCTGAACAGTCAGTTCTACCTGCTCTCCGGCCCGGTAGCCTGCTAAAATCTCCTGAAGTCCCTCCATGTTCCGCACGGTCTGGCCATCTAATTTGGTAATAATATCCTTCTCCCACAGCTCAGAGGAGGCTGCTGCGCCGGACTCCAGGATCTTATATACATAAGCGCCTCTCGGCATGCCAAAGGTCTTTGCCGCATTTTCATCTACATTCGTTCCCTGGATTCCCAGATATCCCCTTTCCGCCTCAGGAATATCAACCTTGGATCTGCGCTTTGTAAGCTGGTCAATAATATCCTGGGATTTTGAAATAGGGATGGCATAACCAATGCCCTCTACCTCGGTAGAAGCATATTTTGCCGCATTAATCCCAACTAGCTCACCCTTCATATTTAAAAGAGCGCCGCCGCTGTTTCCAGGATTGATCGCCGCATCTGTCTGAAGAAGTACGCGGGTATTTCCCTCTTCCGTCTGCACTTCCCGGTTTATGGCGCTGATATAGCCGACTGTCACAGACTGGCCGTAGCCAAGGGCATTTCCAATGGCGATCACACCCTGTCCCGGCTTTAATTCATCCGAGTTTCCCACAACTGCCGGATGGATCTGCGCTTTGGTTTCTTCTTTAATCTGATCTAAAGGAATGGCAATCACTGCCAGATCCGTTTCCGGATCCGTTCCCTTTGTCACAGCATCTACCGTTTCCTCATCAATAAATGTAACCTTTAAGGATGTGGCTTCCTCCACCACATGATTATTCGTTACAATGAGAAGCTCTGTCTCATTTTCCCCGATAATAATGCCCGATCCGCTGCTTGGCACCTCATAGGTCTGTCCGCCCAGTCCGCCGCCGAAAAACCAGTCATAGCCGAAATCACGGCTCTGATATACGGCTGTGCTTGTGATAGCCACTACCGAAGGCATTGCCTCCTCCACGATGACAGACACATCTGTAACCGGAGCAGCGATATAAGACGGCGTCGCAGTTTCGGGCCCGGCGAACGGATCTGCCGGAG
>ERZ773259.2371-NODE-2371-length-12136-cov-3.121596_pt1 | contig 12136 bp, 10 predicted proteins | sample MGYA00511961_ERZ773259 | MGnify/ENA primary metagenome ERZ773259 (study PRJEB29015, sample SAMEA2737775) | human gut metagenome | biome: human gut; feature: human-associated habitat; material: faeces | place: China | collected 2012 ...
GGATTCCGGCGTCAAGACCGAACAAAGATCTTTCACTTGACTTCGATCACGTCCGCACCTTTAGGAGCCGTGAATTTAAAAGTCTCGGGGCTTAACTGAACATCAGTCTTAAGATCGGAAATCGTGAGGTTTGTCTTCTCGCCCATCGATCCGACAAAAATGAGTTTTTCCAGTTTTTCAGACTTAAATCCGAAAGAAACTGAGCTCACCGACGCGTCCTTGGCTTTAGGCGTTAGCGTGATCCAGATATATCCGTCTTCTTGCTTGGGTTGTGCCGCATTCCAATCTTTTTTGTAGGACTGAGTTCCAAATAAGATAGAGGCAGGACTCTTAGGAATGGCTCCTTTAGCCGACCGAACGGTCACTTGGTTTAAATCTTCATCCCAAATATAGATTCGGCTTCCGTCGCAAACCATCCTCTGAGGATACGGGCTGGTATAAGTCCAAACAAATTTTCCGGGCCGAGAAAACGAGAACGTTCCTTCCTGTAATTCTTCTGCAGGTTTTCCGTCCTTTTGAAATGTTTGCTGCTCAAAAGCACCTGATGCCTGTTTTGTCTCATTCAAAAAATTATTTAAGAGATCCGACGGCTGGGAAAAAACAACGAACGGAAATAAACCGGTAATGGCTAAAAGTGATGCTTTTTTCATGAAACGTTTCTTCCTCGTTCTAACAAAAAGAAAGTTAGGTCTGAACCAATCATAAATGATGATTAGTAGTTTTACTAAGACTAGTGTTTTCCTGCAAATATTGTTTGCGATTTGTTCGTTCTCCTAGGCTTTCAATCAAAAAATCCAGGCTTATTTTTGCTATGCTCCTAGCTCATGAAAACACGAACAATCCAAATTCAAGAAGAAAAACTTCTGTCTTTTTGGAGGGCTTTGCGCAAGCCCAAAAATAACTGTTTTCTTCAACGGCCTTCCCAATTTCGGGAGGCCTTTTTTTTACAGGAATTGAAATGAACTTGGAAACTCCTCTTACTATTCGCTCGATGATTGAACCGGTCATCAAAAGGAACGGCGGATGGGTGAATACCCATGCTCATGCAGACCGTTCCTTTACGCTGAGTCCGGATGTGCTGCACATGAGAAAGACTTGTACGCTGCAGCAGAAATGGGATGCACTGGATAAGCTGAAGTCAGAATCCACTGAAGAGGACTTCTACAGAAGATTTTGTCAATTCTTCGAGCTCATGATTTCTCAAGGCGTCACTGCCGTCGGTACCTTCGTGGACATCGACCCGCAGAGCAGAGACCGCGCCATCAAAGCGGGCGTTCGAGCAAGAGAGCATTACGCAGATCAGCTGACTGTTAAATTCGCTAATCAGACGCTCAAGGGTGTTATCGATCCTGAGGCCAGACAATGGTTTGATATCGGCTCCGAAATGGTCGACATCATCGGTGCCCTTCCGAAACGCGATGAAAAGGACTACGGAAAAGGCTCCGAAGCTTTTGACATTATTTTGAGCACTGCAAAACGCCTCAATAAGATGGTTCACGTTCACGTCGACCAATTCAATGAATCGCTCGAATATGAAACCGAAGAACTGTGCGCTAAAACCATTGAACACGGTATGCAGGGCAAAGTTGTGGCCATTCACGGTATTTCCATCGCTGCTCACTCTAGAATGTATCGCCGCCGCTTGTACGATCTGATGAAAAAAGCCGACGTCATGATGATCGCCTGCCCTACTGCTTGGATTGACACACCGCGTTCGGAAAGTATCGGCCCTGTCCATAACTCGATGACTCCTGTCGATGAGCTCGATCCTGCCGGCATCACTGTTGCCTTAGGTACGGATAACGTCTGCGACGCCATGGTGCCTTGGAACGGCGGCGATATGTGGCACGAACTTATGACGCTTGCGACCGGCTGCCGTTATGACGAAATGGAAGCCCTGGCAAAGATTGCGACGGTCAACGGACGCCGAGTCCTCGGTCTGCCGCCGCTGGAAAACACCGACTTCTCTATCCAAATCTAGGAGTGTTTGCAATGCCTACTTCTTTTATCGCTCAAGATATCATGGCTGAACACCTCCTCAGCCATAACGCTATCGTATTTCTCAAAGACAAGCCTATGCGTCTTCGCTCTGGTCTGGTCACTCCGATTTACGTTGATAACCGTATCCTTCCTTCTTATCCCGAAGCCTGGAGAGATATTGTTGAAACGATGGCATCCCGCATCGTTGAACTGAAGCTGGACTTTGACGTCATCGCCGGCGTTGAAGGCGCCGGAACTTCTCACGGCGCCGCCCTGGCTTACCGCCTCGGCGTTCCGTTCGTCACGGTGCGCCGCGCTACCAAGAGTTACGGCAACCTCAGCCGAATCGACGGTATCGACGTCAAAGGCAAAAAAGTTCTCATCATTGAGGATCATCTTTCTACCGGTCTTTCTTTATTGGATGCAGCCAAAGTACTTCGTGAAGCCGGCGCCATCGTAGAAGCCTGCTTTGCAATCACTAACTTTGATATGCCGGAGACGATGAGAAACTTTGAAAAGCATCACATCACCGCTTATCAGCTTCTTCCTTTTGCGTTCATTGTTGAAAAAGCCGAAAAATTAGGCCTTATCGACGCACATGAGAAAGAACAAATCGATGCTTGGCTCGACACGCCCTGGACATGGGCAGCCGAACGCGGTTTGTTTGCTCAGGCTTCGGAAAACTAACCGATTATCACTAAGAAAAACGGAAGGCCTCAAAACCTTCCGTTTTTTCTTTTCTGTGCTCTTAATCCATTGACGGGCCGGAGCCTACCAGAACTCGGCGTTTGCCCATGCTGTTCGGTTTAGAAACCACGCCCTCCTGTTCCATTTTTTCAATGAGGTTGGCCGCACGGTTGTAGCCGATGCCGAGGCGCCGCTGCAGATAGGAAATGGACGGACGATTTTCCGTCGTCACCAGCTGTACTGCTTTGTCGTAAAGCTCATTGCCATCATTGCGGGCGGACGCTGTTTCTTCAACTTCTTCCTCCTCTTCCTCAGGCGCGTCCGTCACCCCGTCCACGTATTCCGGCTTACCTTGTTCTTTGAGGAACTCGGTGACGCGGTAAATTTCCTCGTCCGGAACAAATGCGCCGTGGATTCGCTGCAGCTGGGCACTCGGCTTCATATAGAACATATCGCCGCGGCCCAGCAGCTCTTCCGCCCCAGGTGTATTCAAAATCGTCGTGGAGTCATAACGGTTAGAGACCTGAAAGCTGATACGTGAAGGACAGTTGGCCTTAATCACCGGTGTAACAATGTCCGCACTCGGACGCTGTGTGGCGATAATCATGTGCATGCCGGCAGCTCGAGCTTTTTGGGTCAGACGCATGATCTGAGTCTCAACTTCCTTGCCGTAAACCATCAGCAAGTCAGCCAACTCGTCGATGATGATAATGATGTACGGGATCTCTTCCAAAGGAATCGGCGGCTGAGCATGCGGATTCATGATCGGAGTACCGGCTTCCTTCGCTTCGCGAATGCGTTGGTTGTAACCGTCAAAGTTTTTCTGACCGGCCATCTTCAGCAGTTTGTAGCGTCGATCCATTTCTCGAACCGCCCACGCCAGGCAGTGTGCGGCCTTGGCCATGTCGGTAATCACCGGCGTCAGAAGGTGCGGAATATCTTCGTAAGGACTAAATTCCACTTCCTTCGGGTCCACCAGAATCAGCTTGAGCTTATCCGGCGGATTCTTGTACAGCATCGAAAGAATCATGGCGTTGATACCGACGGACTTACCGGAGCCGGTGGTACCCGCGACCAACAGATGCGGAGCCTTGGCCAAATCGATAACGACCGGGTCTCCGGCAACACCCTTACCCAGAGCCAAGGTCAGCGGAGAAGTACTGGATTGGAAAGGATGGCTGTTGATGATTTCTTTTAGGTAAATCGTCTGTACGGACTGGGAAGAGTTGGGAACTTCAAGACCGATACAGTCCGCTTCCTGCATATTCTCCACAATACGGACATTGGGCTGGCCTAAACCGCGGGCCAAATCCTTGGCCACTTCGACGAATTTACGAGAGCGAACACCGGGGGCCGGCTGCAGCTTGAACCGAGTAATAATCGGGCCTGGCAGCGCAGAAAGCACCTTAGCGTTGATTTTATAGTTTTGAAGAATGTGTTCGATACGCTGAGAAGTCAGGTTAAGTTCCTCTCTGCTGACCGTAACCGCTTCAAACGGAGGATCATTCAGCAGGGAAACCGGCGGAAGAACAAATTCTTTCGGCTCTTCCGGAACTTCTTCAATCGGCTGAGCAGGCTGTTCAATGACATGATCTTCGATCGGCAGATCTTTGACACTTTCCTCTTCTGCGCGGATATCTTCAATATCAAAGGGTTCTTCTTCCATCGGCGCAACGGTATTTTCCGGCGTCGGGCGGAGTGAAACCGGTGCTAACTCTTCAGGATCGCGTTCATAATCAATCGGTTTAAATTGATCCGGACCTTTAACCTCGTCTTCTTTTTCGTCAGCAAATAACACTTCCTCTGTTTTAATCTCTTCAACAGGCGGCTGAACAATCGGTGCGGAAGCAGCAGGAAGTGCAGGCAGTTCCGGAGAAGGCCCTTGCCTGTCCTGCAGTGACTTCTCTCTCTCTTCCATAGAGGCTTTCGCAAAGGCATCATCTTCTTTACTTTGCTTGATGGAAGCGACCCGACGGAATAAGCGTTCAAAGGTTCTTCCTATTTGCTCTGCGACAGAAAGCCAGGAAAAACCGAAAAACACGGAAGAGCAAAAAAGAACCAACACGAGAACGAAAGCCGTAGCGACTTCAAGACTCATCCAATAGAGGAGCTCGGATCCGATCGCACTTCCGAGCGCTCCGCCCGTCGTGCCGGGAAGCCCTTCAGAATGAGTATGAAACCGAAGGAAGAACAGCGCACAGCAGCTGAGGACCAACACACAGAAAGCCAAAATCCGGAAACCCATCGGAATCGGTGAAACGGAAACTTTCTTTCCGCGCAAGCGCTTTAAGCCGCGAACCAGAAAATAAAAGAGTCCGATAACAAAGACCCAGGCGCCCCAGCCGAATAAAAGATAGAACAGATCGGCCGTCCAAGCGCCTTGCACTCCAAAGAGGTTGCTGACTTGGAGCTTGGTATTGAAACGTGAAAATCCCGGATCCGAGTAGTCATAACTTCCCAGAACAAGGGAAAGAGCAATACAAGCTGCCGCACAACCGCAGAAGAGAACCAGGCCCCAGAGTTTCCCGCCGGCTCCGACCTCGTCGTCCGAATTGCTTCGAAACCGGGGGGAATTTCTATATAAGAAAGAGGTTTCTATTGAGTTGCTCATTATGTGTTAAATGGTGTTTCCGTAATTCTAGTTGTAAACCAACGCTCTATAATTGTTGGGCAATTTGTGAATATTAAAGGAAGTAGAACATGACTACCAATACCGAACACAGTAAAGTTTTGATTATCGGCTCGGGCCCTGCCGGCTACACCGCCGCCGTTTATGCAGCCCGCGCTAACTTAAAACCTACTCTCATTACAGGCATGGAGCAAGGCGGCCAGCTGACAACAACGACTGAAGTCGACAACTGGCCCGGCGATCCCAAAGGCGTGATGGGTCCGGAGCTCATGCAGCGCATGCTCGAACATGCCGAACGCTTTGAAACCAGAATCGTTTTCGATGAAATCACAGAAGCCCATCTGAACGAAAAACCGATCCGCCTGGTCGGCAACAACGGCAACTACACTTGCGACGCTTTGATTATTGCTACAGGCGCAAGCGCTAAGTATCTCGGCCTTCCCAGTGAAGAGGAATTCAAGGGCAAAGGCGTTTCCGCCTGCGCAACCTGCGACGGTTTCTTCTACCGCAACCAGGAAGTTGCCATCGTCGGCGGCGGCGACTCTGCAATTAAAGAAGCCATCTACCTTGCCGGTATCGCTTCCAAGGTTCACATGATCCACCGCCGCGACCAGTATCGCGCTGAAAAAATCATGGTAGATCGTCTTAAAGCCGTCGCGGCCGAAGGCAAGATCGTCCTCCACGAGTTCTGCACGCTCGACGAAATCCTGGGTGACAAGACCGGTGTGACCGGCGTCCGTTTAAACAACCTCAAGACCGGTGAAAAGGAAGATATTCCGGTTATGGGCGTTTTCATTGCCATCGGCCACTCCCCCAACACCAAGATGTTCGAAGGCCAGCTGGAGATGAACCACGGTTACATCGTCACTAAGGGTATTGCCTCCGGCGCTGCTCAGGCAACCAACATCCCGGGTGTCTTTGCCGCCGGCGACTGCCAGGACCAGGTTTACCGTCAGGCCATTACCAGCGCTGCTTCCGGCTGTATGGCTGCTCTGGACGCCTTAAACTATTTAGAAACAAACGGTTTGGTTGATTAACGGAAATGAATGTCGATAAAGAGTCTTTTGCTTCTCTGATGGGCTTGAAGGAACAACTGAAAGTCAAACAGGAAGAAGAAGCAAGAATCGCTGCCGAAAAGGAACAAAAGCGTAAAGAAGCTGCGGCTAAAGCTCACGAGTTCGAAAATGCAATGAAAGAACTCGGAGTCAAAAAAAAAATAGGCAGGGAAGATAAAGTCTTCCACGCCTTGCCGAAGCCGGCGCCCATTCCTCGTCAGCGCTACGCCGACGAAAAAGCGGTGCTCGAAGACTCTTTGTCCGACAACATCAGTATCGATCACCTGCTGGATTCGGATGAACGGCTGTCTTATCGGGCACCTTCCATGGCGCCCGATGTTCCCAAGAAACTGCATCAAGGCGCCTGGTCCATCAAAGGCACCTTGGATCTTCACGGCTACACGTCCGAGGAAGCCAGACTGCTTCTGGTGGAATTCTTAAACGAGGAAAGAAAAGCCGGCCGTGCGAATCATCCACGGACAAGGATTCGGCTCTGCAGGACGAAAGCCTGTTTTAAAGGAAAAGGTTCCGGTTTGGCTGGCTCAGCGAAAAGAGGTACTTGCCTTTGTGCAGGCTCCGCCTTACGACGGAGGAGCGGGCGCCGTTTATGTTCTTTTAGCGCCTTAACCGGCAGCAAAAACAATTCGACCGATGCTTTTAGGGCATCGGTCTTTTGTTGTATTAGACGGCAGCGTTTCCGGTTTCACCAGTTCTGATTCGGATCACCTCTTCGACCGGCATCACGAAAATCTTTCCATCACCGATTTTGTTGGTCCTGGCGGTTTTCATAATCGCTTCAACCGCCATGTTGACCAGAGAGTCGTCGACCACGCACTCAATCTTCATCTTGGGCAGAAAGTCCACCACGTATTCCGCACCGCGATAAAGCTCGGTATGTCCTTTCTGACGGCCAAAACCTTTGACCTCGGTCACGGTCATCCCCTGAACACCGATTTCTGCGAGTGCCTCTCTCACTTCGTCAAGTTTGAAGGGCTTGATAATAGCGACGACTTGTTTCATTTTTTCTCCCGAAATTTTTTCAGAAATTTTACTCTTAAAGTCTGTATTTATTGGTGACCGGGAACCGCCAATCCCGTCCGAAAGCGACTTTTGTCACCTTGGGGCCGATCGGAGACTGACGGCGCTTATATTCCGCACGGCTGACCATTCGTAATACCTTATCTACTACGGCTCGATCAAAGCCGGCGGCGGCAATCTCTTCCGGTCCCTCTCGATCTTCGATAAAGCGGCGAAGAATCTCATCGAGCACGGCATAATCCGGCAGTGAGTCCTGATCCTTTTGGTTTTCTCTCAGCTCCGCACTCGGGGCGCGAGTCAGAATGGTCTCCGGAAAAACCGGATTTTCTTTATTGCATTCGTTAATCCAGCGGCACAAAGCGTAGACCTGAGTTTTGTAGACGTCTTTAATTACGGCAAAACCGCCGGCCAGATCGCCGTATAGAGTCGAATAACCGACCGCCATTTCGCTCTTATTCCCGGTCGTAGCCACCATCGAGCCGAATTTATTGGAAATGGCCATCAGAATGACACCGCGGATACGTGCCTGAAGGTTTTCTTCAGTAACATCGTGCGGCATTCCGTTGAACTGCTTAGCCAGCATAAATTCAAATGCCGTGTAGCCGTCCTGAATTGAAATCGTCTCAAGGCGTACGCCCAAACGAGAAGCCAATTTGGCCGCGTCACCGCGGCTTAATGAAGAGGTATAGACGGACGGCATCATCACGGCGAGCACTTTATCCTTGCCGACGGCGTCCACCGCGATCTTAAGAACCAGCGCAGAATCCACGCCCCCTGAGAGGCCGAGCACTACGCCCTTAAATCCGTTCTTTAAAGCACCCTCTACGTCCTTTTCAAGACTGTCTCCGATAAAAGCGCACTGAGACGGGGCTGCTCCTGCCTTTTGCGCGCACAGATCAAAGAAACGTCCGGCCGGTTTTTCCGCTCCAGCCTCCTCGCTGGTTACGATCCAGTCAATATAAGAAGAAACTCCCAGCACTTCCAGTTTTTTATACTGGATATACGCCGTCATATCCGTGCCTATCCCAATTCCGATCCCTTTCGTTTTAAGCAGCTGCATCAACTGCAGAACACCCTCTTCAGGACGGGCAGAAGATAAAAGACTGTCCCAATATAAATGATACATGACTGTTGCATGGGGAAAAAGCGGCTTTCCCAATAATTCCAAAATACACTGCATCCGGATCAGACGGTTATGCACTGCTGCACAGTCTGCGCCTGTCCGTTCCTTTACCAGCTGCTGTGCCTGGCGAAACACCTTCACAAATGTCTCCCGATCCATCTGAAGAACCGTTTCTCCGTAAACAGTCAGGGCTTTCATTCCAGCCTCATTTCCTCTGTCATAGCTGTAAAGAGTGTTGTCAATATCAAAAAATACCGCTTTTATCATCTGATTCTCCTGATTTATTTCCCCTGTCCATAGTAAGCATTAACGCCATGTTTTCTGTAATAGTGCTTATCCTGAAGCTCCTGAGGCGCAGGCTGCACCCGGGGATTGATCATCTCACAGCGGGCCGCCATTTTGGCAACCTCCTCCAGCACAACTGCATTGTGAACCGCCTCATGTCCGTCCTTTCCCCAGGTAAAGGGACCGTGATTCTTACATAAAACAGCCGGAACCGCTTCATAATCTTTATCTTTAAAATAATCTGCGATCAGAACCCCTGTATTCTTCTCATAAGCACCCTCGATCTCCTCCTTTGTCAGGCATCTGACACAGGGAATCTCTCCGTACATATAATCCGCATGGGTAGTTCCGTAGCACGGAATCCCTCTGCCCGCCTGAGCCCAGCTGGTCGCCCAGGGTGAATGTGTATGTACAATTCCGCCGATCTTTGAAAATGCCTTATACAGCTCCACATGGGTAGCTGTATCAGAAGAAGGATTATATTTTCCCTCGATTTTATTTCCTTCCAGATCCACGATTACCATATCATCCGGAGTCAGCTTATCATAATCCACGCCGCTGGGCTTAATAGCAAAATATCCTGTTTCCCGGTCAATCTCGCTTACATTTCCCCAGGTAAACGTTACAAGGCCATGCTTTGGCAGCAGCATATTTGCCTCATAAACTCTTTTTTTCAGTTCTTCTAGCATAATGTCCTCCCTTATTCCATTTCCAGCTCGTATCTTGCCACTTCGTCAATCTCACGATTCGTTGCGATCAGAATGTCTTTTCCATCATATTTATACGCATATGCATTGGCAGGGCCGCAGTCATGGTCAAGCCGCTCTGCCCTGTATTCCTGCTTTTCCTGATCGTAGGTAAATGCCAGCAGATCCCGGTCTCCCTTTCTGTGGCCGATAATTACAGTGGGAACACCGCCGATATCGCCGCCCCAGATGGCATGAACAAATTCCGCGTCCTTCCCATAGCTGTATACATGCTCAAAGCGGCCGTCTTTCTTTTTGTAAAAGTCGATCTTCTCGCCATGGAAGGGCGCCAGAACTGCCAGCTCCTTCTCTCCGTCTCCGTCCATATCAAGCAGCAGCGCATCGCTGGCCGGGGTATCAAGAAGCTGTGTAATCTCCCACTCGCCCTCAGGTGATGCAGGCGGAATAAACTGATAGATTCCGTTTTCACAGGAAACCACGCTTGTATCCTGTCCGTTTTCCTTTACACGGTAGTAGCCGTGGTTTTTGAGCATCTGATCCTTGATCACCTTCATCTCCAGCTGATGCTCCTCGTCAAAGCTGCTTAAATCCTCCGGAAGCACAGCCGCAAACACACGGCCGGGAGAGGACCAGTCATCCTTAAACTCATGGCCAGATTTTAAACAGCAGGCGATCAGATAGTGTACCCCATTTCTCTCTAAAATGTCAAACCGGTGTACAAAGGGCAGATCGGTCAGAGTGCGTACCTCCCAGTTTCCCTTTGATTTTGGAGTCACAATTACGATCTTTGCGTCCTTTGAGTCATTGGGAGAATAAAATTTATGGGTAGCAAGAAACTGGCCATCCGTTCCCGGAACCTGCTGCATGGTCATAACACCGCCCGGCTGCTCCCAGACAGTATCCTCCTGGTTTCCATCCAGATCAAAGAGCAGACAGCGGTCTACCTTCTCAGCTGCCACCAGGATATGATCCTTTCCCTGATAATGAAGAGGTGCTATGGAATAACATTTTGTCAGATTGGAAATTACTTTTTTTGCTGCCTTCATCGTTTAACCGCCTTTCTACTCATTACCTTGTAAAATCTTCGTCATCTTATCACAGGCAAACTTCAGATCTTCTGTCCAGTCTGGATTTCCTACATACCAGAACTCGGTCACAAACTTCCGAACGCCCAGATCCCACGCCTTGCGGATACCGGCCTCAAAGTCTACATGGCCTGTCCCAAAAGGAATTTCGCGGAATTTACCCGGAAGTGTCTCTTTTAAATGCATGGCAGCCAGATGGCCCCGTCCGGTTTCCAGATCTTCTTCCACATCTGTACCATACGTTACAGCCGCATTGGTAACATTTCCCAGATCAGGATATACATTCAGATACGGAGAATTTACCCGATTTACATAAACCATCGCTTTCTCTACCGTATTCATAAATTCCGTTTCCATGGTCTCAAAGCCCATCATCACTCCGGCTTTTGCCGCCATCTCCACTGCTTTTTTTAAATTTTCCTCAAAACGCTCTCTTGTCTCTTCACTGCCTTCTTCATAATAAACATCATAACCGGCCAGCTGAATGATCCGAATCCCCAGATCCTCTGCCAGACGGATCGCCTTTTCCATAATCTCCATTCCTCTGGCGCAAGTCTCTGGATCATTGCTTCCCAAAGGGTATTTTCTGTGTCCACTCAGACACATGGTACGGATGGGAACACCCGTCTCACTCATCAGTTCCATTAAAGCCAGCCGTTCTTCCCTGCTCATATCAAGCCGTGCCAGCTTTTCATCTGTTTCATCAATACTAATCTCTATAAAATCAAATCCTGCCCCTTTTGCCGCCAGCATCTTTTCCTTCCAGCTCAGATCCTTTGGCATGGCCTTCTCATAAAGGCCCAGTGTATATGCTTTTGCCATTTTATTTTCCTTTCTTTTCTGTCTGATTTATCAGTCCTTCATTCGGAAAATCTGCTTTCTTCACCTGATGAACTCTTACTCCTTTTGCCCTCAGCTCCTCCACAGCCTCTGCCGGAGCCAGTTCATCCGTAATCAGATAGTGAATCTCCTCAATAGGACAGCTGATAAAGCTACTGATCTGCCCCAGCTTGGTATGGTCTGCCAGAATATATGCATCCTTTGCCACATTCCGCACCATTAGCTGGTTAATCGTAACCTCATTGGCGTTTTCCGTTGTCATTCCCATAACAGCATCAATGCCGGAACATCCCACAAAGGCCTTTTTGGCAATTACCGTCTGGAGATTGCGGATTGCATAATCCCCCACCATTGCCTCTTTTGGATAACGCAGCTCTCCTCCTGTAAGGATTACATTTACCCCCTGGCCTCTCTCTGCATCAATCGCTCTTCCATTATTTGTGATCACTGTAACATTTTTTTTTGTAATATATCGAAGAATCTGGCGGACATTCCGGCTGGTATTAAGAAACAGTGTATCGCCGTCCTCTACCAGACTGGCCGCATAGCGCGCAATCAAATCCCGGTACAGCTGGATTTCGTCCGTCTGCTCCCCTTGTTCCCGGACTGCAACTGCACCTCCGTATACCCGGATCAGCTGCTTCTGCTCTTCCAGATACTGTAAATCCCTGCGTATCGTAATCACAGAAACCTTCAGCTCTTCTGCC